>Ga0194055_10000241_pt1 | contig 42683 bp, 38 predicted proteins | sample SepL449m_MetaG_FD_155482 | JGI IMG/M metagenome (GOLD analysis project Ga0194055, IMG submission 155482) | Anoxic zone freshwater microbial communities from boreal shield lake in IISD Experimental Lakes Area, Ontario, Canada - Sep2016-L442-9m | ecosystem: Environmental > Aquatic > Freshwater >... | reverse complement strand
CATTAAATACTATACTTATTAGTTTAACCTATTATTAACCAAACCATAAAGTTATCTTAATTTCAAGCAAGTAAACTTACTTTAAGTATTGTGTTTATTTTTTTACGGAGTTTTCTGGATATGTTTAAATCTCAATCTTGCAGATTATTTAACGTAGTCACAACTACCTCAGCAATTCTATTTTTATTACCAGCTTTAGCCGGAACTGGACCTAGCAGCAGCCAATTACCTTATCTGACCTCTACTTCCAATCTAGTTAACCTTACATCTGTTTTGACTACCGGCGATAAAATCGCTGGTTATACGATGGTTGGTATTCCCGATGGCTTGGGAGCGTTTGATAACAAAGATGGTACTATGACTGTCTTGATGAACCATGAACTTTCAAGTACTGCAGGTGTGACTCGCGCTCATGGCGGTGCAGGCGCTTTTGTTTCACAATGGGTTATTGATAAAACCACTCTGCAGGTTCTCTCTGGAGAGGATTTGATTGAAAAAATATACTCTTACAACTCCAATAATGCAGGGGATTATTCCCAGGTTTCTGGAAGTCCCTTATCTATTGGGCGTTTCTGTGCGGGTGATTTAGCAGAGCCAACTGCTTACTACAATGCAGCTACAGGATTGGGAACCCAAGCAATAATTTTTTTAAATGGAGAAGAAATTGGCGGTAATGGTCGCGCCTTTGCTACTATTGCCACTGGCTCAGAAAAAGGCAATAGTTATATTTTGCCTTGGGGATCACCTCCTGCCAATACAGGTGGAGCGTGGGAAAACCTTTTAGCCAATCCTTTTGCCCAGGATAAAACTGTTGTAATTGGCAATTCTGATGGTGGAAGTGGCGGAATCACTGTTCATGTTGGCAATAAGTCTAATACGGGTAATGATGCTGAAAAAGCTGGATTGATCTTTGGTGATAATTACCGCATCTCGGTTAATGGTAATGCCGCTGAAACACGCAATGCTGATGCTGGACTTGGTTTAGTAAATGGACAAGCAAGCTTTACTCTAGTTCCAGGTCTCAATACTGGAACTAAGTTTCTCAGACCTGAAGATGGCGCTTGGGATATCAAAAATCCTAACAGATACTATTTCAACACCACCGACCAGATGGACGCAGCTAAAGATGGAAATCTTAACCCTGATATTCCTGCTAATCAAATCGGCAGAAGTCGTGTTTGGGAATTAGATTTTAAAGATATAACCCATCCTGAACAAGGAGGAACAATCAGCTTGCTCCTAGATGGAACTCTAGCTGATGGCAAATATCAAATGTTTGATAATATCTCTGTAAATAAAGATGGAACACTAACTCTGCTAGAAGATGTCGGAAATAATCAGCATAATGGCAAGGTTTATCTATACGATACCATCACCAAATCACTGGCTATGATTGCCCAACATGATGTTTCTAGATTTGGAGATATTGGAATAACTGGTAGTTTGACCAAGGATGAAGAGACTTCTGGTGTTATCGATATTACCGATATACTAAATCGCAAGGATGGAAAATTATATAGTCTGATCGTGGATCAAAATCACGCACCTAGCAATGATCCTGCTTTAGTAGAAGGTGGTCAACTAATTGTGATCACTCGTGATGTACCTGAACCGGTGCTTGCTCCTGGAATCTCATTATTAGGACTTTTGGCACTAGGCTGGAGACGCTCACGCAAAGGTTAATCTCGAATAGATAGATTATTTTGGGCTGAAGTTTTAAACTTTAGCCCATCGGCAAATTTACCATCTCACTCTAGAAAGCTTAAGAAAATTGCAAAGCTTTTTTTTTCATCATCTGCAAAATATTGTAGAAACCATTAGCTCTAGAGGGAGTAAGGCTAACTTTAAGACCAGTTTCTTCAATAAAATCAGGTGTGATCTTTAAGATTTGCTCAGGAGGTAATCCATTGAGTCCTTTAATTAACAATGCCACTAGTCCTTTTACTAGTTGAGCATCAGAATCTCCTCGATAATACACAAGCCCATCTTGTAAATCAGCGGCAATAAAAACTTGCGAAGTACAGCCATGAACTTTGTTTTCTGGAGTTTTATCTTCTTGGGCAAGTTCTTCTAGTTGCTTGGCGTACCAAAGAAGCTGTTCATAACGCCTTTTAGGATCACTATGGCGCTTAAATTTTTGTACAATTTCTGCCAGATTTCCTGGCAAGTAATCAATAGAAGATGACATAGATTCACTGCTCACTAGCCAATTTTAATAAAATATTTTTAATGTTAGGAGGGATTTGGCGCATTATTTTACCTCTTTGGCGATCAACAGTAACGAGAGTAACCTTACCTGAGAGATAAAGTAGATTATCACTTTGGGATTCTATTTTGTAGTCCCAATGTAGCCTAACTCCATCTATCTCACTCATACGAGTTCTGACTAAAGCGCAATCTCCCAGTTTTAAGGCCCTATGATAGCGAAGTGAAAGATCAACTACTGGTAGATCGCAGCCTAGACTTACCAGTTCAGCAAAACTCACCCCCAAAGAGTCGAGATATTCAACACGAGCTTCTTCCAACCAAGCAAGGTACTGACCATGCCAAACTACCCCACCATAATCTGTATGGTGAGGATAGACAACTATCGAATAGTCGTACCACCTTTCACTGACTGCCTGAAAGGTACGACCAGGAACTATTGAAGTGTCATTGGGCAAGGTTTTGTTTCACTCCAATTGTAAGCTCAAGTTTACTTTACTACTCAGTTTCTTCTTCTTCCTCAGAAGGAAAAACAAAACTGTTGGATTTGCCAGAAAGGATTGATTTACCCAGAGATAGAGCTTTAGCAGCTTGTCTTTCTGCTTGCTTTCTCCAATGTGCTCTGCGGTGATCGCGTTTAGATTCAGATGTTTTCTTCTTGGGAACTGCCATAGTTTTAGATATTTATAGACAATACTCCATTCTATCCCATGTTAAAACTTGCTGGGAAGATGCTATTGCTAAAAATCAAGAAACGCTGTTCAATCATTTCTCTAAATACCGCCAAATCTAGGTCCCAATGTTCTATACATTTGTGGAGTTGAGTCAGTCGCATACTAGGATCTTCTCGAGAGACATTGTAGTTGAAATTACCCGAGAAAAGCACTCCTGGCATTGGTGGCTGCTCTGGAATTTGGATATTAGCCTCATTGATTGATACATTTAATTGACAGCGGTCTAATTGATAGGACAAATTTAAATTGGCCTGCATGGGAGCTTTACCAATATCCTGCCAAGAACCAGGAGCCAAAAGCGTACCAGTTATATACCTTCTGGCAGCATCGCTGCCACCATCTTTCATGGGGATAACACTTTTGGGATTAAAATTCAGAAATTGATAGTCTGCATTGGGCAGTTTTTCTATGAATTTTTTGGCCAATTCAGTAACGATAAGATCTGTAACTTGATCGGTTCCAATATTTTCAATAAAGGTAACCATGTTCTGCTGTCCAACGATGCTGATCCTATTTTGGTAGACCAACTGAATAGATCCAGGACTGGCAATTGGCTCTCTAGATAACTGCCAATCCTGGGGTATCACTCCACTGATCTTGAGATAATCAGGATTGATAATAGTAGGGCTAAAGTTTGTAGCCGAAACACTAATAGCAATCTCTTGAATTTCTTTGATTTCTGTAGGATTTTGTGTTGTCTCCATCAGCTTATTCCCCTTGAAAATTAACCTTCATCGTTTTAGATCTTTTTAATCCCTTCTAAAATTGCAGTTGGCCTGCGCCTTTTGTAGATTTTGTCACTTGCATTTGTAACAGGCAAAGAGTTTGATGGTTGTTCTCCTTGAGGATGTTGCAACATCAACACAATCATGGGTTCACTTTGCAGCTCTCTTTTAACGAGGCGAGCTAGAGCATTTTCTAGATCACTTTGGAGTCTATCCCATTCTATAGAATTTGTACCATTTTGCTTTTGTCGGTAATCTTCCCACTTTTCATCGATTATTCTATCGATAGCACGGCTAATGAGCTGCTGGAGAAGTGGTCTTTCTATTGTGGTGACCATACCTCTGATATGTACCTCTGTTGGTGTTAAGAGCTTTCCATCCCAGTCAATAGCCGCTGCAACTGTCAAGACGCCATCTTCAGCTAGCTGTTGGCGCTCTTTCATGACATTTTCTCGAATGATCCCCAAGTGATCTACTAGTTCAATACCCGAGGTGACTTGATTTACAATGGCAATCCTTGTAGGGGTTAGTCCTACTACATCGCCGTTTTTAACAATGACGATGTTTTCTTTAGGGATTCCCATATTCTGGGCCATTTCAGCATGTTTGACCAACATGCGGTGCTCACCATGAACTGGCATAAAGAATTTAGGTCTAGTCAAGGCCAACATGAGCTTATGCTCTTCTTGTGAACCATGACCTGAAACATGAATCCCTTTATCTTTGCCATAGACTACATGCGCGCCTAACATCATCAGGCGATCTATAGTATTAACTACGGCTATCGTATTGCCTGGAATAGGGCTAGCTGAGAAGACTACGGTATCGCCATGGCGAACTTTAACTAAGCCATGCTCTCCCTTGGAGATCCTGGTCATTGCTGAGAGAGTTTCTCCCTGTGAGCCAGTAGTCAGAATTACAATTTTTTCATCTGGGATATTGCGGATAGATTTAATTGGCGTAAATAAATCATCAGGGCATTTGATATAACCCAAATTTCTCGCATGAGCTATCACATTGAGCATACTGCGCCCGACTACCGCTACTTTTCTGCCATGCTTTAAAGCCAAAGATAGAACAATATTGACTCTATGTACTGAAGTAGCAAAGGTTGTGAGCATTATCCGACCCTTGGCTTGAGCAAAAATGCGATCAAGATTGGGATAGACTGATGCTTCTGAGGGTGTATAGCCAGGCTGCTCTGCATTGGTAGAATCGCTCAAAAGACAAAGTACACCTTTAGCCCCGTACTCAGCTATGCGGTGTAGATCAAAATATTCTTTATCTACGGGGGTGTGATCTATTTTGAAATCCCCAGTCATGATAATTACTCCAATCGGAGTAGTGATAGCTATGCTGAAACTATCGGCAATAGAATGAGTATTGCGGATAAATTCAACAGCAAAAGACTTGCCCAGCCTGACTACATCACGCGGCTTGACATGTTTAATAGTAGTGCGCTTGAGCATACCTGCTTCTTCTAATTTGTCATGGAGAAGAGTAAGCGCCAATTTAGGTCCATAGATCACAGGGACATCAAATTGCTTGAGATGATAGGCAATGCCACCAATATGATCCTCATGACCATGGGTGACAATCATACCTTTGATCTTGTGACGGTTCTCTCTGAGATAGGTCATATCGGGTAGAACAATATTCACCCCATGCATATCATCAGAAGGAAAAGCTAAACCCGCATCGACTAAAATTATCTCATCGCCAAATTCAAATACACATGTATTTTTGCCGATCTCATGTAATCCACCTAAGGGAATAATTTTTAGCTCAGCAACAGTTGAATTGTTATTTTCGGTCATTTTTTCCTAATTTTCTCCTGATAGGATCTTTCCTTTTGGTTTTGTTTTTTTAAAAAAAACTATTCGGTTTTCTTAAAACTTTTAAAGTAATTCTTGCAATACTTTCTCTAAATCCGCCTGCATTGGTTGGGATAAAGCAACCAGAGGAAGTCTCACTCCTCCAACATTCCAACCTTGTAAATTGAGGGCAGCTTTGACGGCAATAGGATTGGTTGTACAAAAGAGAGCTTTAAAAAGTGGCAAATACTTAGTATTAATAGCTTCTGCTTGCTCTATGTTACCTGTCAAAAAACTGCCGATCATTTGTTTGATTTGGTTTCCCACCAAATGGCTAGCTACGCTTACTATTCCCACTCCACCGACAGCTAACATGGGTAAAGTAAGAGCATCATCACCAGCGTAGATATCCAGCAAGTTACCCGAAAGTCTACGGATCTGCGCGGCTTGCTCTAGATTGCCACTTGCCTCTTTAATAGCAACAATATTATCTATTTGCGCTAATTTTGCTGCTGTTTCTGGCAAAAGATTTTGACCAGTCCTTGTAGGTATATTGTACAACATAATAGGCAGTTGTGGCACGGCGGTTGCTATAGTCCGAAAATGCTCATAGAGACCATCTTGGGGCGGCCTATTGTAATAGGGCACTACTTGCAACGAGCCATCTACACCTAAAGCTGCAGCCTTTTGTGTGGCATATACAGCCTCATTGGTACAATTAGAGCCTGTCCCAGCAATCACCTTAGCTCGAGAACCAACAGCATTTTTGACTACCTGAAAAAGCTGATACTCCTCTTCCCATGATAGCGTAGGTGATTCTCCTGTTGTTCCGCATACTACTATCCCATCACTGCCATTTGAAATTAAATAATCCGCCAAGGATTCTGCAACTGCATAGCTAACTTCTCCTTGCTCATCAAAGGGCGTGACCATCGCAGTAATAACTTGTCCAAAATGCATATATTCTAAAAAGTTGTTTTGGTATATTGAGATTTGACACAGCCTTTACTAACTAGAAGCTCGGCAATCTGGATTGCATTAAGTGCAGCTCCTTTGCGTATTTGATCCCCGCAAAGCCACAATTCTAGAGCAGATGGATGGGAAAGATCTTGTCGTATTCTTCCTACCAAGACATCATCTTTACCTGAAGCATCTATGGGCATAGGAAAATAATTACTCTTCCAGTTTTGGACTAATTTGACTCCTGGGGCTTTCTCTAGCAGCTGCGTGGCCCGCTCAACTGTCATCGGAGCTTTAAATTCAATATTAACCGATTCAGAATGAGCCCTTAAAACAGGTACTCTGACACAGGTGGCACTAATTCTTAAGTGGGGCTCACCGAATATCTTACGGGTTTCATTGAGCATTTTCATCTCTTCTTCACAGTAGCCCTGTTCATTGAGCGCTGAATTGTGAACAAACAGATTGAAGGCTAGAGGATAAGGAAAAATTTCTGGTGTTGGCGCTCGCCCCGATAGAATATCTTTGGACTGTTGTTTAAGCTCTTCCATTGCTCTAGCTCCGGCACCTGAAGCCGATTGATAGGTTGAAACTACCAGTCTTTCTATGGGGTTAACTTGATGTAGAGGGTAGATAGCTAAACCTAAAAGTATTGTAGTGCAGTTAGGATTGGCAATAATCCCCTGATGATTCAAAATAGCATCTGGATTAATCTCAGGCACAATTAATGGGACATTTTCATCCATCCTAAAAGCGCTGGAATTGTCGATTAAAGTTGCTCCACTAGAGACAATTGCAGAGGACCACTGACGCGATATGTTACCACCTGCTGAAGCTAGAACAATATCTACATTTTTGAAAGAATCTGGATTGACTGCTTCAATCTCAATAGATTCGCCCTTGAAAGAGAGAACTTGGCCTGCAGAGCGAGGAGAAGCTAGTAACTTGAGGCGAGTTAGAGGAAATTGGCGAGACTCCAATAATTCCAAAAGTTCAGAGCCAACAGCCCCGGTAGCTCCAAGAATCGCAACATGCAAGCTTGAATCAGACAAGTTTATTTTCTCCTTTTGAATTTCATTTACTAAGTTTAACCGAAATTTCTCGATACACAGGGTAACTTTATAGGATTATAATGGAAGTTCTGTCTGCTGCGATAGAATTCCAGTTTACGCACAGTCGAACAGTCTTACAATTTGTGAACTTAAAGAGAGACATGAAAGTTACCCAGGAAAAGCTACCCTCTAGCCAAATTGGCTTGAATATTGAGATCGATGCCGAAGTCTCCAAAAAGACTTACGAAAAAGTTGTTCAGAATCTGGCACGTACAGCCAATATTCCTGGGTTTCGCAAAGGTAAAGTACCTCGCCAAATTTTGATCCAGAGACTTGGTAGCGAAAGAGTCAAAGCTGCTGCCTTAGAAGAGATACTGCAAAATGCAGTAGATGCGGCAATCAAGCAGGAAAAGATCGATGCTCTTGGTAACTATCAAGTTGAACCAAGTTTTGAGCAATTGATCAATAGTTTTCAACCTGAGCAATCGGTTTCATTCAAGGTAGCTGTGGATGTACCACCAACAGTTGCGCTCTCTGAATATCGCAATTTGACTATCAAAGCCGAAGAGGTTCTCTACGATGAGGCTCAGCTCGAACAATACCTTTCTCAGAAGCAATCTGAGCTAGCAACTTTGGTCCCAGTAGAAAATCGTCCAGCTCAACAAGATGATACGGTTATAGTAGACTATGAAACCTTCGAAGCTACTGAAAGTGGTGAAAAAGGTGAGTCTATTGCCGATCTAAAAGCCGATGAATACAAAGTCGAATTGGTTGAAGATAGACTTCTATCTGGAATGTTAGAAGGTTTAGTGGGTATGAGCCCAGGTGAAGTCAAAGATGTTTTGGTTTCTTTCCCTGCTGATTATCCTCGCACTGAATTAGCTAGCAAGGATGTGATTTTCACCTTTTCCCTCAAAGAGATTAAATCTAAAGAACTACCAAATCTTGATGATGACTTTGCTTCTGAAATCAGTGAACATGAGACATTTGAGGAATTAAAAAAATCCTTACAAGAGGATTTTCAAAAAAGAGCTCAAGATTCCACCACAGAAAATATTCATCTGGCAATCTTAGATGAGCTGGTAAAATCTACTGAAATAGAATTGCCGGAAACACTTATTGAGCAAGAAACCCAAGCCGTTTTGACCCAAACTGCTATGCAAATGGAGCAATATGGCTTAGATGTTAATAAATTGTTTACCAAAGAAAATCTTCCTAAACTAAAAGCTAATGCCCGCCCCGATGCAATTAAAAAACTAAAAGAAAAGCTAATCCTCGAAGAGATAGGCAAAACTGAGAAACTCACAGTAGATCCAGCAGATCTGCAAGAAAAAATTGAGCAAGTCAAACAAGAACTCGCTGATAGACAAGTAGATGATAATCGTCTGCGCTCATATCTTGAAGGTGAACTTCTATCTCAAAAGACTCTTGAATGGCTACAGCAAAAAGCTCAAGTTGAGCTACTTCCTCCTGGCTCAACAACTGCCAAACCAGAAGAGGAAGCAGCAGTTGATACTATTGATGTGAAAGCTGAACAAACTAGCTAATCGGGTATTATGCCCACAAAAAAAGTCATAGTAGTTGGAGCCGGTATTGGCGGGTTAACTACAGCAGCCTTACTTGCCAAAAGAGGCTACCTCGTCAAAGTTTATGATCAAGCAATAGTCCCGGGAGGCTGCGCTTCTACATTTAAGAGAAAAGGTTTTATCTTTGATGTAGGAGCCACCCAGGTTGCAGGGTTAGAGCAAGGTGGCATACATCAGCAAATTTTTACTGAGCTCGATGTTCCCATACCTGAATATAGCCCTTGCGATCCAGCTTGCGCAGTGTTTCTTCCGGGTGAAACTAACCCTATTAATATATGGCGAGATCCTCAAAAATGGAAAGCACATAGGCAACAGCAGTTTCCTGGAAGTGAACCTTTTTGGCAACTACTTACTAAGTTATTTGAAATAAGTCTGCGCTTTCAGTCGCGCAACCCTGTTCTTCCTCCAAAAAATTGGTGGGATTTGAGGGAGCTTGTTTTGGCTTTGCGTGCTGAGACAATGCTCACTGTTCCTTTTAGCCTGTTGACTGTGCGAGATCTTTTGCGCCTTTTGGGATTAGATAAAGATCGCAGGCTAAAAACATTTCTAGATATTCAACTAAAACTTTACTCTCAAACCGACACAAATCAAACAGCTCTGCTCTACGCTGCCACAGCGCTATCTTTGTCCCAATCTCCACACGGGCTCTATCATCTCCAAGGTAGTATGCAAGCTCTGAGTGATTCTTTGCTACAGGGGCTAAATAAATATCAAGGTGAATTATTTATGCAGCATAGGGTAGAGTTGATTGAACCTGGCAAAGTAACGGTGCGCAACCTGAAAACCAACGATATACTCCAGCAAGAGGCAGATTATATCGTTGCTAATACAACTGTTCAAGATCTAGTCAAACTAACTCCAGCGCTTCCAAATTCTTACCGCAAAAATGTAGAGAGGTTAGAAAAACCTTCTGGCGCTTTTGTGATTTATCTTGGGGTTAAAGATTCGGCAATTCCTGCCAATTGTCCGCCTCATCTCCAGTTTCTCTACGATTATCATGGCCCCATTGGGGAAGATAATTCACTTTTTGTCTCAGTAAGTAAGCCAGGAGATGGCCGAGCTCCAGTTGGAAAAGCTACAATCATTGCCTCTTGCTTTACTGATATAGACAAATGGTGGGGAGATAGCGTAGACTACCCCCAGCTTAAAGAACAATATAGTCAAGCTACATTAAAACGTTTAGCCCAATATTTTAACTTAACAAATGAAACTATTGTCCACCAGGAGAGTGCAACTCCACGAACTTTCTTTCACTATACTGGGCGTGAATTGGGTATAGTTGGAGGTATCGGTCAGAGACTCTCTACATTCGGACCTTTGGCTATTGCCAATCGTACTTCCATTAATAGTATTTACTTGGTAGGTGATTCCACTCATCCAGGTGAAGGAACAGCAGGTGTGAGCTATTCCGCCTTGACCGTAGTTAGACAAATTGAGGCAGATTCATAAACAAATTATTTATGATTGAACGCATTTCAGCTTTAGGTTTGGATATCGGCCAAAGGCGTATAGGTATAGCAGGCTGCGATGGAACTGGGCTAATTGCTACAGGATTGACTACCCTGGAGAGACGTTCATATAGCTATGACCTAGCCCAGCTTAAATACTGGGTAGATCTTAGAAAAGCCCAAATCTTGGTAGTTGGTCTTCCCTACACAATGAGTGGAAATATTGGCTACCAAGCTGAAAAAATACAAACCATAGCCGGGAGATTATCTGAGTCTCTAGAGCTACCCTTAGAATACGTAGATGAGCGATTAACCTCCCACGAAGCTACCCAACAGCTTAAAACCCAGAAAAAATTTAACTCTCGCCATGATAAGGGAATGATTGACAAACAAGCTGCTACGATAATCTTGCAGCAGTGGCTAGATAGTCGAAGAGCTCAAGGATGAGCACTTTTAAGTTTTAGCATTCTCTGTCCAATTAATTTTTCTAGAGATTGGCTCTCTCGGACTTTTTTAGTTATCGTGTTAAATTGTGTTACCGTTAAGCCGCTACTTTCGACATATTGCTTGGACTTAAGGCAATAGTTCACAGCTATCTTTTGAGCATCAGGAACCAAATTGCGCAGGGTATCACTTTGATTACAGATTATTTCTGGTGGCTCTTTACCTAGGATAGACTGAATATTAGTATATGCTTGTTTTCTTTCAGTTTCTATATTTAAAACAGCTTGTGCATATTTGTTAATTTGAAGTTCACTCAAATCTTGCGAGTAGGCCCAAATACTTGTATTGCGCGATAGCGACTGCCACGAGTGATAATCTGGTGCAAAACCAATTAAGATACTGAGCATCGCTAGAATACTAGTAGTAAGAGAATAGACTGTGGAATTTCTGCCAGTTACAGAAGGAAACAAAAATTTGAAAGTCTCTGCTGATTGTCCAAAACACCAAAACATCAATATTGCAGTTAGAAAAATTCACTACCCATAACAGAATTGTTTATTTGTTTATTTGTTCCTGAATTTTTCAAGATAACGATATTGTTCACTAAAATATCGATATTATTAAATAATTATTTAACCTTAATTATGTACTCATACCATTGCCCTGTTTTGAGCAACCCTCTTCTTGCTGGGCTCAATCTCCAACCAGGTGAGCATTATTTAGATGCCACAGTTGGAGGAGCCGGACATAGTCGGCTAATCCTCGAGAGCTACCCAGATATTAAACTGACTGCTATAGATAGAGATGCCATGGCTATTAGCGAAGCATCAAGGGTGCTGGCTGAATATGGAGATCGCGTGAGTTTTTGGAGAGGTCCTTTTTCTCAATATGACCCAGGTTTGTTAAAATTTGCCGCAATTGTCGCAGATCTTGGTGTGAGTTCAGCTCAATTAGATCGACAAGAGAGGGGTTTTAGTTTTCGAGAAACTGCGGCATTAGATATGCGGATGGATGATCGCCAGGAGCTCTCTGCAGCCGAGATCATTAATTATTACAAAGAACAAGATCTAGCAGAAATTTTCTTCAATTATGGCCAAGAAAGACTATCGCGTAGGATTGCCAAGGCCATTGTCCAAAAGCGTCCCTTACAGACTACCACGCAGTTAGCTGAAATCATCTTTCAAAGCGTGCCGGTTAGTTATCGCCATGGCAGAATTCATCCAGCAACAAGGGTTTTTCAAGCTTTACGTATTGTAGTTAACCAAGAGCTAGAAGAACTAGAAAGGTTTCTATCGCTCTCACCCAATTGGTTAAAACCTGGTGGTATTTTGGCAATTATCAGTTTTCATTCACTCGAGGATCGTTTGGTTAAGCATAGCTTTCGCAATAATACTATGCTCGAGATAATCAACAAAAAACCTATCATTGCCGATACTCAAGAGCAGCAAGAAAATCCTCGCTCGCGCTCAGCTAAGTTGAGATTTGCTCTGCTAAAGCCCTAGCAAGAACTGGAGCTAGCAGTATTGTCTTAGTAAATCCAGAAAATAAGTAAATTCCTGACCAAAGTGGAATTGCGCCCATCATTGGACGATTGGGATCACCGCTAAAAGCAACTAGACAATTTTGGGCTGTAAATGGCAAATCGACAAATTTAGGCAAAAGTCTTTCAATTCCTGCTTTGATTTGCCTTTGACTCCAATCTAGATCTAAATTGGCAAAAGGATCACTAATAATATGGCTAGCCTGTCCCAGGTAAATACTACCATCTTGAAATTGAACTGCTCCAATATCTACTATACTTTCTTGAGTTTCTGGTGTGAGCTTTTGCCATAGAAGATCTGCTTGACTCATTTTTGCTTCAAGAGTAAAACGTTTGATCGTTGCAGGCATAAGCATCACATTTAACTGTAATTTCTTTTGGGCTGGAACTTTCAAAACAACACAGTTAGTAAAATATATCTTCGAGGTGATCCCTATACTCTCTAGGAGGGAGCGACTTAGACCTCCAGCAGAGACAATTGTATAAGAACTGTAGTATTTGTTGGCATTAGTAACTACCCCTTGTATCTGATTTGCCCTTCGGATAAGATCAGTAACTTTTTCGTAACGAATTTCTCCAGATAGCCTTTTAAAGGCATTTTGGTAAGCCATGTTAGCCCTTGTAGCGTTAACATGAGCATGAGATAAGCGTAGAGCCCCCGAGATAGACTCAGGATTGAGCAGAGGCTCTAACTTGCAAGCAGAATCAACACTTAATAGTTCAGGTAATTCATGACATTGACTATACTGCTGGGCAACCTCTTGGGGATTTTCAGTACTGTCTATTGTCAAAAGAAGATCCAATTCTCTAAATTCTATGTTCTGCTCTAGTTCCTCAGAGAGTTGACGATAGATTTGGATACTTTGAGCAAAAAGAGAGGATATTTCAGGATTGGTTCCAGCTTGATAGGGCAATCCACCATAGCTACAAGTTGTGGCATTATTAATGAACTGGTCCTTCTCTAGTAACAAAACTTTGAGCTTGCGTTTAGCCAATTCGTAAGCTAGGGCAGATCCAGTGATTCCGCCCCCAATTACAATACAATCATAGGTTGTTTGGTGATTCATTTATGTCGCAGATCATTGAGATTCTCTCAGCTGAAGAAATTCGCCGTACTGTTACACGTCTAGCTTCCCAGATTCTAGAAAAATCAGATTCTCTTGAGGATTTAGTTCTCTTGGGCGTTTATACAAGGGGAGTTCCTTTAGCACATTTGATTGCTCAGCAGATAGAGATTCTCGAACCGGTAAAAATTCCGGTCGGAGCTATCGATATTACTTTCTACCGAGACGATTTAGCTCAAATGGGCACTAGAACCCCTGCTAAAAGCAAGATTCCCTTTAATTTAAGCGGTAAGGAAGTTATCTTAATTGATGATGTTATCTTCAAAGGCAGAACAGCAAGAGCTGCTCTTAACGCTATTGGTGACTATGGCCGTCCTCAAGCCATTCGCCTTTTAGTTTTGGTAGATCGTGGACATCGGGAAGTCCCCATTCATCCTGATTATACTGGCAAAAAACTGCCTACATCTAGCGAAGAGAAAGTGAAAGTATATTTTCAGCAAACTGATGGACGCCAAGTAGTAGAACTAATTAAAAGCTAAATAGTTATGGTTTTCTGGGGAAGAGCTGCTTTGACTTCCTGATAGACTGCTAAATCAAACCAAAAAGTTGTACCAATACCCACTTCACTCACCAAATTAATTTTACTGTGATGCTTATCTATAATATTTTTAACAATAGAGAGCCCTAAACCAGTTCCCTCTAAAGTATGTACTCTGTTTTCTACGCGATAAAAGCGATCAAAAATAGCTTCTTGATCTTCTGAACCTATTCCTATTCCTGTATCCGATACTTCAATTCGCACTTTAGGTTCTAGTTCATCTTCAACGCAGTAGCAGAAGATGACTACTGAGCCTCCTGATGGTGTGAATTTGACAGCGTTTCCTACCAAGTTGGTAAGGATCTGGAGAATTAGATCATAGTGACCCCAGGCCGAGGGTAAGCCAGGCTCTATTGAGTAACGAAGATCTAACTGCTTGTCTCTTGCACTTAGCTGATGACTTCTGGTTATTTGCTCAACGACTTGGGATAAATCTACTGAATTTAGGTGATAGGTCTTGGAAGATTCTAAGCGAGATAAATCTAAAACATCATTGACCAGACGAGTAAGCCTATCGGTTTCGTGATTGGCGGTTTCTAAAAATTCCTTGCGTTCTGTATCTGTTAGATCGTCATTGTACTCATATAGAGTCTCAATAAAAGACTTGATGTTAAAAAGAGGCGTTCTCAATTCATGAGAGACATTGCTGATAAAGTGGCTCTTGGCTTCATTGAGCTCTACTTCTCTGGTGATATCTTGGACTGTCATAGCAATTCCTCTGATATCATCTTTTTGTTGATCTAGTACTTTTCTTAGGAGAACTCTGACGGTTGTTGGCCTAGCCCCAGATAGACTGATGCTAAATTCTTCTGCAGCGCTTTCTTGTTCTTCTTGAGAATTGAGAATCTTGCCCTTAATCATTTCCTGTAGGGGGACTGATAACTGCTGTTTTAGTTCAACTGGTAGGTGCTCAATAGCATCTTCTCCAATCAACATATCTTTAGATTCCCAACCAAATAACCTTCTGGCAGTAGAATTGACCAAAATCAATTTGAGTTGAGTATCTAAAAGAATTGCCCCATCGGCAATAGTTGAAACCAATGTATCTAGCTTGGCTTTTTGCGAAGTTAATTCTTCAATATTTTGCTCATCATAGCTCTCTAGCCTTTGAGCCATGTCATTAAAACTATAGATAAGCTCACCTAGCTCGCCGCCAAATGGCAACTCTACCCGCTGTTTAAAATTTCCTGAAGCAATATTTTTTACCCCAAATAACAGCTCTTTAATAGGTCTGGTGATGATAATTGCATTGAAAACAGCGCCTAGAATCACCATAGCCCAAATTGAGATAAACACAGCAATAGTTACATCTCTAGTTAGATTAGATGAAACAGTCACTGTTGGGTTGGGATTGATCCCAATTGCTAAGGTACCCAGTTTTTTTCCCTCATGCATCAAAGGGACAAAGACATCTACTACATCTCCACCTGGACTGTTGTGCTGCCTGACTCTTGTTAAAGTGATATCATCACTCTTTGGCAATTCTAAATTGCGGTCAATGGTCAGTGAATCTTTAACCTCGGCTCTAGAGTAAGGTATGCCAAAAAATATTTTCCCTTGTTGGTCTGCGTAGAGAATGTATTTTATACTAGAAGTTGTATTGTAAAAACGTGTGCTAAATTGGGCAACTTCATTGAGATTACCCTCAGCTACTATCGGAGCTACATTGGCAGCGAGTAATAGCCCAAGATCAGTACCAAAGCGCGTATCATTTAAACGAGCATCCTGCTGAATTGTATTGACAGCCCAAAAGGTTAAACCACTCATCAGCAGCGAAACCACAAGGGTTGCTGCGGCCATAAGCCTTGTCTGGAGTGTGAAGTCAGACCACCATCGAGACGTTCCTTTGCGTAAGTCCTCTAGTAGTTTTAACAATTTCTTTACAAAATGTGAATTTTCTTAAAGATTTATAACTTAAATTATACTATCTCTCTCACAAAAGTTAAGCACCTTTGAAAAGTCCTTGAGGTCTAAAGAGCAATATTACAATCATAATTACTAGAGCTACAGCTAGCTTGTAGTTGCTTCCCAGCCAAATGATACTCACTTCTTGGGCTATTCCAATGATAATTCCTCCTGCGACTGCTCCATATGGGTTACCAATACCACCTAAGATTACCGCAGCAAAGATCGGCATAATTAAAAACCAGCCCATATCGGGTCTGAGTGCCCCGACAATCAGACCATATAAACTGCCACTAAAGGCGGTGATAATTCCTGTACACAACCAAGTCCAAAGGATTACAGCTTTGACATTGATGCCAGAAACTCCGGCTAAATCAATGTTGTCAGCTACTGCTCGCATTGCTTTGCCCATTTTTGTTTTTTGCAACATAAAATGAAGAGCTACAACTATTGCCAAAGCTAGAAAAATCACCAAAACTCGACTTGCTTCTATTTTTAAATTGCCTAGGCTGATTGCCTGCATCAACGGGATATTGTAGCGCTGATTATTGCCACCCCAGAACAAAAGTATACTATTGCGGATAAAAAGCGCTAGGCCAATTGAAATAACTGTAAGTGTGGTAGAACTAGCCTTGCGCTCTCGCATAGGCTGCCAAATCAAAAACTCACTAATTAAAATCAGTAAAACAGTTGCCAAAGCACCTATCAAAATTGCCAACCATAAATTCAACCCCAAACTATTAAAGAAAAAGGCTAGATAGCCTCCAAGTGTCATCAGATCACCATGGGCAAAATTGGAGATACGCAATATTCCTAAAGTCAAAGTCAAACCAATTGCAGCTAGAGCAATGATACTCCCAACGGCTAAACCATTGAACAATAGTTGAAAGATATCCATAATCGTTCTACTACTGTTTGAGATTTTCTTGACCAGAAATGACTTTGGCAACTTCAATCTTATCGCCCTGCTTGATTTTATCGACTACATCCATACCTTCGGTGACATTGCCGAAGACAGCATAGTCGCCATCAAGAAAGGCTAGATCCGATAGAGCGAAATAAAATTGGGAGGAGGCTGAATCAGGCGATTGGGATCTGGCCATTGCCACCGCACCACGCATATGATGTAGTACAACCTTTGTAGAGGGTAATCCTGCTTGTTGGCCTAAGGCTTTATTGTATTGAGGGGCATTCTCACCTTCTAATTTGATCTCTAGAGGTATATTGCGAGACTGACCAGTTTTGGGATCTCTATAACCACCAGTACCATTGCCGAGTGGATCTCCACCTTGAGCTACAAAAGGTTGAGGATCTTTAACTACGCGATGAAATTTCAATCCGTTGTAGAAACCTTTTTCAACTAGATCTACAAAATTGCCAGCAGTAATTGGGGCATTGTTTCCATCAACTTCGATCAAAATTTTACCACCGTTAATGAGCATTTCTACGGTAGCTTTACCTTCTAAGCGAGGTAATTGATTATTTGTATTCATAGCTTTACCCTGTTGGGGTGTAATAGTAGGTTGAGAATTGGTTGGAGTTACAGAATTAGAACAGCTAACAAGGGTTAAACAGCCTAAAAGAAAAATAGTATAGAAAAATTGAGATATCTTTAATTTTCTCTTCATAATCCTTCTAAAGGAACCTCTAAAAATCTAGCTAGTTCAGCACCTTGATTTTCTAGTTCAGATAGGGAGATAGGTTCACCTACACGGGTCAAAGAAATCTCCCGACCAGGTTTGATTTTCAGATAAAGAGTGCGTCGGGGATTTAACCCTTCTCGAATATCTGCTTTGACTGCTTGTAAATCTTCAAGGGGATATTTTAAATCAATTCGCCTATTTTTTCCAGGAAATCCCCAACGGAAAAAGGTGACTTGACCTGTTTCTTTGTTGAACTCATTATAGCCACCGCCAATTTCCCATTTAATCGTCAGCCACAGATAAAGAGAAAGTAAAGTTCCGGCAATACCATAAAATAAGAGAGCTACGCCCTGTGGTACAAATTGCAGTCCACTGGGATCACTGACGATGAGAAAATTTTTGTGAAAATAGCTAGACAAACCAGCTAAAAGAAATCCTACTCCTCCTAAGGCGGTAGCAGCAGCCCAAAAGTAGTTACTGAGCCTACGTGCTCCCATAATCTCTTGACGCAGAATCAACTCCGTTTGAGTTAAGGTTTCGTTTTTCATCTTGCTTGTTATTAATCTTTAGTTTCTACTATATCCTACAAGGACAATGAACCATTATTGAATTGGTTAGAATGTATTTAGAAAAAATTCATGAAACCTTGTAAATTTTCTAAAATTTGTTAATAATATTTTAATAGAGAGAGCCTAGTTTGCTTAGAAAGGGTCGCTCAGCGTCTTTTTCTGTTGCGTTATGTAACAATGTCTTAATATTTATTTGTTCATAATTGTGCTATCAAGCCAACTTGATAGTAATAACAGGCAAATGACTAGCTTAATTGGGGTAAAAAAACTTAGAATTAGTTTTATACCTTAGGTTGAGACCCAGATTATTAGAAATCTTGCTTTTGATTTCATTTATCTAAGAGGATTTGAAAAAATGACCATTGCAGTCGGACGCGTCCAGGAAAGAGGATGGTTTGACATCATCGATGACTGGCTAAAGCGTGATCGTTTTGTCTTTGTAGGTTGGTCTGGACTACTGCTTTTTCCCTGTGCTTACTTAGCACTAGGCGGCTGGTTGACCGGCACCACCTTTGTTAGCTCATGGTACACTCACGGTTTGGCAAGTTCTTACCTTGAAGGTGCTAACTTCCTAACCGTAGCTGTATCTACTCCAGCAGATAGCATGGGACATTCCATTCTATTTCTCTGGGGACCTGAGGCCCAAGGCGCTTTCACCCGCTGGTGCCAAATTGGCGGACTATGGCCTTTTGTTGCTTTACATGGAGCTTTTGCCTTAATTGGCTTTATGCTACGTCAGTTCGAGATCGCTCGACTAGTAGGCATCAGACCATACAACGCTATTGCTTTTAGCGGTCCTATCGCGGTATTTGTCAGCGTATTTTTGATGTACCCTCTAGGACAATCTAGCTGGTTCTTTGCGCCTAGCTTCGGTGTAGCCGGAATCTTCCGCTTCATCTTGTTTATTCAAGGTTTCCACAACTTCACGCTCAATCCTTTCCACATGATGGGAGTAGCGGGAATTTTGGGCGGAGCTCTACTTTGTGCTATCCATGGTGCTACAGTAGAAAACACCCTGTTTGAAGATGGTGAAGGCTCCAATACATTCAGAGCATTTGAACCAACTCAAGCTGAAGAAACCTATTCTATGGTTACAGCTAACCGCTTCTGGTCACAGATTTTCGGTATAGCCTTCGCCAACAAACGTTGGTTACACTTTTTCATGTTATTCGTACCAGTAACTGGACTATGGATGGCCAGTATAGGTATCATCGGTATTGCCCTTAACTTGAGAGCCTACGATTTCGTATCCCAAGAGTTAAGAGCAGCAGAAGATCCAGAATTTGAGACCTTCTATACCAAAAACATTCTCTTGAACGAGGGAATGAGAGCTTGGATGTCACCCCAAGATCAGATTCACGAAAGATTTGTCTTCCCTGAGGAGGTACTGCCACGTGGTAACGCTCTCTAATTCTAATTTAGGTATCGCAGGAAGTGGACGTGACCAGATGTCTACCGGCTATGCATGGTGGTCAGGCAATGCCCGTCTGATCAACCTATCCGGTAAACTGCTCGGCGCTCACGTTGCTCATGCGGGTTTGATTGTTTTCTGGACTGGAGCTATGACCCTTTTTGAGGTCTCGCACTTTGTTCCTGAAAAGCCAATGTATGAGCAAGGTTTAATTCTTCTGCCTCACTTGGCAACTTTAGGTTGGGGCGTTGGCCCTGGCGGCGAAGTAGTCAACACCTTCCCTTATTTTGTCGTTGGTGTATTGCACTTAATCTCTTCTGCAGTCTTGGGACTTGGTGGTATATATCATGCCCTGCGTGGCCCTGAAACTCTCGAAGAATATTCCAATTTCTTTGGCTACGACTGGAAAGATAAAAACCAGATGACCAACATCATTGGCTATCATCTAATCCTCTTGGGATTAGGCGCTCTGTTGTTGGTATTCAAAGCGATGTTCTTTGGCGGTGTCTATGACACTTGGGCGCCAGGCGGTGGAGATGTAAGGATAATCAGCAGTCCTACTTTGAACCCTGCCACCATCTTTGGCTATCTTTTGAAAGCTCCTTTTGGCGGTGAAGGCTGGATTATCAGCGTCAACAATATGGAAGACATCATCGGTGGCCATATTTGGGTAGGACTTATCTGTATTGGCGGTGGAATCTGGCATGTTCTGACCAAGCCTTTTGGTTGGGCACGCCGCGCCTTGATTTGGTCTGGTGAAGCTTATCTTTCCTACAGCTTGGCTGCGCTTTCTCTGATGGGTTTTATCGCTGCTGTTTTTGTTTGGTTTAACAACACAGCTTATCCTAGTGAATTCTTTGGACCAACTGGTATGGAAGCTTCTCAGTCTCAAGCTTTCACTTTCTTAGTACGTGACCAAAAAATGGGAGCTAACATTGCTTCTGCTCAAGGTCCTACCGGTCTAGGAAAATACCTCATGCGCTCTCCTACTGGTGAAATCATCTTTGGTGGAGAAACCATGCGTTTTTGGGATTTCCGTGGTCCTTGGTTAGAGCCTCTACGCGGACCTAACGGTTTAGATCTCGACAAATTAAAAAATGATATTCAGCCTTGGCAAGTTCGCCGCGCTGCTGAATACATGACCCATGCGCCTTTAGGTTCTCTCAACTCAGTTGGCGGAGTAATCACAGATGTTAACTCTTTTAACTATGTATCTCCTAGAGCTTGGTTGGCAACTTCTCACTTCTTCTTAGCCTTTTTCCTCTTAGTTGGACATTGGTGGCATGCCGGACGTGCGCGTGCTGCTGCTGCTGGTTTTGAAAAAGGTATTGATCGTGAAAGTGAACCTACACTCAATATGCCTTACCTAGACTAGATTCTAGATATTTTAGGACTTAAAATTTTCCAGAGAGGGTACCTCTCTGGATTTTTTTATTATCTCGGGCAAATATTGCTATGATTTTTTGAGCAACAACTAAATATTCTAAAAACCAATGAGTTTTTTCTATCGCCATGACCCTTTGAAAGATTTGGGGGAGATTGTTTTAAAATCTGCCTATGCTAGGTTTCCTTCTCTTCGACCAGAAAACGTAGCTCTAAGTTGGTTAATCTACGATGATCCAGTAATAGTCAATACTGGCGGCGCTCTCTCTAGTGCTCAGTTTTGGAATCATCCCATTCGTGGTTACTCTTTTAGAGGTTCAGAGAGGATATATCCAGCTAGTCTAGTTAAATTATTTTATTTAGTGGCCGCTTTTGAATGGCTCCAAGCAGGAATGATTTCTGATTCAAGTGAATTGCAAAGAGCTCTCAAAGATATGATTGTTGATTCAAGCAATGATGCTACCAGTTTTGTAGTTGATATTTTAACTGGTACAACTAGTGGACCAGATTTGCCTACAGGTCCTATGGAGACTTGGCAATACCAGAGAAATATTGTCAATCGCTATTACCAATCTCTGGGCTGGCCTGAATTAGAGCATATTAATATCAATCAGAAAACCTGGTCTGATGGACCATATGGTAGAGAAAGAGCCTCAGTTGGTGAGCTAAGAGAAAATCGCAATATGTTGACAGCTGAGGCAATTGCTCGATTGTTCCATGCTATTGTAGGCGGAGTAGCTGTCTCTTCTGTTTTTTGTGAGACTATGTTGGGTTTTTTAAATAGAGATCTTAAAAATATCCCTACAGATGAAGATGAGAATCAGGTTACTGGTTTTTTGGGTCAAAATATAAATCCTGATAGTCAATATTGGTCAAAAGCTGGCTGGACATCTCAGGTCCGCCACGATGTAGCCTATATTGAAAGCCCTGGAGTTCAACCTTATTTATTGGTTGTCTTGAGTGAAGGGATCAATGAGCAGGAGTTGCTTCCTTTTATTTCAGAGCAATTTTCTTTGCTGATGCAAAATTTACCAGAGTGGCAGCGGTAGGATTAACAAGATCGTAAGATATATCTATTGTTTAGAAATTTGTAATTTGCTTGCTATGAAATTTGTTTGGTTCTCGGCTCTGATGCTAGTTTTGGGTTTTTCCAATAATCCGAAGACTCTTTCAGCAGTACAGAAAAAAAAGACTTCCCCTGCTAAGCACAGTAGCCCGGTCGCCAAATATAAAGCCCCTGCTTTGCAAATTAAAGTTGGGGTGCTCATTGATGTACCTTCAACAGTAGTAGCTAGTTCACAGACGGCCTATATTTTAGATCGTAATTCTCGTCCTCTCAAATCAATAGCTGCTAATCAACCAATTACAGTGCAGCCCAAGGTCAACGGACTTATTCTAAATAATCAAGATCTTCCCTCTGTTGTTTTACTACAGCCAGCAGCAGGTGGCTTTGTCTATATTGGAAATAAGTGGTACAGAGGAAAAGTTTTGCTAGTTTCCCAGGGAACAAGTCTCATAGCAGTTAACTATGTGGATTTGGAGCATTATCTCTATAGTGTAGTTGGCAGTGAAATGGATCCCGAAGAACATATTGAAGCTCTCAAAGCTCAGGCTATAGCTGCGCGATCCTACGCTCTTGTGCATATTATTCGCCCTGCCAATCGTTGGTTTGATTTAGGACGGACAGAGCGTTGGCAGGCGTATAATGGTCTTTCCAAAGAGTTCAATACTACCCAAAAGGCAGTTGAGCTGACAGCAGGTCAGATCCTCAGCTATAAAGGTGGTGTTGTTGAGTCAATCTATGCCGATAGTGATTATCTAGTAGCCACTGCCCACCAAGGCCTTGGCATGAGCCAAAGGGGAGCTTATCAACTTGCAGCCCAAGGTTACAACTATCAACAAATTTTGGGTCGGTATTACCCTGGAGTTAATTTGGCTCGTTTAGTTATTAAAAAATAGAAAAAAAATACCTCCTATTAAGAGGTATTTTGAACGAGTTAAAAAATTGGATTATTTCCAGTTTTTAGCAACTATTTCAGCTAAATCTACAACGCGCTGTGAATAACCCCATTCATTGTCATACCAAGCTATAACTTTGACCATATCTCCACCCATAACTATAGTCAGATCTGCATCTACGATAGAAGAGTCAGATGTACCACGGTAGTCGGAGGAAACAAGAGGTAAATCGCTATAACCGAGAATACCTTTTAAGTAAGTTTCTGAGGCATTTTTGAGCACTTCGTTTACTTGCTCGGCAATAGTGCTTTTTTGAACTTGCACAACCAGGTCAACTACCGAGACATTAGGAGTTGGAACTCTTAGGGCGATACCGTTCAACTTTCCTTTCATCTCAGGTATCACCAAAGCTACTGCCTTAGCAGCCCCAGTAGAAGTCGGCACAATATTGACTGCTGCTGCTCTGGCGCGACGCAAATCTCTATGGCTTGCATCTAGAATTCTTTGGTCTCCAGTATAACTGTGAGTAGTAGTCATAGTACCCTTGATGATACCAAAGTTATCATGAATGACTTTGACAATAGGCGCCAAACAGTTGGTTGTACAACTGGCATTACTCAAAATGGTATATTCTTCATGCTTATAGAGATTATCATTAACACCTACAACATAAGTACCTACATCACTTCCTTTGCCAGGAGCGGTAATTAGCACTTTTTTAGCACCAGCTTTGACATGTTTGGAAGCGCCTTCAAAATCAACAAATACCCCTGTCGCCTCAATTACTAAATCAACACCCCAAGCAGCCCAAGGCAAATTCAGTGGATTGCGGTCAGAAAAACACTTGATAGTTTTGCCATTGACTGTGATTGTGTCTTGGCCAGGTACAATATCAGCGTCCAAACGACCAAGCATTGAATCATATCTCAGTAGATGGGCATTAGTTTTGGGATCTGAAGTATCGTTGATGCCAACTACTTCAAGACCCGAATTCTCGCGACCTAACCAGCATCTTAAAAAGTTCCGTCCAATGCGACCAAATCCGTTGATAGCTACTCTAATAGTCACTGCAATTGTCCTATAGATTAAAAAAATATTAATAGACCCAATCATACCCTAAAGGTTGGATCGATTGATAGACGTATTTTAAAAATTCTTATTTTTTTTGAGAAACTAATTTGATTTTTTTAGTGTCCTATGTAACTGAGATGGCATTGTGCCATACAATTTAATTACTTAATTACTGAAGATTCAGACCATATGAAACATCAAGCTCAAGTGGTATCTGGGAAATCGAGGTGCGTCAGGAGATAGAATTAGTGAAAACGGTTGATTTTAGTGGCAGTCCCTTTCATTTTATTGGGATTGGAGGTATAGGCATGTCTGCTCTGGCCTATATCTTAGCCAAACGCCAATTACCAGTATCTGGCTCTGACCTTCGTCCTAGCAATATTACTGAGCGTTTACAGTCAGTTGGTGCCCATGTCTTTAACGAGCAAGGTCCAAGAAATTTAGATTTTTTCAATCTTCACCCTGAACATACTGGTCAAGTTGAAACCAGTCTTTTCAAGAAAACTCCGCAGATTATATGCTCTACAGCAATTTCAGAGAAAAATGTTGAGTATAAAGCAGCCCAAGATCTAGGCTATCCTATTTTCCATCGTTCTGATATACTGGCAGCGCTAATTAAGGAACAACAGAGTATCGCTGTAGCTGGCACACATGGTAAAACTACAACCAGTAGCTTGATTGGCTATGTTCTGCTCCAAGCTGGATTAGATCCGACAATCATTATCGGTGGAGAAGTAGATGCCTGGGAGGGCAATGCCCGTTTAGGAGAAGGCAAATGGTTGGTAGCCGAGGCTGATGAATCAGATGGCTCTCTATCGAAATATTCACCGAGTATCGGGGTGATTACCAATATTGAGCTAGATCATCCAGACCATTACCAAGATCTAGACCAGGTCATTGAAATATTCCAAGTTTTCGCTAGACAATGCCAGAGTTTAGTAGTTTGTCTGGATTGGCCAGCCATTAGAGAATATTTTGAGCCAAATATTACCTATAGCTTAGATCCAGCAATTGAAGCTGACTACACTGCTACTGAAATGGTTTATGGACCAGATGGAAGCACATCTCAAATATGGGAAAGGGGAAAAAAATTAGGTTCTCTAAAGCTTTCGATTCCCGGCCAACACAATATCAGCAATGCTCTAGCTGCTATAGCTGTTCTCAGAAAAATGAACTTAGATTTTGCGGTGATTGCAAAAGCCATGGCCAGCTTTACTGGAGCCAAAAGAAGGTTTGAGCTAAAAGGTACAGCAAATGGGATAACCTTTATCGATGATTATGCCCACCATCCAAGTGAAATCCAAGCAACTCTCTCAGCTGCTCGTTCCAAGCTAGCTCTTTTAAAGGATAAGCGGATTGTTACAGTTTTCCAACCTCACCGCTACAGTAGAACTGCTAAATTTATGGATGAATATGCTACTTCTTTTACTGATAGCGATTTGGTGGTTTTAACCGATATTTATTCAGCGGGTGAACCAAATCTAGAAAAGATTGATGGTGAAAAATTAGTTAATCTAGTCAGCCAACATCATCCTTGTGCGTACTATCATCCAAATTTGACTTCACTTGCCCAATTTTTACAAACTATTTTACAGCCAGGAGACTGGGTATTGTTTTTAGGAGCTGGTAATCTCAATCAAGTGATTCCACAATTAATTAACGCCTATACAATAAAATAGATTGTTTATTTAACAAATTTTTTTGGACAGTCCAATGACCCATTCTTTGATAATTTCCTCTTCTACAGCTGTTATCCAGTCGAATGTTAGCTTAGGTGAGTTGACATCTTATCGTATTGGGGGAAAGGCTCAATGGTATGCCTCAATCAGTAAGCAGTCTGATTTGGAAACCGTCTTTGAATGGTATGCAAGCCAATCAGTTCCGCTAACTTTTCTAGGTGCTGGCTCTAATTTGTTAATTAGTGATCAAGGTCTACCGGGATTGGTCCTGAGTACTCGCTACTTGCGCTATTACCATATAGATTATTCTCAAGCAAAGATAACTGCTGCTGCTGGTGAGCCCATTGCTCGTATTGCCTGGATAGCGGCTAGATTAGGTTGGAGCGGATTGGAGTGGGCTGTGGGAATTCCCGGAACAGTTGGTGGCTCTGTAGTGATGAATGCTGGAGCACATGGTAAATCCATTTCAGATATTTTAAGCTCTGCCAAGGTTGCTTCCCCTTCTGGAGATTTATCAATCTTAACTAGAGAAGATTTTCAATTTAGCTATCGCAGCTCTGTTTTGCAAAAACAGAGCTGCCTGGTCTTAGAAGCAACTTTTGAGCTAGAACCTGGCTTTGATAAAGAAGTAATTAAAGCAACAACTAGCCGAAATCTTAACAGCCGCAAGCAATCACAACCTTATGATAAGCCAAGTTGTGGCAGTGTATTTCGCAATCCTTATCCTCAAGCTGCAGGCAGATTAATTGAACAGTTGGGACTTAAGGGTTATCAAATTGGACAGGCTCAAGTTTCCCCAAGACATGCTAATTTTATTGTCAATCAAGGCCAAGCCAAAGCTTGTGATGTTTTTCGTCTAATTCATCATGTCAGAGAGCAGGTAAAAGATAGCTGTTCTATTTTGCTAGAACCTGAGGTTAAAATGTTGGGAGAATTTCCAACTCTTTAAAAAAATATATGAAACTGCTCAAAGATCTCTTAGCCCTTTTTCTATTGGCAATCTGCTTGGTATCGATTCCAGCTCCTAGCTTTGCTGACAATAGCAGGGTTAACTTTAGCTACGCAGACTTAGCAGGCAAAGATCTAAGCAATCAGAATTTACAAGCTGGCGTATTTGCTGCTGCCGATATGAGAGAAGCTAAATTGAGCAATTCCAATTTGAGCAATGGTATCTTAACTGAAGCAAATTTACTCAAAGCAAACCTACAAAATGCCGATCTCTCTGGCGCTCTTTTAGATAGAGTGACTCTTGATTTTGCCGATTTGAGCAATGCTATTTTGGTAGATACGGTGGCCACTCGTAGCCGTTTCTATGACGCGTTAATTACTGGGGCTGATTTTACAGGCGCTTTGGTAGATCGCTATCAAGTTAAGTTAATGTGCCAAAGGGCCGAGGGTATCAACCCTACTACAGGGGTTTCTACCAGAGAAAGTTTAGGCTGTCCTAGAGCGCCAGCAGCCGTGAAAACCAGGGGGGATAACTTGGGGCAAAGCTAAACGACAAACGGGCCCATGCTCTAGACCATTGCTGTTAAAAATTTGAACTTCACTACTTTTTGTTTCTCCGTTATAGACCACAGTTAAAAGATAATTGGGCTCAACATGGATTGCTTCACTAGCATAAGCATCTTCCCCTAAATCAGCAACTGAAAGCTCCCCTGTATCTTGTTTAAAGCGGCCAATTGTATTTAGTATTTCTTCTGAGGCTTGTTCATCGTTTCTCTGCAGGGATAGATAGGTATGTTGCCAGCGCTTGCCCACCTGCAGCGCTGGTACGACAGGAAAGTCGCATTGCCTCTCTAGCAATTCTTCTATAGCAAGTACTTTGGCATTAGCAGGATCGAGGATCACTCTTGAAAGAGTACTTTTAGCTAAAGTGCTGGTTAAACCTGTAGGAACCTGCTGGAGATATTCATTGGTTTTAAAATCTTCATAGCGCACCATTTCAATAACCAAATGTCCAGCATCCGTGAGATAACCATTGCTAAAGTGCCATTGAAAAAAAGGTTCTGTTACCCCTTTGGCTACTAAATTCAAGGTTTCTCTCTCAATGATGAGTATTTGGGTACCTTGTTCGGGTTGCCAGCGCATAGAATCAGAAAAAGTACTAACTCCTAGTAAGACAGGCCAGAGCTCTATGGTTACTGGTGGAATAAAAAAAACTAAATAAGGCCCTGCCAAAACAAAATCATGAATCAAAGGGGGGTTACCCATAAGTGGTATTTGACTTTTTTTGATTATTTGACCAAGTTTATTGCTCCTGTAGAGATTTAAAGAGGATCTAATTCCATAGACAAGCCCAAAATTATAAATCTCCCCACTTGAGAAATCTACTTTAGGATGGGCTGAATAGGGTTGTTTATTCTTTAATGTTCCATTTAGTTGATCTATGCCTTTGGTTTGTAAATTTTCTAAATCTAAAGCGTAGGGACTACCAGCTTCCCAAAGTGCTAGAAGTCTATCAGGCAAAGCCATAACGGAAGTATTGGCTGAATTTTTAACCTCTTTGCCCCAATTGCGCCATAGAGCCCCAGTCAACTTCATGCCGTAATTGGGATAGAGATAGCGATCAGCTTGGCTTTCTGCTAAATATCCTTTTGTTTGCACGTAGCGGTAAGTAGCCTTAGCTGCTCCTTGGGCAAAATGAACAGCCAAAATTGCCCCATCTCCATCGAACCAATGGCCAACCCTGGCTTCTCCTCTTTGCAACCGCCCTGGACCATTGCGGTAGAGACTACCACCATCTAGCTGCTCTGGTATTTTCCCGTATAAAATTTCTAAACCAGTCAAGGGAAATTCTTTAGCTGGGCTAGCAAGAGCCTCAGCCCAATATTTTTTTGCTCTTGGCATAGACTTAACTCCAATCCTGTTGCTCTTGATCTATATTTCCCGCTCTAAGAGAGCCACAAGCATGAATTTTTCTGGTTTTGGAAAAAAGCTCTTCTTGATCTAATTGCCAATTTTGTAGTAGTTTTTGGAGATCTTGTTGGATTTCTCTAGCGCCGGGAAAATTTTGATAGCGAATTAGCAATCGGCCCAGTTCAGTGAGCTCAAAATCACCTACTTCTTTAGCAGAGAGTAATTGATTGACTACTTGGCGATCTTCTTTCTCCTGGGGATGCTTTTGATTTCTCATTTACCTTTTTTAGACTTGTTCTGTTTAGCAGCTTTTTGGGCTTTTATTTTTTCTTGGTGTAACTTATCTTGGTAGTAATGATAATCTCCTGCATAGGTGATTAGTTCACCATTGCGGATTTCGACAATTTTATTGGCAACTCTAGAGATAAAATAACGATCATGTGAGACAAGAAGTACTGTTCCTTCATAATTTTGTAAGGCGTCTTCTAGCATCTCTTTGGCTGGAATATCCAGATGATTAGTCGGCTCATCCAGCAGTAGCAAATTAGCAGGCTGTAAGAGCATTTTCGCTAAAGCCAGTCGAGCCTTTTCCCCACCACTGAGCGATTCTACTTTTTTGAAAACCGTATCACCACTGAAAAGAAAACTGCCTAGTAAGGTACGTACCTGCTCATTTTTCCAATCAGGAACTTCATCGTGAATAGTATCGATCACGGTTTTATAGAGATCAAGGGCTTCAGCCTGGTTTTGTTCAAAATAGGCAGGAAGAATATTGTGATTGCCTAAATGTAGCTTTCCTTCATCTGGCTTTTCTATTCCCATAATCAACCTTAAAAGGGTAGATTTGCCACAGCCATTAGGTCCTAAAAAGGCTATGCGATCCCCTCTTTCGACTTCTAAATTCGCACCTAGAAAAAGAATTTTATCAGCATAGCTATAGAAAAGATCTTTAATTTTTACTACTTCTAAACCACCACGCGGCGCTGGTAGGAACTGAAATTTTAAGGTTTTTAAATTGGCTATTGGCGCCTCAATTAGATCTATTTTATCTAGTTGTTTCTGACGGCTTTGGGCTTGAGTTGCCCTAGTAGCACTAGCGCGGAAACGATCCACAAATTCTTGCTGGCGTTTGATTTCCTTTTGTTGTCTTTCATGGGAAGATAACTGAATCTGACTATTGAGTGATTTTTGCTCGAGATAGGCGCTATAGTTACCTAAATAAGTGGTAGATACACCTCTTTCGGTTTCGACAATCTGATTACAAAGCCTATCGAGAAACTCACGATCATGAGAAATAATCACCATTGGAGTGCTTAAACCTTTTAGGTAATTTTCAAGCCATTCAATAGTTTCTAAATCTAAATGATTGGTAGGCTCATCCAGCAAAAGCAGATCGGGCTGCTGTAAGATAATTTTGCCCAGAGAGAGCCTCATTTGCCAACCGCCACTGAAAGTATTGACCAAGCGTTCGCCATCTTCACTGGCAAAACCCATCTCTACTAGAATTTTTTCTATCCGTGATTCCAGACTATAGCCATCGAGAGCTTCAAAGTGCCTTTGTAATTTATCTAGTTTGTGGACCAGTTGATCTAATTGCTCAATAGTGGCAATCTCCATCTGCCGATGTAGTTGCTCCAATTCCAGGGTAACTTGGTTAGCCTCGGCAAAGACAGTCCAAAAATCCCTTTTTACTGTAAAAGTTGGCTCTACATCAAACTCTTGGGTTAGATAGCCTATTTGTAAACTTTGCGGGCGAATTACTTCACCGCTACTAGGCTCTACCTCACCCATAATGATCTTCAGTTGGGTACTCTTGCCAGCTCCATTGACTCCAACTAGTCCAATGCGATCTCCATTTTTTACTTCCCAAGTGACATCTTTCAATACTTCGCCAGTGGGATAGGTTTTGTTTATATTCTCAAGTCGAAGCATTTGATTTAGTGATGATTTTTTAGTACTTTTGTGAACTTTGCTTGGTCAAATTGGGCAAGGGGGAGGAAGCCTCTGGTAGGTAGCGCATAGGCGGTCTGGAAGCTGAAGAAGTCGCCTGTTTATTGTTGTTATTAATACTTGCTGGTTGGACTTGAAGCCAGCGCCAACAGAGCGAGCCTAAGACAATCAACATTCCAAAGGCGATCAATGTGGTGTGATCGGCAAAACCTCCTATAAAAACATCTACGCCGCCGGCCAAAATCAAAGATCCGGTCAACTTCTCCTTGTTATAGGTATTCTTTAGTGAACGTGGAGATAAACGATTCATAACTTGATTTTTGTGATTATCCTAACTCTCAGTATATGATAGTAAATTGGACTTTAAGAAGCAGTATAACCTAGGAGAGTTGAATTTATGTCCCGTGTATGTCAATTAACTGGCAAAAAAGCCAATAATGGCTATAGTGTATCGCACTCTCACCGCCGCACTAAAAAGCTACAAGAAGCTAATTTGCAATGGAAGAGAATATGGTGGGCCGAAGGCAATCGTTGGGTTAGATTGCGTATCGCCACTAGTGCAATAAAAACCTTAGAGAAAAAAGGTCTCCAAGCTATGGCCAAGGAGATAGGACTCAATCTAAGTAAATGCTAGCAAAATAAAGGGGGTTATCAATATCCCCTCTAAAATCCAGATTTATAATAGATTTTTAAGATATTAAAGATATAAGAACTATGACGACCTCTTCAGTGAATCCTCTATTGCTAGGCCAAGGCTTGCCTCCTTTTGATCTAATTCGGGCAGAACAAGTTGAAGAATCTATTAGCCAGCTTTTACAAGAATTAGAAGCCAAGCTCAGCTATTTAGAATCTAATATTGTCTCTACTTGGGAAGGTTTGGTAGAGCCATTAACTGCAATCGAAGAGATATTTAGCTGGAGTTGGGGCATAGTTGGACATCTGATGGGGGTTCAAAATAGCCCCGAGCTTCGTCAAGCTTATGAAAATATTCAACCTGAAGTTATCAAGTTTTCCAGCAGTATAGGCCAAAGTAAACCAATTTATCAAGGGTTTAAGTCCCTCAAAAATAGTAAAGATTGGGAAAATTTGCTACCTGCCCAAAAGCGTATTGTGGAATCTTCCCTCAAAGACGCTCAACTAGCCGGTGTTGGTTTAGAAGGTGAATCGCTTGAGCGCTTCAATCAAAACCGTCTGCTTTTAGCTGAACTATCTACCAAATACAGTAACAATGTCATAGATGCTACCAAGGCTTTTAAACTTGAGCTTAGCCAACCAGAGGATATAGCTGGTCTGCCTGAAAGTTTACTCTCTTTGGCAGCCCAAAGCGCCAGGTCCCAGGGACATGAAAATGCCACAGCCGAACAGGGACCTTGGTTAATCACTCTGGATTTTCCCTCTTATGGGCCTTTCATGAAGTACAGCAGCAATCGCACCTTGAGGGAGAAAGTTTATAAAGCCTTAATTTCTAAAGCCTCTTGTGGAGAGCTAGATAACAATGGAATCATTGAAGAAATTTTGAAAATTCGCCAACAGCAGGCGCAGATTCTAGGATTTTCCACCTACGCCGAGGTGAGTCTTTCACGTAAAATGGCTGATGATGTTGAAGAGGTAGAAAAACTACTCGAAGATCTAAGATATGTCTGCTATCCAGCTGCTATTGTTGAATTGCAGGAACTGGAAAATTTTGCCTCACAAGGCGATCTTAAACATTGGGATATTGCTTACTGGGCTGAGCGCCAAAGAGAAGCCAAATTTGATTTTAATTCCGAGCAATTGCGGCCCTACTTTCCTTTGCCTCAGGTTTTAGAGGGGCTATTTGCTTTGGCAAAAAGGATTTTTGGAGTCACTATCGAGGCGGCTGATGGACAAGCTCCAATTTGGCACCCGGATGTCAGATATTTTCAAGTCAAAGATGATACAGGCAAACCCATTGCTTATTTTTATCTAGATCCCTATAGCCGGCCGGCCCAAAAGCGTGGTGGCGCCTGGATGAATGATTGCATTGGCAGGGCGAAGCTGACTAATGGGGAGATCCGGTTGCCAGTAGCTTATCTTATTTGCAACCAAACTCCGCCAATTGACGATCAGCCTAGTTTGATGACTTTTGATGAGGTCAATACTCTTTTTCATGAGTTTGGCCATGGTCTACAACATATGCTCACAGAGGTAGATTATCCTGGAGCCTCTGGGATTAACAATATTGAGTGGGATGCGGTAGAGTTGCCGAGCCAATTCATGGAGAACTGGTGTTACGATAAACAGACCCTCTTTGGCATGGCTAAACATTACCAAACAGGTGAAGTATTGCCCGAGCATTACTACCAAAAATTGCTAGATGCCCGCAACTATATGAGCGCAACCGGTATGCTGCGTCAACTGCACTTTAGCCTGCTAGATCTAGAATTACACCACCGCTACCAAAGTGGAGGTCCTGAAACTATCCAACAAGTCAGAGATCGCATTGCTAAAAATACCATGATTCTTCAACCACTTGAAGAGGATGCTTTCTTGTGCTCATTTGGTCATATCTTTGCTGGCGGCTATGCGGCTGGTTACTACAGCTATAAATGGGCAGAGGTATTGAGCGCTGATGCTTTTGCTGCTTTTGAAGAGGTTGGGTTAGAAAATGAAGCAGCTATTAGGTCTGTTGGTAAGCGATTTAAAGAAACTGTATTGTCTCTTGGCGGCAGTTTACCACCTATGGAAGTATTTAAGGCCTTTAGGGGTCGTGAACCTCAAACTGAGCCTCTACTAAGACATAGCGGCCTGGTAAGAGGCTAGTTTTTGTGTTAATATAGTATTGTGATCGTAGATGATATCCCTCGAAACTCAACCAAAGTGGTCACGCCTCGGGTGTAGGGCAAGGCCAAACCAAGCGATCGGTAGGGGTCGGCTGTTATAGGGACACTACGAGAGCAAATAGTTAGAAATAGGCCACATCGAGGAAAGACCTTGAATAACTTAAAAAAGAAGATTTGACGGAGCTAGTCAGCGAGTGGCAGGCTTCCGTCAAATTTTGCAAATAATTTAAAAATCAAGACTTAACCATACCTTAAACAATAGATTAATTTTCCTGAGCTATAATTGCCTTAAATTTAACTTGAGAGGCTATGCCAATTGAATTATCTTTGATATTACTATCTACAATCGGTACTGCCGTTTGGACAGTAGTTACTTGGGCTGATCAACAAGAAAAGACCAGAATTGAAGCTGATAGTCACCTAGATGCAATATACATTAATCCCTTTCTTTTAGTAGCTGAAGAACTCCAATGCCGCCTCTATAAAATTCTAGCCAACCGTGAAATTGAATTCTTACGAGAAGGCATAGCTCATAGAGGGGACATTCATGGTGAAATCAGCTATCATGAAGCTCTTGAAATTGTCTACATCATAGTTAAGTATTTTGGTTGGTCATTTTATTTTTTTCTATATGGCTCTTACACAGATGATGTAAAGGCTATTCAAATGACAACTACCATCTCTGAACTTTTTGCAGATCGCAATTCATTTGGAGATGATGCTTTTAGTTTTTCTCACACCAGGCAGCATTCCCTCGGACAAAGATTTGTGACTAGGGTGTTTGGTTCTAATGCTACCTATCCTGAATTTGTTGCTACTACTCTATATCAATTTAATAGAGAAGTGATGGATAGTATGCAAAGATCTAGTCATCTTTATCTAGATCTAGATAGAACTATTGAAGCTATTCGCAATGCCAAATCCACTGAAGATCTAGAAGGAAGAGAAAGACTTATAGCAATTCAAAATGCCTTGGTGGATTTGACCAACTATATTGAATCAAAGGAAAAATTTACACTTGCTACAGTTCCTCGAAAAAAAGTGCAACTAGTATCTGATCAAGTTGTACTTTATCAATCCCCTGTGCCTGCTGAAAAATCAATATTTGAGCAATGGTTTCCTCTTAGCCCATTTCTTGATAATTTAGCTGAATTTGTTCAAACAAATGAACCTTTAAAAAAGCCACATATCATGCATACAATTGAAGGCAGAATCAGAATAAAAGTACCCTTGTTAAATCTAAATAAAGAATATGCTCAAGTAATCAAATCTTCTATAGAATCCATTCAAGGGGTAAAATCTATTGAGGTTAATCCAGAAGCTGCTTCTTTAACTGTCTATTACGACAAGCAGATACCTAGGGTTACTTTTGAAAGAATTCTTCTAGATAAAACTGATATTTAACAAACTTTTTACAACATGATTACCCAAATTGTTCGCCCCTTGGTTGAAAATCAAATCCGACTATTAGCTAATTCTAAAACTACACAAGAAACTCTCTCTCAAACTATAGCCTGTTGGTTAGGCTATATAGGTGTAAGAACTGAAGTAACTCAACTGATCCCGAATTCAGATCGTATAAGCGTAGAATTAACAGTGAGTAAACCGGAATTTTGCTCTGACCAAGATTGGCAAAAAATTCTCAATAATCTGATAAATCCTTCCAATGATAGAGCTACAGCCCAATCAAATGATGATGAACTTGCCAAGTTAGTTCAATTATCAAGACTTTTAGCCTATCTGATTCAAATTAGCTCTAATAAATCTGACAACAATTGGGAAATTATCGAGAAACAACTATCGCCACTTAATCTAGATCAAATCACCCTAGAGGCAGTTCGTTCAGCCTTGAAAGTTCCTCAATCTATTAATGCAGCTGAAAAATTAGATCCAGATATAGCTGCTAGGGCATTTCCTCTTGCTGTTAAAATCGCTTGGATGGATCATCTGATTTCTGCTGAAGAATCGGATGTTCTTAAGTCTTTACTTTCTTTGATAGCCCCGGATATGAAAATCTAATTTCTTAACCCAAGGTTAACTATATTTATATTTAATGGCATTAATATTATATTGAACCTTGATTTTATCGTAATTAAGAATCTGGAGGTAACCAAATGAGCAAAAAAGATAAAGATTCATCTGCTGATAATTTTCTTGAGAATATTAAAGACAAAGCTCAGGAAATTTTTAGTAAAAAAGAAAAAGATGAAGATGATGACGACGACGATGATGATGATGATGATGATGATGATGATGATGACGACTAGTCAGCAGTATTAAACTTTCCTCCCCCATTAATCCCCCTTTTTTTAAAAGCCTCTTAATTTTTCTAGAGGCTTTTTTTTGGTTTAGGATAAAGATACCATGAACATTCTCTACTTGCTCTATGACCTACCGCAAAAAACTAATTGAAGTAGCCCTACCTCTTGAAGCTATCAATGTGGAATCAGCTAGAGAAAAATCCATCAGGCATGGGCATCCTTCTACTCTTCATCTCTGGTGGGCAAGAAGGCCATTGGCTGCTTGTAGAGCAGTACTGTGGGCATCTTTAGTAGATGATCCTTCTAGCTGGCCTAATAAATTCCCTACTCAAGAGCAACAAAACCAAGAAAGACAAAGGTTATTTGATATCCTGGGCCGCATTGAGATTGAAGTAGATAAAAAGGGCAATAGTAAACAGGTAGTCAAAGGTTTAGTCTCTTGGGAGCAAATAAACCAAACCAATGCAAAAATTCTTCAAGAAGCTCAAAGAGAAATTGCCCGCTCTATTGCTTGGAATCGCAATGAAGACCCCCCCACTCAAGCAACAGAAGTTAGGGATTATCTAGCCAAATATGGTCCTCCAGTCTATGATCCCTTTTGTGGTGGTGGTTCAATTCCCCTAGAGGCTCAAAGATTGGGTTTACAGGCTCATGGCAGTGATCTCAATCCAGTGGCAGTATTGATTACTAAGGCTCTAATAGAAATTCCGCCAAAGTTCAAAAATCTTCCTCCTCTCTCGCAAAAAAATAATGGTTTGAATGCTTGGTATGGAGCTCAGGGATTAGCTCAAGATGTTCGCTTTTATGGGCAATGGATGCGCGATGAGGCATTTAAAAGAATTGGGCATTTGTATCCAACGGTTGAGACCCCTCTGGCCCTAAACCTGGATCCCACAAGGGGCGAGGATGGAACCCCTCTCCCCCTAACCCCCTCTCCCACAAGGGGCGAGGGGGAACAAGAGCAGAGGTGGGAGGTTCCGGTTGGGATGCAAAAAAAGATGCTTGAGGTTAGCCGACAGTTTAGGAAAGAGCCGACAAAAAGCGAGGAAATTCTTTGGCAAGCAATCAGGACTAAACAGCTCCAAGGTCGTAAATTTCGCCGTCAGCAAGCTATTGGCAGTTTTGTTGTAGATTTTTTCTGTAACCAAGAGCGCTTAATTGTAGAGGTAGATGGGCCAATCCATGATTCACAAAAAGAGGCAGATCAACAACGTCAAGCCCTCTTGGAATCTCTAGGATTGAGATTTGTCCGCATAAGTTCAACCCAAGTCGAAACAGATCTTCCACAATCTCTAAAACAAATCACAAACGCCTTCCAACCCTCCGATCCCCCCTCGCCCCTTGTGGGAGAGGGGGTTAGGGGGAGAGGGGTCATAGCCTGGCTCTGGGCCCGAACCGTCAAATGTCCCAACCCAGCCTGTGGAGCTCAGATGCCCCTGGTCAGGAGTTTTCAACTTTCTACAAAAAAAGGAAAAGAAACTTGGGTAGAACCAATAATCGATCACAGCCAAACCCCTCCAGTGATTAATTTTGAGGTAAAAACAGGAGATGGTGAGGCTCTTGAAGGAACGGTAAACAGAAAAGGTGCAATTTGTATTGCTTGTAATAGTCCAACATCTTTAGATCATGTACGTTCTGAGGGTAAAGCAGGAAGAATGAGCGCTCAGTTAATGGCGATTGTGGCAGAGGGTCAAGGTGGTAGAGTTTATTTGCCTCCCAATAAAAAACATACAGAAATTGCAAGAGAAGCTCAACCTACTTGGAAACCTGATTCTGACCTACCAGAGCAAGCCTTGGGTTTTCGTGTGCAGAGCTATGGTATGACTAGACATTGTGATCTCTTCACCCCACGTCAACTAGTAGCCCTAACAACCTTTAGTGATCTAGTAGGAGAAGCCAGAGAGAAAGTAAAAGCCGATGCCATCGCAGCAGGAATGATTGATGATGGTTTATCTCTCAATGATGGTGGCACTGGTGCTACGGCCTATGCTGATGCAGTCTCAACCTATCTAGCTTTTGGGGTTGATAAGGGTGCAGATTATTGGTCAAGTATTTGTAGTTGGCATATCTCTAGAGAAACTATCGGACATTTATTTACAAAACAAGCTATTCCTATGACTTGGGATTTTGCAGAAGCTAATCCTATGAGTGATTCAACTGGTAATTTTAATGGTGCAATCGATTGGATAGTCGGTGTAATTAACAATTCACCTAACCATCTAGATGGACATGTTGTGCAGATTGATGCAGCTAATAGAAATAATCATGGAATAACTCCTAGAATCATCTCTACAGATCCACCTTATTATGACAATATCGGCTACGCAGATCTCTCTGATTTCTTCTATGTTTGGTTGAGAAAAGCTTTAAGTTCAATCTATCCAGATATTTTTAGCACATTACTAGTTCCAAAAGCGCCAGAACTAGTAGCTACTCCACATCGTTTTGGTGGAGATAAAGCAAAAGCACAAATCTTTTTTGAAGAAGGTTTAACTAAAGCCTTTGCAAGAATGAATGAGATAGCAGATTCTGACTATCCTTTAACTGTTTATTACGCTTTTAAACAATCGGAAACAGAAGAAGATAGCAATAATAATAAAAAAACTGCTGTAGCTTCAACTGGTTGGGAAACTATGTTAGAAGGCTTGATTGGCTCTGGTTTTAGTATTAATGGCACTTGGCCCATGCGCACAGAATTGAGCAATCGCAGTGTGGGTTTAGGTACTAACGCTCTAGCGTCTTCCATTGTTTTAGTTTGTCGTCCTAGAGGCAAAGATGCGCCGAAGGTTACTAGAAGACAGTTTTTGAATGAGCTAAAAAGTGAATTGCCATCAGCGCTTAAGTTATTACAACAGGGAAATATTGCGCCGGTGGATTTGGCTCAAGCTAGTATAGGACCTGGTATGGCGATCTTTAGTAAATATACAGCAGTAGTAGAAGCAGATGGAGCTCACTTAAAAGTTAGAACAGCCTTGCAACTGATTAACCAGATTTTAGATGAATTTTTGAGCGAACAAGAAGGCGAGTTTGACAGTGATACCAAATGGGCATTGACTTGGTTTGAACAATATCAATTTGAACAAGGACAATTTGGCGAAGCCGAAACATTATCCAAGGCAAAAAATACCAGTGTCCAAGGAATGGTAGGCTCAGGTATACTAGAAGCTAGAAGTGGTAAAGTTCGTTTGCTCAAACGCATTGAACTCAAACTGGAAAACAACCCCAAAATTCCCATCTGGCTCATCAGCCAACATCTGATCCATGTTTTGGATCAACAAGGAGAAGCCAAAGCAGCCCAAATCCTAGCAGAACTCGGTAGCAAAGCAGACCAAACTAGAGAGCTAGCTTATCGATTGTATAGTCTCTGTGATCGCAGAGGCTGGACCCAAGAAAGCATAGCCTACAACAGCTTAGTAATTTCCTGGCCAGAAATCAGCCGCTTGGCCGCGCTATATAAACAAAACGATAAAAAACAACTAAATTTATTGTAAAAAATCATGGTCATCAGCAATAGAGAACGAGTTGGACGCGCCCTAGAAACTCTCAAAATTGGCATCTATCCCTTTGTTGAAAGAGAGATGAAAGCCGACAGTGGCGAACAATGGGTGAAAGTAGCAGCCAATGCTCTACGCGATGACTATACAAATCGCAAGAGCGTAGAAGAAGTTCTCAAAGATGATATTGCAGCCCTGCTCAATGTCATGTTGGGCAATTGGACTGAAGTTTTTAAAAAAACTCTTGGTAAAAGTGAAAGATCCTTAGTTCATGAATTGATTGCAACCCGCAATGCTTGGGCTCATGGAGATCCCTTCAATCTAGATGATACCTATCGCGCCTTTGATAGTATATCTAGACTGCTAAGTTCTATCTCAGTTGACAACCAAGAATTAGAAAAACAAAAACAAGAACTCTTGAGACTTCGTTTTGAAGAACTTGCCAAAAGAGAAACCAGACGCTCAACCCCTGTACAAGGACAACCCACCAGCGGTCTAAAACCTTGGAGAGAAATCGCCACACCACATCCTGATGTAGCCTCTGGAAGATATCAACAAGCGGAATTTGCTGCCGATCTCCATCAAGTTTACCTAGATGAAGGTTCAGATGAATACCGTTTGCCCAATGAATTTTTCAGGCGTACCTATCTAACCGAAGGACTCAAACAACTGCTCACAAACGCCTTAATCCGGCTTTCAGGTTTAGGAGGAGATCCTGTAATCGAGCTACAAACCAACTTTGGGGGTGGCAAGACTCATGCCATGCTCGCACTCTTTCATTTATTTTTTGGAGTAGAAGTCAAAGATCTCCCAGGAACTGAAGCTATCTTTCAAAATGCCAAAGTCAATAAACCACCCCAAAACGTCAACACCGCCGTGATAGTGGGAAACAAAATTTCACCAGGTAAAGCAGATCTTAAAAGTGATGGAACCACAGTGCATACCCTTTGGGGAGAGATTGCCTGGCAACTAGGTGGCAAAGAAGGCTATGAGATGATCAAACAAGCAGATCAAAGCGCCACCAATCCAGGAGATAGCCTCAAAGATCTTTTTAACAAATACGCACCCTGTTTGATCTTGATTGATGAGTGGGTATCTTATGCCCGGCAGTTACATGAAAGAGCAGATTTACCAGCTGGAAGTTTTGATACCCACTTTACCTTTGCCCAGACCTTGAGTGAATCGGCCAAAAATGCCCAAAGTACCCTGTTAGTGGTGAGTATACCCTCATCAGATATTGAAATTGGAGGAGATCGCGGTAAAGAAGCCCTAGAGCGGCTCAAAAACGCTATTGGTCGGGTTGAATCTCCCTGGAGACCAGCGAGCGCCCAAGAAAGCTTCGAGATAGTACGCAGGCGTCTTTTTCAAAGCACCACTGACCCAGAACTTTTTACCGCGCGCGATGCAGTAATCAAAGCCTTTGTAGAAATGTATAGAAACAATGGTTCTGAATTTCCCAGTGAATGCCGCGAAAAAACTTATGAACAGAAGTTACTTGAAGCCTATCCTATTCATCCGGAATTATTTGATAGGCTCTACAGTGACTGGTCAACCCTGGATAAATTTCAGCGCACCAGAGGAGTATTGAGGCTAATGGCCAAGGTGATTCATTCCCTTTGGGAGCGTGAAGATAAAAGCTTGTTAATTATGCCAGGTCATCTGCCGATTGATGAGCCTCAAGTCCAGTCCGAATTAACTCGCTACTTAGATGATAACTGGGTACCGATTATTGAAAAAGACGTAGATGGGCCCAATTCACTACCACAGGAGTTAGATGGCGAAAATCAAAACTTTGGCCGCTATTCTACCTGTAGAAAGATCTCCAGAACGATCTATTTGGGCTCAGCTCCCATCATCCGCGCGGCCAATCTAGGCTTAGAAGATCGCAAGATCAAGCTAGGTTGCATTCAACCTGGAGAGAGTATTGGCACCTTTGGCGATGCCTTACGCAGATTGAGTGACCGATCTACTTATCTCTATGTTGATGATAACCGTTACTGGATTTCCAATCAACCCAACGTCAGCCGCACCGCGCAAGATAGAGCACAATTATTTCTAGAAGAGCGCTACAAAATCACCGAAGAAATAGTAAAACGATTAAAACAAGACAAAGAAAGAGGACACTTTGGCGCTGTGCATATAGCTCCAGAATCGAGCGCTGATATCCCCGATGATCCAAATTTGGGAGTACGTTTAATTGTTTTTTCTAACGAATATTCCCACAGCAGATCATTGCCTGATAGCTCAGCTAAATTCTTTGCCCAAGAGATCCTCAACCAAAGAGGTAGCGCTCCTCGTTACTATAAAAACACCTTAATTTTTCTTGCTCTAGACAAATCAAATAAAGAAAATCTAGAAAACAACGTAGCGCAATATTTAGCCTGGAATTCTATTTGCTCAGAAAAAGATCTCCTCAATCTGGACGCTTCCCAAGCCAAACAAGCTGCTACCAAATTAGCACAATCTAATACAAATGTTGAGACAATTATTGCTCAAAACTACCATTGGCTATTAATTCCCAGCCAACCACAATCCCAAGGGGCCATTGAATGGTTAGAAAGCAAACTTTCCAATAATGAAGATACCTCCGCTATATTGCGAGCTAGCCGCAAACTCGAGCATGAAGAACATATTATCAAACAATATTCTGGCGCTAGATTGAGAATGGAAGCTCTCGATCCCTATCTATGGAAAGATAGCAATGATATAGATTTAAAGCGCTTATGGGAATATCTCGCGCAGTATCTTTACTTACCTAGGCTCAAAAACCCAGAAGTTTTATTAGAAGCGATCAAACAAGCAGTCTCCTCAATCCATGTCGAAGAGAACTTTGCCTATGCCGAGGGTTGGGATCAATCCAAGCAAAAGTATCTGGCATTAGTCAGAAACGCCCTGATTAATCCCATATTGAGTAGTCAAAGCCTTTTAGTTAAACCAGAGATAGCCTATAAGCAAATAGAGAATACATCAGCTATCAATACTACTGTGACTAAAGTAGCTGAAAATATTCCATCAACAAGCTATAGTAACTCTTCTGAGGTAAAAGAGGTAATTGCCAGTCAAGAGCAAAAACCAGTACCCAAGAGATTTTACGGCACTGTCGAACTAGATGCTCTGAGAATTAACCTAGACGCTCGGGCCATTGCCAGTGAGATTATTGAGCATTTAACCAAGCTCAATGGTTCCCAAGTTAAGATTATTTTGGAAATCGAAGCTCAAGTACCTGATGGAGTACCTGAGGAAGTTGTCAGAACCGTTAGCGAAAACTGCCGCACCCTTAAATTTATTAATCAATCCTTTGAGCAGCAGTAGATAGTTTTGCCCTCTTTAATAGTTTCAAGAACTACGATATCTTTAATTTTCATCGGATCAATAGTTAAAGGATTCTCAGAAACAATAGCAAAATCTGCCAGTTTGCCCACTTCAATTGAACCTTTGCTATCTTCTTCAAACTGCTGATAGGCCGCCCAAATAGTCAGAGCTTTGAGTCCATCAAGCGGGCTGATTTGCTGCTCAGCTCCTAGGACT
>Ga0194055_10000240_pt1 | contig 42864 bp, 31 predicted proteins | sample SepL449m_MetaG_FD_155482 | JGI IMG/M metagenome (GOLD analysis project Ga0194055, IMG submission 155482) | Anoxic zone freshwater microbial communities from boreal shield lake in IISD Experimental Lakes Area, Ontario, Canada - Sep2016-L442-9m | ecosystem: Environmental > Aquatic > Freshwater >... | reverse complement strand
AGCTGAAAATCAACAAAGAATGAAAATGCCCGGAAGCAACAGATCCCAGGGGGGCGAAGGATTCTATTGCTTCCGGGGCGATCGGTCGACTGGATATCAATGGGCTGTACCGCGTCCCTGCGGAACCCAGCCCCATCATCAACCACCAGTGCCTGTGCCGCTTGCATCCATGCAGTTGGCGAAGTCGTCACTTCGCGATTAAATCGCGACAAGTGTGGTTGATGTTGTTCTTGGCAAATTCTGAATTGAGTACTGTCGTTGACCGTTTGCGGCTGCGTTGGCTGCAGCGTGCGGCGGGAACATAGAGGGTCTTTCCAATGGGGTCAACACTTCTTTTTGAGTGAAAAATCGTTTTGTAAGAAGGTAAAAAATCAGGTCAGACAACACGTTGCGGCATGATGCTGCGGACGCCGACAGGAAGGATTGGACACGGAACAATCGAGAGAGAAGTTGAAGGTCTGCTGGACTTGAGGCTGTGCCTGTATCGTTGCGGCGGCTTTTTGCCCCTCAATGTCCTGCCAATGGTTTGGATTTCATTGAAAATTGAAGAGGAGACCTTCGGTCAGGTGTTGCGGCGGGGTCGGGAGACCCGCGCCGAGCATGCGTCGTTTGTTTCGAAGGCGCCAGAAGACGGCCAGAAGACATGCGCAGAGCACTGCCGAACTCGCGTCGGGTGACGCGTGCCAAACGCTGGAATCCACTCAATCGGTTGCTTCCTGCTTCCCTCGTGCAATCGGCGCGGGTACATCTATAGGAGCTGAAAACGCGTTTGGCGTGATTCCAGGTGAACCGATACGGGAAAACTCTGATGCCCCGAATTCTGCTGTCGTTGGGATTGTTCTGCGTTTGCCTGCTACCTGCGTTTGCGGGCGAGGTGCAGTTGAATGGCCACAAGTTCACGTTGCCGGACGGGTTTCAGATTGAACTCGTCGCGACGTCACCACTGGTGGACCGTCCGATCACTGCTGACTTTGATGAACTTGGGCGGCTGTACGTCGCTGACTCGTCAGGTTCGAATGATCCCGTCCAGAAGCAACTGGAAGACAAGTCACATCGCATCGTCCGGTTGCAGGATACGGATGGGGATGGCAAGTTCGACAAGAGCATTGTGTTCGCTGACAAGATGATGTTTCCCGAAGGGACGTTGTGGTACGACGGTTCCTTGTATGTGGCGGCCCCTCCGAGTATCTGGAAATTGACCGACACCGACGGAGACGGCGTGGCCGACAAGCGCGAAGAATGGTTCGCCGGGAAAACGTTGACGGGATGTGCGAACGATTTGCATGGTCCGTACCTGGGGCCTGATGGCTGGATCTATTGGTGCAAGGGAGCGTTTGCCGAGCAGACCTATGAACAGCCAGGGAAGAAACCTCTTACCACGAAGGCGTCGCACATCTTCCGGCGTCGGGCGGATGGGACAGGTCCCATTGAAAATGTGATGACAGGGGGGATGGATAACCCCGTGGACGTCGTCTTCACACCGGGGGGCGAACGCCTGTTTACGACGACCTTCCTGCAGAACCCTGGTGGGGGATTGCGAGACGGGATGATTCATGCTGTTTATGGCGGAGTCTATGGCAAGGTCCACAATGTCACAGACTTTCACCCGCGAACGGGCGACTTACTGCCGCCACTGGTGCATATGGGGGCCGCTGCTCCTTGCGGCCTGGCTCGCTATGAATCGGATGCATTTGGGGAAGAGTTTCTGAACAACGTGTTTGCCTGTCAGTTCAACATGCACAAGGTCTCTCGGCACACCCTCAAGCCACGTGGTGCGACGTTTGAATCGACCGATTCGGATCTCGTTGTATCCGATCATCTCGATTTCCATCCAACGGATGTCATCGAAGATGCTGACGGCAGTGTGATCGTGTGCGATACGGGAGGCTGGTACAAACTCTGCTGCCCGACCTCGCAACTCGCCAAGCCCGATGTGATCGGCGCGGTCTATCGCATTCGCCGGACGGCAGCCGCAAGAATCGAAGATCCTCGTGGCATCAAGATTGACTGGGCCAAACAATCCTCAGCAGAACTGACAGCACTGCTCAGCGACAAACGCCCCGCAGTGCAACACCGGGCGATTCATCTGCTCGGACAAAAGGGAGCCGATGCTGTCGCATCACTAAAGCCGATTTATGGGGAACGACGAGCTTCAGATGCTGCGAGGCTGAACGGGATCTGGGCGCTGACTCGTATTGATCTCCCTGCCGCCAGGGAACTCATTCGTGAGGCGTTGTCTGATCCCAGCCCGACAGTTCAACAGGCGGCGCTGCAATCTGTCAGTCTCTGGCGAGATCGATCAGCCATGCCGCAGGTCGTGAAGTTGCTTCAGAAAGGCGATCCACAACACCAGCGACTGGCAGCGGAAATCCTGGGACGTCTGGAAGACAAGTCCGCCGTTCCGCATCTTCTAGAAGCTGCCGGAGCAAATGGGACTGCGGATCGGTTTCGGGAGCATGGTATCACGTATGCCTTGATTGAAATCGCGGATGCACTCGGGACGGCAGAGGGACTGAAAAGTCCCAACCCTACTGTGCAGCGACTAGCGATGGTGGCTCTGGACCAGATGCCTGGGGGACGTGTTGAACCAACTCTTGTCGTGGGTTTATTGTCTTCACCAGATTCCTCACTCCGCGAAACGGCATTGTGGCTGGTCGGACGTCACCCTGAATGGGGCGATGCATTGGCCGGTTACCTCCGACAGGAATTGGCTCGTTCCAAGGTTTCGGCCGAGAATTCCGAAGACCTGATCAAGCTGCTGGCGCGGTTCAGTGGTACGAGTTCAGTTCAGGAACTGATTGCCAGTCAATTACGGACGCCCGCGAGTGCAGAACCAACGCGTCCGGTGAAGCTGGTGAGTCTGATGGCGATGCAGCGATCCGGGTTGAAACAACTTCCCGACTCCTGGATCGCGGCATTGACTGCGGTCCTGGCAACGACAGACGATCAAGTGGTGACTCAAGCAATTGCCGTTGTCCGCGCAGTCCCAATCCCGAAGACGGGGGGCGATGACCTTGTTGCGTCGCTGCGGCGCCAGGCGGCGGAAGGGGCTGCACCCGCGGAACGGCGGATTGAAGCTCTGGCAGCGCTCCCTGCAACCGGTTCGCTCCTTGATCAGGCCAGCTTTACGTTGCTGCTGAGTCATCTGGGCGAACAGACCTCGGTGGCAACTCGATCGGCCGCGGTGGAGGCACTGACACGCGTGAAGCTCAGCGTCGATCAACAGGCAACACTGGCCACACAGATCGCGGGCGTCGGGCCACTGGAATTGAATCGTCTGCTGGGCCTGTTTGAAACGGCGACTGACGAATCTGTGGGGCGGAAGCTGATCGCCAGCCTGAAGGAATCACCGATCCTGACCAAGTTACGAGTCGACATGGTCAAACAGCGACTCGCGAAGTTCCCACCTGCCGTGCAGCAGGAAGCCGAGCCGTTGTATCTGGCTATCAACGTAGAGGCTGGCAAGCAGAAGCAACGTCTGGACGAACTGTCGAATTCGTTGAGTGATGGTGATGTACGGCGCGGCCAGCAGATTTTCCACAGTTCCAAAGCAGCCTGCTCAGCCTGCCACGCGATCGGATATCTGGGGGGAACGATTGGCCCCGACCTGTCGCGGATTGGCAAGATTCGTACGGAACGAGACTTATTGGAATCGTTGCTGTATCCGAGTGTCAGTTTCGTCCGGAGTTACGAACCGGTGCTGATCGTGACCAAATCGGGCAAGTCGATCAGCGGACTGGTTCGACGCGAAACTGCTGATGAAATTACGATGGCCACAGGTGCCAAAGAAGAGGTCCGGATCGCACGCGATGACATCGAGGAAGTTGTTCCAGGAACGGTATCGATCATGCCAGCGGGCCTGGAAACTCAGTTTACCAGGGAGCAACTGGCAGACCTCGTCGCGTTCTTGAAATCACGACAGTGAGACATCGAAGATAACGCTCGATGGTCCGGTTCGCGGCCATCCTCAGATGTGCGAATGAGCAAGAAGCCTGCTCTGGCTTCCGGCCCAAATGGGCCAGCCGTTCACCCAGCCAGGGTCGAAGGCCCTGGAACAGGTCCTATCAAATGTTTTCTTGAGGCCTGAAGGGCCGGCTCTTCAGGCCTCAGAATTTGATTTATGAAATCGTTTCCAGGGCCTTCGACCCTGGCTGGGTGAACGCATGGCCCGTTGGGCCGAAATCGTGTTGCTACACCCGATTCCCATTCTCCTTGGGATCGCCCCATCCCTTGCGTTTCCGGTTCCTCTCGGTAAATTGACATCACCGAAAGTGGATGTGTAGCTCTAGATGTCGTGTTTTACGACGGCGTGTGTGATCGTGATCGCAGCCGCGAGTCGGCCATTGAGATCCTGATGCACAGGTTCGTCTAGTTTTGGTGTCATTCATTTCAGGAGGTTATCGCAATGAAGAAGGTGTTGTGCGCGGTGATGGTTGTTGGCCTGATGTCTGCTCTTTCGCTGGGTGTGTCTGCTCAGATCAAGAAGGGAAAGACGCGGGTTCTGACAACCAAGCAGATGATGGCCGGACTGGTGAAGCCGAACTGTGCTGGCATTGGTGAAGGATTGAAGACTCCTCCCGCGAACGATCAGGCATGGGCCGATCTGGCCACGAAAGCAGCTTTGCTGAACGAGTCCAGCTTCACGATGATGGACGATGGACGCTGCCCGGATGCTGACTGGGCGAACGCAGCCAAGGCACTGCGTGAAGGAAGTGCCGCGGTCCTCGCGAAAATTGAAGCCAAGGATGCTGCCGGTGCTCAGGAAGCCTTTAAGGCCGTCACCGGTTCCTGTGCCGCCTGTCATAAGGTGCACAAGAAGTAATCCTACGGACCTTTTGATTCGGCCCAACGTTGCAGGTACGCGAAGGTATCCACTGCTGAGCGTAACTGGACGGGGCTGATTCAGGTCGTCACTGAATCTGAATTACGGAATAGCAGAGGAGACCTGCGGTCAGCATTTCTGCGGATTCAGGTGACCCACGCCGAACATTGCTTGAATCAGAAGAACGGTCGAGCCTGAATCAGGGAACGGGAGAGGAGACCTGCGGTCGGGCGTTTCGGCGGGGTCGGGAGACCCGCGCCGAACACTGGCGGGAGACCCGCTCCAAACACAGTTGGCGCGGCGCTACTGCGCAGCACCGACGCGGCGAGGGCGGCGCGTGGCGGCGGGTGGGAACGGATGAATCTGCAATTCGGGATCTGTATCCCGTCGCACCGGTTGGTCTGGGGTTGGTGTCGGTGATGGTGCCTGGGCAACGCTCTCCGTCCGGCGCTGTGGTCGCAGGCAGAGCATCGCAGGGAGAATGACAAGTTCACCCAGCAGCGAGGCGGCCATTTGCGAAGCCATCAACATCCCGAATCGTGAAGTCGGGGTGAAACTGCTCATACACAGGGCCAGCATCCCCAGTGCTGAAATCAGCGTGGAATCGAGCATCGGTTCGCCGGAATGTTCCAGGGCATCCTGGCAGGCGACGACCGACGAATTCCCTTTGCGATAGGACTGCTGGTATTGAACCAGGAAGTGGAAGGTGCAATCGACAGAGATTCCCAAGGCGATACTGCCGGTCATCATCATGCCGATGTCGACCGGTGTCCCCAGGTAACCGATGCCACCGAAGACCAGCCAGATCGGGATGATGTTCGGAATCATGGCGATGAGTCCGGTGACAACAGACCGCAGTGACAACACCATCACGATGGAAATCGTCAAACAGGCGGCCGTAAAGCTCTGCCAGAACCCGTCGAAAATTTCGTGCTGAGCATTCTTCAACAGCGGAGTCAGCCCTGTGAATCTTACCGGATCTCCGGCGACGGCCGTCTGCAGATCCGCCAGGATTTCGATGGAGGACTGTCCCGCTTCGTGGCCGATGCGTGCAGAGATTTTCCACAATCGCTGCCGGTTCGCGATTAGCCCATCGTCGCTGCTATAGGACTGGGCCAGACCGAGCATCCGTGCCGTGCCGAGTGCCGAATCTGGCATTTCGGTCGGGAAAAAGGTCGCCAGTGACAGCGTATGATGAACACTCGGATGAGCCGCGATCTTGGCTTCGATCTCACGCACTCTCTGCAATTGATCGAGGAACGCGAGCTTCTGACCGTGGAAATCAACAACAGCTTCGATGGAATCGACGTTGGTCAGTTCGTTCTCAACGCGAATCAGGTCTTTGAGGACGCGACTGTTCTTCGGCAGGAATTCCGCCGGATTCAGATCAGGTCGCAGTTTCATCAAACCGAAGCCCGAGACGACGATCAGCAGGACAGAGCTCACCAGGATCAGGTTACGATGCCGGGCCACACCTGCTCCCCATTTGCGGAAATCAAATCGCAGGCTGACCACATTGCGCGTCTCACAAGGAATCACCGTCAGCAGTGCCGGGGTAATGCCCAGTCCCACCAGAAGGGCGACGATCGAACCGGCGGCGGCGGCGTAGCCAAACTGAGCCACGGGAAGAATCGAACTGACATTCAGCGAGACCAGTCCCAGCAGCGTGGTCAGAGTCGAGAGCAGGCAAGGATTCAGCGATTCTCGAACAGCAGCCCCCAGTGGATCGGGGTTTCCATGGCGGACGGCGGTGGAATAGTAGCTGACAACGTGAACAGTAATCGACAAGGTGAAAATCATCACCATGACGGCCAGTGAGCCGAGGATGAAATTCATTTCACCTCCGCAGGCAGCCAGAATCGCCTGATTCAGGAAGATTCCCCAGAGGGTCACGCCAAGAGCCGCGAATGAGAGTCCCCAGTGTCCGAACGAGTAATAGAGCAGCCCGAGGCTGATGCCACAGGTAATGAGAAAGAACCTGCGGTTGGACTTCTGACTTCCCATGCGGTCAAGTTCGGTCACGATAATGGGAGCACCTGTCAGCGCGATGCGATCGGGGTCAAGCTGGCAGTAGCTCAGTGCGGCACGAACATCGGCCGCGGTCTTGGATCGGTTCTTGACCCCCACATCGGAAAGGACTGCGATGATCCCGATCATGTCGCCCGTGCGGGCTTGCAGCAGGCCGACCAGTCGATTGTTCGCTTCCTCTTCGTCGACCCCGAATTCCTTCATTCGGGCCTTCATGCGTGCCGGGGTCCAGCAGCGGCGAAGTCCGGCGACTCGATCCAGGCGTCCGGCGAGGGCTTCAACAAGTTTCGGACTGGCTTCTTCTTGCGAGAGGCCAATGACAATGATTTCCTCCGCACCAAAATCGAGTTTGAATTCTTCATACTCTTTTCGGACGGGGGTATTTCGCGGAAGCCAGGTTTCGATGTCGTTGTTGGACGGGATTTGTTCGGCGAAGTACCAGAGTGCCGGAAATGAGAGTGCGACGGCCCAGAGGATCAGGCGACTGTACTGGCGGTAGAAGTACGAGATCATGGGGAGGCGTCTCGAATGCTGCGTCCGGTTGTTCTGTCGTAAACGGCGAAGTGTGAATTCGAAATCAAATCAGCGTCAGGCAGACCTGAGGGGATGTGATTGATTGCGAATGAAGCGAGATCCCGAACTGCTGGCCACAGAAGTTCAACTGATGTTTTCCAGTGAATGAGACAACTGCAGTTTTTGCCGGTCGGACGCTTCCCCCGCGCCCATCAGGCCCACAGCCGACATGTCAGGAAACCCATTCAAACTTCAAACAACCGACACCTCGCCGCACACCTTAGAAATTCTCGACGTGACTCGGCTGTTGGAATGATGACATTGCCGCAATGAACTGAAACTGCGCACAGGTCAGGTGCGGGCGTCACCTTGGCGTAGACTTTTCCGTTGCCTGCAGAATTCTCGAAGTCCACATTTGAAATTCGATTGAATGAAACTCTGGTCCAAAATCCGACAATTCATCATTGAGGGATTGCGAAGTTTTGCGACGGTTCGCTGAACAAACTGGCTTTCGGGAGACTCAAGACATATAATCTCGCCTCCCTTCCCTCAGCTGAGCTCACGACTGGTCTAAATCTGGGTGGAAAGGTTTCGCCGCCCAACGCCAGCCGCGACTCATCGGGAATGATTGATGTTGCCTGCCTGAGCAGGTTGAATTCGGTCCATGCCTTCACAAGAGTGCGCGTCCATGTTGATGATCGTGATTCGAGTCCTCTATGCCTTCATCTGTGCCGGTGTCTGCCTGGCCGCAGTGCAGCCCGAGGATGTTCCGCAAATCATTTCGGAACATAAGTTTGCGTCATTCGTCGTCTTCTTCCTGCTGACACAGACCGTCACGCTTGGTGACTTGTTGATCCGGCGGAAGCGGCTCGAAATCATTTCGGCCGTCTATTTTGGATTGCTGATTGGATGGTTGCTGGCGTACCTGTTGCTGCTGGGTCTGGGCCCCGTGATTCATACCCGTTTCCACCCGATCGTCGCATTGCTGCTCGGCGTGATGCTTCCGTATATGTGCATTTCGTTCCTGTTGCAGACAAAAGACGATTTCCGATTCATCATCCCCTACGTTGAATTCGCTCGTGAAGTCAAAGGAGGACGCCCCCTGATTATCGATACGAGTTCGCTGATCGATGGGCGAATTGCCGATGTGATGGATACCAATGTCCTTGATACTCAACTGGTTGTGCCCAGTTTTGTTTTGGAGGAAATGCAGTCGATTGCGGACAGCAGCGACAAAATGCGGCGGACTCGAGGTCGACGTGGCCTGGATGTCCTGACGAAGCTGCAGCAGAACCCCAAAGTCGACGTTCGGATGCACGAAGTCAAAGACAAGGATCTGGCGGAACTGACCGTCGATCAGCGACTGGTCGCATTAGCCAAACGCCTCGGTGGCCGGGTCGTAACCAACGACTTCAATTTGAACAAAGTCGCCAGCGTTCAGGGTGTGGAAGTCATTAACCTGAATGACGTTTCCAACGCATTGAAACCACGCTATCTCCCTGGTGAGCAACTGCGAATCAAAGTCATTCGCGAAGGGGAATCATTCGGCCAGGGTGTTGGATACCTGGACGACGGCACGATGGTTGTCTGTGAGAATGCCAGTGGACTGGTTGGCAAAGACATTGAAGTCGTGGTGACCAGCATGCTGCAGAACAGTGCCGGTCGAATGATTTTCGGCCGCATGACGGGTGCCCCGGTAATCGCAGGCCGATAAATCGGTTTTCCATCAGTCAGGACGCCAGCGACCGGTTGTACACTTACCGAACCGGACGCTGACACGTTCTGGCAGACAGGCTCCGCGCATTCTCGCAGACAGGCTCGCGTGAGATGCTGGAAATCGAACTTGGGATCGAGGATAGTGGACGTAGCCGGAATACGGTCGATTCACTTTCCCTCACCACTCTTCTCTAGCTCGTAACGATCCAATGCCTCGTATCCAGCAACTATCCGCCAGCGTCGTGAACAAGATCGCGGCTGGCGAAGTGATCGAACGCCCGGCGAGTGTTGTGAAGGAGTTGCTGGAAAATAGTCTGGATGCTCTTTCGTCCCGAATTGAAGTCGATGTCACCGCAGGTGGCACCGAACTGATTCGAATTGTGGACGACGGAGAGGGAATTCATCCGGACGATCTGGTTCTCGCAGTAACCAGTCACGCGACTAGTAAGATTCGCAGTGCTGACGACCTGTTTGATGTTCAGACGATGGGATTTCGCGGCGAAGCAATGGCTTCTGTTGCTGAAGTCAGTCGGCTCCGAGTCCGCAGTCGGCAGGAGGGTGCAGACCATGGAATGGAACTGGTTGTCGATCTCGGACGTGTGGAACCTCCCCGTCCCTGTGGATGTCCCATGGGGACTCAAATCGAAATCCGCAACCTCTTCGAAAACACTCCTGTTCGTCGCAAGTTCCTGAAAACCATTTCGACGGAATTCGGGCACATTGCTGAACAGTTTTCCCGGATCGCAGTCGCCAATCCGCGATTGCATATGGTGTTGCGGCATAACGATAAAATCGTTCACGAACTTCCCGCGACCGATCGGCCGATTGACCGGATCCGCCTGTTTTTTGGCTCAGACGTCGCGGATGAATTGATCCCGGTTGAATCCGAGCAGGATGGGACGCGGATGTGGGGCTATGTTGGTCATCCCAACAATTCCAAATCGTCCCGACGGCAACAGTATCTGTTCCTGAATGGACGCTGGATTCAAGATCGATCGCTGCAGCACGCTTTGACCGAAGCCTATCGCGGGTTGTTGATGGTGGGGCGACAACCGGTCGCCTTCCTGTTCATTGAGCTTCCGTCAGATCGCGTCGATGTCAATGTCCATCCGACGAAGGTCGAAGTCCGTTTCCGTGACAGCCAGCAGTTGTTTCGTCAGTTGCTGTCGATGATCCGCTCCAAGTTCCTCAGCCTGGATATTCAGAGCCAGCTTCGACTGCCCGGAGCCACTGGAGTTCCCGGAACCGGATTGACCGGATTTTCGCCCCCCGCTCCCGTGAACCGGCAACGCGAACTGATCAATGAGTTTTCCGACTGGTCCACCAGTCGCCTGAATGGAGGCAGTGACGTTGCTCCATTCAAGCCATTTCCTGCGGAACTGCCACGCATTCCCATGCAGCAGGATTCCTTTGAAAACAGGTCGCTGGCAACAGTTCTGCCCGCTTCCGTCAATGGCGAGAGTACATTTGAGTCAAACGTAACTGCGGACAGAGTCGAGCCCGACGGATTCGATCCTGATAGTGTCGAGCCTGACAATGTCACCAAAACCGAGGCAGACGCCATCGCGAGTTCTCCCGCAGAAGCGTCTGGCACACCCGTGCCGATGGTGAATCCCGCAGCCAATGCCGGGTGGCCCGAATCGCGAGCCATGCAGATTCATGATTGTTATCTGGTCGTGGAAACGCCGGACGGCATGACGGTCATCGATCAGCATGCGCTTCACGAACGAATTGTCTACGAGCACTTGCGGACACGAGTCCTGGCAGGGGCCGTTGAATCGCAGCGGTTGCTGGTTCCGCAGCCGATTGAATTGACGGGAACAGAAGCCGCCGCATTGCTGGAACAATCGGAATCCTTTAACCGGGCAGGGCTGGGGCTGGAAGATTTCGGCAACGGGACGATCCTGGTGACCCGGTATCCAGCGATGCTGAAAAAGGTTGACCTGAACGAACTGGTTCGCGACCTGCTCGCCAAGCTTGACGGAGGCGGCGCGGCCGGAGTGCAATCCTCGGCCCGTCGCGATATCCTTGATGAACTGCTGCATATGATGAGTTGTAAGGCTGCCGTGAAGGCCGGGCAGCGACTCAGTCAGGAGGAAATTGACAGTCTGCTGCAACAGCGACATCTGGTGGACGACGCCCATCACTGCCCACACGGGCGGCCGACGGCATTGTCGCTCAGCCGGATGGAATTGGACCGACAATTTGGTCGGCTGGGATAATCCCGGCTGACATTTGAACTTTGCGACATGTTCATTCCCATACCCCAAGAATAGTTACCAGAACCGATGATTTGCGTTTCCATAGCCCGGACTCGCCACAAGATGGTGTTGGCGGAACATCAGGCACTCGCGCAACGTGGCGCGAAGCTGGTGGAGCATCGCGTCGACTGGATTTCTCGCGAGCCAGATGTCCCGCGCTTGTTGAAAGATCGCCCGACTCCCGTGGTCGTCACCTGTCGCCGCAGGCAGGACGGCGGCAAATGGACGGGTACTGAAGAAGAACGGTTGATGGTGCTGAGGACCGCCATTATTTCGGGCGCGGATTATGTCGACCTGGAGCGGGATATCGCCAAATCGATCCCTCGCTACGGAAAGACGAAGCGAATTGTCAGTCATCACGATTTCGAATCGACACCGGACAATGTCGAAGAGATCTGGGCTGAAATGGCCGAGTTGAATCCCGATATCATCAAGCTGGTCACGACGGCCAAGTCCCCCAGTGACTGTGCCCGGATGCTAAAGCTGACCGCTGAAGCCAAGATTCCAACGATCGCCTTCTGCATGGGTGAGTTTGGCATCCCGAGTCGAATCCTCTGTGGAAAGTTCGGGGCTCCCTTCACCTATGCCGCGTTCAGTGCCGAGCGGGAAATTGCTCCTGGGCAATTGACGTTTCAGCAGATGAAGGACATTTACCACTACGACAGCATCACACGCGACACTCCCGTGTACGCCGTTCTGGGAGATCCGATCGGTCATAGCCTGAGTCCGATTCTGCACAATGCCGCCATGCATAAGATCGGATTCAACGGGGTCTACGTACCGATTCGCGTGACTTCCGAACAGCTCCCACAGATGCTCGACGATTTCCAGCGGTTGGGTCTGCAGGGTTACAGCGTCACGATTCCGCACAAACAAGCGGTCCTGGCCAAGTACCCCAAATGCGAAGAGATTGTGACGCAGATCGGTGCCGCCAATACGTTGTTCAAAACAGACGACGGATGGCAGTCTGACAATACGGATTACTCAGCAGCTCTCGACAGCCTTCAACTCGCCTTGAACCCCGGTGAGACTCTGGAAGGTAAGCGAATCGTGATGCTGGGAGCAGGTGGAGTCGCTCGAGCCATTGGCCTGGGTGTTACGAAACAGGGTGCGGTGCTGACAATTTCCAGCCGGACATCCGAGCGGGCACAATCGCTCGCCGCATCGCTCAACTGTCGTCATATTACCTGGGAAAACCGCGGTGCCGAGTTTGCCGATATCCTGATCAATTGCACGCCAGTCGGGATGTACCCGAACGTCAATGAAACGCCGTTTCATACGAACTGGATGCGCGACGAAATGATTGTTTTCGACACCATTTACACTCCGGAAAACACGCTGTTGCTGAAGGAAGCCCGCGAACATCGGTGCCGGACCGTTTCCGGGGTCGAAATGTTTGTCCGACAGGCGGCAGCTCAGTTCACCCGCTTCACTGGCCAGCCTGCTCCATTGGAAATGTTGAAGGAAACGCTTAGAACCAGTATTTCTGCCGCAAAACCCGCCTGATACAGATTCGGGCTGGTTTCGAATCGAATTCGGAACCGAACCCTTGAAAGTGTCAGGTTGTCTGTCGGTCGACGCTCTTTCATTCACGATTTGACGAATTCCTCTGAACGGGTGACCGCAAGATCCCTATGGCCAGAATGCTTTCCCTGATCGGATACCGAGGAACGGGCAAGAGTACCGTCGGGATGCGGCTGGCTCGTCGACTGAAATGGGACTGGCTCGATACGGACAACGAAGTCGAACGACGTGCTGGACGGACAATTAAAGAGATCTTTGCGACAGACGGAGAAGCGACGTTTCGGCAACTGGAACGCGACGTGATCGCAGACCTTGTGACACGTGATCGGTTGGTTCTTTCAACCGGTGGCGGCGCGATCTTGAATGCCGATTCCCGACGGGATCTTCGAGCCGCCGGTCCTGTCGTCTGGCTGATGGCCTCGGTCCAGACAATCGGGTCACGCATTCTGCAAGATGCGTCTACCATTTCGCGGCGTCCGAATTTGACGGCCACTGGTGGAATTGCCGAGATTCGCGAAGTCCTGAATATCCGCGAACCGCTGTATCGCGAATGTGCAACGATCGTCGTCAACACCGAAGGGTTGAAGTTAACGGAGGTCGTAGCCAAGGTTCTCGAAGAACTTCCTGCGAATCTGCTGCAGGAGAGTCACTCATGACGCCGAGTGATGTTCCTCTATGGCTGATTCTTGGCTGGCTGTTCATCTTCGGGACGGTGATCGGCAGCTTTCTGAATGTCTGCATCTATCGCATCCCGCAGCATGAGCATCTTTGGGCACAGCTTTCTGGGCTTTCAAACCCGCCATCGTCGTGTCCCTTCTGCAAAAAGCGAATTTTGACACGTGATAACATCCCGATCCTGGGCTGGTTGATGCTGTGGGGCCGTTGTCGGTTCTGTCGGCATTCGATCCCTCCGCGATATGCCTTGATTGAGTTCTTCAACGGCCTGTTGTGGGTCGTGCTGTACATTGCCATTGTTCCAGCGGGAATGACCGCGAAGATCTCGGACAGTTGCCTGTGGTCACAACTGAGCCCTCTGGCGGCCAATACCGATCCGATGCAGTTTTCGTTCATGTTGCATGCTCAATACTTCTATTTCCTGATCCTGGCAGAAGCATTGCTGGTCGCGACCTTCATCGATTTCGACCTGCAACTCATTCCAGATGGTTCAACCGTTCCCGCAATGATCCTTGGAGTACTGGGAGCGGTGGTAATTGGCAATCTGCAGCCATGGCCTCTCTGGTTTCAGTCGACATCGATGCTGAACGAGTTCGCCCCCCTGTGGTCCCCTGCCTGGCAGCGGCAGTACCCTCGGTTGCATTCCCTGGCGGCCAGTCTGGCGGGTTTGGTTGTCGGCGGCGGGATCATCTGGATCCTGCGCGTCGTGGGACACTGGATCTGGAAACGCGAAGTGATGGGATTTGGAGATGTGATCCTGCTGGCCATGATTGGCAGTTTTCTCGGCTGGCAGGCAACGATCATGATCTTCTTTCTCGCCCCCTGCTGTGGCCTGGCGGGAGCGTTTCTGAGTCTGATCATCAATCGCCGCTTGTCACTTGAAATCCCCTATGGGCCGTACTTGAGCCTGGCCGCAATGCTGGTCCTGCTGTTCTGGCGTCCGTTTTTTTCTCAGTTTGAACGCGTGTTTGCACTGGGACCAGTCCTGGTAGCAATGGCCGTTCCAACAATGCTGCTGATGGCCGCATTCCTGAAGTTGACTCGTATGATCAAAATTGCACTCGGTTTCTCGGATGAAGACAACTATTACGATGAAGAGTGGCGATCGAGCGACCAGATGGCGTTCTATGCCAACAAGGATTATGAGTCGGGTAAGGCGGACCTGAAGCCGCCCGAATGGCCTGGACGTGCGGCAGGGCAGGGGCGTCAGTTTGTTGACCAGTGGCGCAACGGCGGACGATAATTTGTCCGGGATTTGATTAACTCAATTTGCGAATAGTGATTCAAGATGATTGCGATCGTTGACTATGGCATGGGAAATCTGCGTTCCGTGCAAAAGGCGTTGGAAAAGATCGGACAGTCGGCCGAGATCGTCACTCGCCCGGAACAGATACGGTCTGCAGAGCGATTGATCCTGCCGGGGGTGGGTGCGTTTCGGGATGCCATTCACGAATTGCAACGGCTGGAACTGGTCGATCCGATCCGTGAACACATTAGCAGCGACAAACCATTCCTCGGGATCTGCCTGGGCCTGCAACTGCTGTTTGACGTCAGCTATGAAGATGGCGAATGGCCGGGCTTGGGAGTACTCGCTGGTGACGTGGTCCGGTTTCCTCCCTCAGCGGAACTGAAGGTTCCTCACATGGGCTGGAATACACTGGAACCGACGGGACCTGTTAAGCTGCTGCACGATCTGCCGTCCGATGCATCGGTCTATTTCGTTCACAGCTACTACGTCGTTCCCCGTGATCCGTCCGTGATCGCAGCACGGACAACCTATGGCATTCCGTTCACGTCGATGGTCGCCAGAGGGAACATGTACGCGACGCAGTTCCACCCGGAAAAGAGTCAAAAGGTAGGCTTGAAGCTGTTGTCAAACTTCGCCCGGATCTGACAGTAGAACCTCGACGGGACGAGTTCCTGTGTTCGTCGGTTCCTGCCGCCGCGATGCTGGACCATCATTCATTCGTGTGAAGTTCGCTGTTGGAGTTTTCATCCTTGCAACGAATGAGATCATAGCCAGACTGAACTCCGAGTGGCCCAAGAGTCATCGTACGTCCGTCCTCAGAGAACGCAACCGAGCGAATGTAGTTCTTTTTAAGAGCCATAGACGAAGGAACTTCGAAATCCTCCACGGCATAAGGCACGGGAATCGGCATCGAGACAGGGCCGATCATGTGACTCAGTTTTTTAATTGTGTGTTGCTCGACGAGTGAAGAATCGACAATTCGCCATCGCGTCAGAGGCATTCGTTGTGTTGAGATATATTCACACGTTCGATCCGCGTGAAACCTCATAATGGGCATAACCGAGTTTGGCGACAAAGCAAATCCCCACGTGCCGACCATGATCTGCTCGGTCGGCGAAAGCGGTTCGGGCGGAGGCTCAGGTTGAGTTGAATACGCGAACAGTGCCATGCCAAGGAGTACCACGGCCATTGATCCAACGGCAATTTTCACTCGCCCGGTATTCGAATTCGCGACCGCCATGGTCGACGACACCGCATCGGTTGGATGTTGGCGATTTTCAGCGTCCATCGGCAGAGCTTTCAATATCACACGGCTTTCAATATCACACGGTGGGGAAACTCTCACACAACACTTTGAATTGCGAGCGACTGCGAGTCAAGAGGTCACTGCATACCGCATCCGTGCCGTTCGTCGAATCAATTTCAGAAGGGCAGAACGATGGGGGGCAGAATGATAGAAGAAATCTGAATCGTGATTCTTCATCGTCCTGCCCCCCATCGTTCTGCCAAAGTCTGACTTTCATGAAATTGACGATTAGACCTTCGTTTCGCCCGAATCGTGAGGCGGCAGGGAGACTCGCACCGACCGTCGCGATGCAGACCATCATTCGTTCGTGTGATGCTCGCTTTTCGCGTCATTCTCGGCTGTGGAACGAACGAAGTCGAAACTTCCGCCCGGAACAAGAGTCATCGTCTGTCCATCCTCAGAGAACGCGACCGAGTGGATGACATTCTCTTTTCGAGCCATGAACGAAGGAAGTTCGAAGTTCGTGACCGCGTCAGGCATCGGAAACGGAAGCGGACCGATCATCGTCTGGTACTTATACTGAATGATCAGGGATGAATCGACAATTCGCCAGCGTGATGGATACTTGAAATTCACTCCGAGATACTCAACAGTTCGATCCGCGTGAAACGTGATCGCAGGGATATTGCCCGAAGTCTGAACGGGAACTGTCCACATGCCGACCAGGGTCTGTTCAGTCGGCGAAAGCGGATCGGCCTGCTCGCCCGATTGAGTTGCAAACGCAAACAGTGCAACGGCAAACAGTCCTGCGGCAACCCATCGAACGGCAATTTTCACTCGCCCGGTCTTTGCATTAGCGACCTCCACGGTCGACGACACCGCATCTGTTGGATGTTGGGAAATTTCAGCGTCCATCGGCTGAGCTTTCAATATCACACGGTGGGGGAGTTCCGACCCGCAACACTGTGAATTGCGCACGAGAGCGAGTCAAGAGGTAACGGCACCAGCCCAGGTCCTTCTCTCCGTGACTCTGTGCCTTCGTGTGAGAGATCTCATTGCACCGCAAGATTCGGCTTGCCACCGCGCAGAACATACTTCTGAATCTTCCCGGTGGCGGTCTTCGGCAGTTCCGTAACGAAAGTGAAACCATGAGGGACTTTGAAATGGGCAAGATGCTCGCGGCAAAATGCCTTCAATTCACTCTCGGTTACTGACGCCCCCGATTTCCTGACAACAAATGCCAACGGAGTCTCGCCCCACTTCTCATCCGGAACACCAACCACTGCCGATTCCTGCACATCGGGGTGCCGCAGCAGCACTCCTTCGACTTCGATCGATGAGATGTTTTCACCGCCGCTGATAATCACATCCTTCCAGCGATCCCGAATCTCGATGTACCCGTCGGGATGAACGACGGCAGCATCACCGCTGTGAAACCAGCCATTGCGAATGGCTTTTGCCGTCGCTTCCGGATCATTGTAGTAGCCGGCCATCACGGCATTTCCCCGGATGATGATTTCGCCCATGGTCGTCCCATCCTGCGGAACCTCGTGACCGTCATCATCGACCACACGAACTTCAGCATTACCGAGATATTCAACTCCCTGACGTGCCTTGATCACGGCGCGGGCTCGCAGATCTAACTGAGCATGTTCCGGACGAGGCTCGCTGATGGTGACGATTGGCGACACTTCGGTCAGTCCATACACATGCCGGATTTCCCAGCCGAGTTCCCCTTCAATCCGCTCAATCGTGGCAGCAGCAGGGGGAGCGCCAGCGGTTAAGACTCGAATTCCGCGAGGGGCCTTCTGACGCAATTCGGCCGGGGCATTGGCAATCGCGATCAGAATCGTTGGGGCGGCACACAGCAGGGTGATCTCATCGCGTGCCAATGTTTCGAAGATCAGTTGCGGATCAGCCTTGGCGAGGCAGACGTGCCGTCCGCCGACCGCCGTCATCGTCCAGACAAAAGCCCAGCCGTTGGCATGAAACATGGGCAAGACCCACAAATACCGATCGGCACTTGTGATGTGCGTATGCATCAGATGCCCCATGATGTTCAGGGCGGTGTTTCGGTGCGTGACCATGACTCCTTTCGGGTTCGCCGTTGTCCCGCTGGTGTAGTTGATGGCGATGGTGCTGGTTTCACAGATTTCGGCAGCGACAAACTGGGGCTCAGCAGATGTCAGCAGCGTTTCGTAATCCAGCCAGCCAGGCTTGCTGCCTGAGAAGGCCACAAAGTAGCGGACGCCGGGGATCTGATCACGGATACTGTCAACAACATCCAGATACTGGGCATGAACGCAGACCAGACTGGTACCGCTGTGTTTCACGATATAGGCAAAGTCGGCTGCGGTCAGTCGGAAATTGATCGGCACTACGACGGCACCGATCTGGGGGACCGCATAAAACGATTCCAGATGCGCATGCGTATTCGGCGAAATGCTCGCCACGCGGTCACCCACTTGGACTCCGAGTTTCTGCAGGGCAGCGGACCAGCGGTCACACCGCTCGAAGAATTCTCGATAGGTAAAACGGCTCTCGCCGTCAACGACCCCAATGCGGTCGGGGTAAAGCCGACGAGCCCGACGAGCAAAATCGAGAGGCGAAAGCGGTGTCTCCATGAAGAGTTCCCAGCGGCGAAAGTAGTCACACGGATCAGCAGAACGAGTGGGACAATGGTATAGCGTTCCCATCAGGCGTCTGCCACCACTTCGACGACGCTGATTTCGGTCGGGACTCCCGATTCACGGTTCGCGAATGAAATGGGCAGACTTGATCAAAAACCGGTCTCCTCGCCATCCCAATCTCGGACGAGGGACATTTTTTCAAGCCGTAAACCCTAGGAAACAGGCTCTTTCTTGCGGTGCAAATTTTAACAATTAGAAACGGCACGCAGGTTGCGACTGCACGCATTCGTCGAAATGACTTCGACTTGACCGCAGCATGGATGCAATCAAAAAACGAAATAACCCGAGCGGTCGTTTCCACCAAGGGTAGCTCGACTGGAGGTGTAGCCGGAGACGGTCCGATGACCGTAGCCGGGCGAGCGCCTATGCTTCCAGTCGACTACTCTTTCTTTGACTTCAATTTCCAAACGTCTTCTTCAGACGTTCGCGATGGTACGTCAGCCGTTCCTCAGACGTCATCTTCGCGAAGTCGGGATTGCCGGCTTTCGCGCCACCCGACGCTTTCGGCACAGGTTCAACCTTAACCGGCGATGTGTCGGGTTTGACTACCTCCGGCTTCGGGGCGGCAGGAGGAAGACTGATGGTCGTTCCACTCCCGCCGTAACTCATCACATTCGTTTGCTGGAGCAGATCCTGCTCCAGAGGACGATGAGGTGGAGTACCAAGCTTTTGAAGCACGGAATGATAAGCCCGAACCGCTTCTTCTGGCTCGATCACACCATCGGCAATCAGCCGCAGAAACTCGATGAAGGCAAGCTGGTTCTCGGCGCTGTTGATCTTGCGTCCAAACAGCGCGGCACGGCCTCCATATTTCTTTGCCTGGTGCAACAGTTGGAATGCATCGAGGGTCGTTCCGGCGGCACCACCGAGAACCCCGACCACCAGGTGCGGGTCATATTGCACCAGTTCTTCCATGGCCTGCGGACCATGATAGACAATCTTCAAAAAGACGGGGCGACCGGCGGAGGCCACGCCAGCCAGTGTGCGAGCAATCAGATCATTAATGAATTCTGGCAGCTTGTCAGGAGTGACAGCTTCAGGACGATTCGGATCGAAAACTTCCAGAAAATGGCGGAACCCTTTTCGCTCAGCTTCTTCGCGAAACTGCTTGTAAAGCTGCAACGTTTCCAGATCGTGCGTCTGGTCATTGTTGAAGGTGACCGAGTAGAGTCCCAGGTTGGCACCGATCCGCCGTTCGTCAGTCGAACAGTCGAGATGCCCGCATTGCATATGGTCAATACTGGCCGTGCGAAACGGCCGTGCGGGTTCGGCGTGGACTCGCCCGCCCCGTGGCAGGTGCACATCAGTGGCATCGTTGGCACGTGCGGCAGGAGTCACGTGGGAGTTTTCGAAGAGTTTTTCGCGGACAGTAAGTTGCTCACAGGTACTTGCCGACATCAGAACGATATCAACGATTCCCTGGTCGATCACCTGCCGGATTTGATCCCGGTATTCGGCGAGCGTTTTGAACCGCATTTCCCCCTGATGGTCTTCGGGCGAGCCTCCTGCACGCGTTATGCCCGGTGCGGACATACCAAACGCCATATCCGCGTCCTTGGCATCAGCGATAATAAAATCTTTGGCCCCCGCAGGATCGGCGTGAATCGAGCGAAGCTTGGCATCAAGGGATTTTTCAACAGTCATTTTTCAGGTTTTCCGGGGAACGCGATTACGCTGATGGCGGCATTGGACGAGTGCGTCATCACGGCGAAGAATTTGAGTTGAATCCACAGTTGAAACCGGACGCTAGCGAGTTCCGGCGGATGGATCGAATCCGAAAAACAAGTCGTGACACGGTGCCAGTTGAACTGGCAAGATTAGCATTGGAAATCGCGTTTTTAGCTTTCTATGAAAATCGGTGACTTCAACGTCTCTAGGTCGGCAAGGGGGGAGCTGGAATTACCGGCGGCCGGGGGGGCCGCAATCGTTGCGGGGTTACCGGAATCTGCTCAATCATCTCATTCGGCAGTCCAGCCCGTTTGCGCAAAGTGAATCCGTCATAAAGGGCGCCCGTCGCGGTCCTCGCTTCGTATCGCAATTCGCCTCCGTCAATCGAGATGACCTGAAACAACTGCACATCTTCCGCAACACGCTGGAATTGCGGCCGAAACGGCTTTTCAAGGTCATACATTTTCGGGCCACTCACGGAAACAACATAAACGGTCCCCGCAGTTTCGCTACGACCGGTGACACCGACAGCTTCGTTCTTTCCCCCCGCCGCAGCCACCTGACCGTCGACCAGACCTGATCGAGCATAGGTGTGGTCATGTCCTTGCAGCACCAGATCCACCCGGTAATGGTCAAAAACGGGCTGCCACTGGGCTCGCAGCTTTGCATTGTCGCGCAGCCGGGTGGCGGAGTAAATCGGGTGGTGAAAGGTGATGATTGTCCATCGGCAGGGGTTGTCCTTCAGGATCACGTCCAGCCACTTCGCCTGCTCAGCCTGTTTCTCGTTGGAGTTGAGCGAAATGATCCGTGTCCCCTGAAAGTCGATGAAGTACGCGGTTTCAGCGAGTCCCTCCAGGCTGTTTTCTGGCAACGTAAACTGAGGCCTCCAGAAATCCGTCAGTGACGATGTCTGGCCCGTAGCTGGCTTGGATTGGTATTCGTGGTTTCCCGGCGTTGGGACACTAGGAATCATCGCATTCAACCAACCCCCGGCCTGAAACCATTCACCCCACTCTGCGTCACGCGTCGAGTTGTTGACAAGGTCTCCGGCATGGATCAGAAATCGGGCGCGAGGTGCTGTCGTTGCAGCCTCACGAATCACTCGAGACCAAAGCGACTTGATCTCGGTCTGAGCATCTCCGAAATAGATGAACGAAAACGGCTCGGGCTCAGTGCTGGCGGTGGTGAAATGAAACCACTCGGACCAAGTCGAACCATCCCCCACCCGGTAGGCATATTTTGTGTCGGGAACGAGTGCCGCGAACTCGACCGAATGATAATGAGCCGTGGCCAGATCGGTCGTCAGAGCCGACGTTCTGGCTTTCAACTGGCGCGCCCGTTTGACAAACTGGCCGTTGTCACCCGCCACTGCGATTTCCGCGAGCCCCATTTTTACAGACGGATCAGTCCGCCAGGTCACCGCTTGAGAGCGTGCCGGATCTCCCGCCCAGGTCAGAATGATTCGATCGGGGCGGGACGTGGGTTGATGAATCGTGGCCAGTTCCGCTTGTTTTGCCCGTGCAATTTCCGTGACCGCCGATGGTGCAGCCTCCTGGGTCACCGACGCTGGCGAAGCGGCAACGTCAGCGGCTGGCGTTTCCGCGCATCCTGTCGACATTACCGCAGCCAACGCCAGGCAGCACCAGGGAAAGTTCACGACCACTCGCAGATTGAACAGCACGCACGTCCTTTCTTCGACGAAGCTCGCGCTTCATTCAGGCAGACGAACGCCACGCGGTCCGGCTGACTCAGCAAATCCCGATCACTTTGTTACTCGACTTTTCCCAGCAGCTTTTCCAGTTGTTTGGTCAATTCTTCGCCGCGAGCCTGCAGTGTGATGACCTTGCCTTCTTTGTCGACGAGAATCGCAGCAGGTATGGAATTGATGCCGTAGAACTGCGCCATCGGATGATTCCAGCCCTTGTTGGCTTGAATCGTTTCGTCATACATCTGAGCCCATGGAAGCTCTTGAGCTTCGATGAATTTGTCGAGCGGAGCGCGGGATCGATCCAGGCTGATACCGACGACATCGAAGCCTTTCTCGTGGTATTTCTTGTAATTCTCTTTCACGTTCGGCAACTCGCCGATGCAGGGACCGCACCATGTCGCCCAGAAGTCGACCAGCACGACCTTGCCCCGGTAGGAATCCCAATCCAGTTCACCGCCTCCCAGCACCTTTCCTTCCAGATTCATGAATTTACCGGGCAGGCGCACTCGGCGGGCAATCCCTTCGAAACGGGTCGCATTTTCCTGGAACTTCGGATTTTCGGAATCCTTGGAAAGTTTGACGAGGCTGTCATACAGTACTCCCGCCTCCTCAGAATGTCCCTTATTCGCTAGGACATCGCCGAGTTGCGTAGCATCGCGCATGGCCTGCGGCGAAAACTTCGTCTCGGACACGGCGGCGACGAACTCTTCAACGAGTTTCTTGCGGTCTGCCTCAGAGGAGTCGCCCACATTGGCGACTCGAATCGGCGACCAGTAGGGATCGATCGCTTTGACGACAGCCGCTCGTTCATCCGCACGATGTTTGAGAGCCGCTTCCATTGCTTCCTTTGCGGAATCGCCAATGCTGTTCATCGCCAGCAAAGTCAGAGCACTCATTTTCATTTGGACAGCTTTGACCGCAACCTCTTCCATCACGTCCTGCTTCAGGACCTTGTCACCAGCAGTAATGAAGGCGCGCTGCACCTTGATTGCAAAGTCAATTCGTTCTTTCTGACTGGCAAATTTTGGCTGCTGTTTCCCGAGCTTTTCGATGAATTTGAAAATTTCGTCCGCAGTCCCGTCCGGGACTGCGAAATCGGTATCGACTTCGGCCTTGGCCGGAACTTTCACATCTTCAGCAGCAACGACAGCCGTTTCGCAGGTGTTGATCGACAACGTCAACAACGCAGCCGCAGCGGGCACCAGTCCAAGTACGCTCTTCCATCGCAACGAAAGCATTGCAGACTCCACACGTGTAAAGGATCGATTTATCCGCGACGGTCATTCCAGCGGATTCATAAAGATACATCGAAATCAGGTTCCAATGCCAGACCTGCATCAGCCGTTTCCGATGATTTGTGGCGAGGAATTGGCAGCCCGTTTCAAACCAGGTTACGAGTCGCTCCACAGCGGGAGTCGAAATCGCTATGCTCGACCAAGACAACTCGTCACGAGGTCACCGGTTGCGGTGCGCCATCACACGAATCCTAAGGACGTTGCACCCAGAGGTCTGGTTGCGATCCTTTTCCACGTCAATGAAAAAGAAGGAAACCAATGTTACGCCTGTCCCCACGTGCGTTCCTCCCAGCGGTTCTCGGCCTTGTGCTGATGGGCTGTGGACAAAGCAAGCCTGATCAGAAGCCAACTCCGCCACCCAATTCTGGACCGACTGCAGCAACTCCCGGAACCAAGGGGGGCGATAAGCCAGCGGAAACGAAGACAGAAACCGCAACGAAGCCCGCTGGTGGGAATACTCCAGCACCAGCCAATCCCGGTGCCACCGCCAGCGTTTCTGCAGCCTTCAGTGAAGCTGCCTACCTCGGTGACGATGTTGTTGGTCTGGTCGTTGCGAATCCCCGTCGGGTCACAGACTGGGATGTTTACAAGCTGATCAAGGCCGAGGAAGGGATGTTGCCGCCTGAAGCGGCGATGCAATTGGAACAGTTGCCGATCGCTCCTGAGGCCATCGAGCGCGTGGTCGTCGTCTTCGATCAGACGTTTGTAAATAAAGCCGCGTCAACCGCTGGCCTGGAAGTCAAGGGCGGTTCGGACGATCCCAGCCCTCCAGTCCCAACTGTCATCGGTACGCTGGCGAATGACACCGCCGCTGAAGGATTGCTGCCAATATTTGGCGAGGCCGAAGAAGTCGACGGAGTCAAATTGCACACCAATCCACTCGGATCAGCCTTGTGGATTTCGGACGACAAGAAGACCATCCTGGTCGGCTCAACATCCAGCGTCGTAAAGGCTCTGGCGACCAAAAAAGCGGGCAAAGCCAGCACCTCTAAAGTGATTTCGCAGATCAATGCGTCGGCTGATCTATCGATCGCTTTCGCTCTCGATTCACAGGCAGCTCTGATTGAGCAGGGACTTCAATTGGCGCAGGGAGTTCCAGGCCTCGGCATCGTTCAGCAGGTTCATGGTCTGGCATTTCACATCAATATTACAGGCAAGCCCGGATCCAAGCTGATCGATGTGGTCGCGACAACTGCCGACGAGGATGCTGGCAAGCTGTTGTTGGGAATGCTCTCTCCACTTCTCGACAACGGCAAAGAGGAGGCCAAAGCTCAACTGACGGTCGTGGCTGCAAATGGAGACGAAGCTCAAAAGCCCGGACTGACACTCGCCGAACAGATTGTCGAATCGGCCACGATCACGCAGACCGGAACAACCGTCGCCTTTTCGGCATCGATCCCCGCCGGATTCGACAAGCTTCCCGAAATTCTCAAGCCCGCCATCGAACAGGCTCGCAAGGCTGCGATGGGAGCCAAGAAGAAAAACAATCTTAAGCAAATCGCGCTGGCATTTCATAACTACCACGACTCGAATAATGGGTTCCCCGGTGCCGGAAAATCTGCAGGTGGAAAGGCTGGCTTGAGCTGGCGAGTCCATTTGCTGCCATTCATCGATCAGGCTCCACTGTATCAACAATTCAATCTCGATGAACCATGGGACAGCGAAACCAACAAGGCGCTGATTGAGCAGATGCCTGCAATCTTCAAGACCGAGGGTGTCGAAGAACCTGGTAAGACATCGGTTCATGTCATCACGGGACCTGGGGCACCGTTTGCAAAGGACGCAGCGCCGAAAATCTCCGCGTTTTTGGATGGAACCTCAAACACGATTCTGGCTGTTGAAGCCGGTCCAGACACCGCCGAAATCTGGACAAAGCCCGGTGGTCTGGATTTCGATCCGAAAGATCCATTGAAGGCTCTCGGCAAACTTGCGAGCGACACCTTCCAGGCACTCCTTTGTGACGGCAGCGTTCGCTCGATCTCAATCAAGATCGAAGCCGAAAACCTGCGACGATTGTTCCAACTGGCTGACGGCGAAGTGATCACAGACTTCTAAGTCGCCTTGATTGAAAGCGCCGGACGACCACCAGGTCCGTCCGGCGTTTTTGTTCGTACACGGGCGAGCACTCAAGGTTCTCGTGTGCCACGGTTTTGGAGTCTTCGACAAAGCCGTGCCCTCAAGCATTTCAATCGCGAAATACGCTTCCTCCGATCCGATTCTCCGCAGTGCAGACTCATCAAGCTGAAACTTACGGACTTGTCGAAGACTCCAAAACGGCAGTACCTGTGTGGCACCTGAAACGCCCTCAATTCGAACGCCTCTCAAGAGACTGGAAATGCGATCATGCGATCTCTGATATGTCGAGTATGGGTAGTTTTCGTCATTTGAATTTGCCTCGGCTGTGGCAAGCCACCTGCCGAAAAGCCACCAGTGGCTCAGGAACCTCCGAAGATTTCGAAAGCTCCGGCAAACGCAGAGACTCCGGTCCTCATTCCAACGCCAGGTGAGACCCCGAAAGAAACTCCGGTCATCAAGAGTGCTCCTGCGGTAGCGCCCAACAGTACAGTAGCCACTCCGACTGAAAAAGCCCCGTTCCCTGAAGCTGCATTTCTTTCGGAAGATGTCGTTGGAATTATCGTAAGTCATCCACGGCGGATCATGGAATTACCTGTCGTTCAGATGCTCAAGCAGGCAGGATTGACTGACAGCATTGAGGAACAATCAGGACTGAAGACGAAGCCCGAGTCCATTGAACGCGCCATACTGGTGATCGATCAGGCCTCAATCGATTTCATGGCCCGTGCCAGTGGCTTCGAAATTCGAACCCTCGAAGCGGGTCCGCAGAAGAAATCCGTTGCTCCCGTCAAAAACAATCTGAAGCAGCTCGGATTGGCGTTTCATAATTATGAAAGCTCCTTTCGATCGTTTCCCAGAGCAGATGGCTCAGGAGATGGCAAGAAAACAGGGTTGAGTTGGCGTGTGCACTTGCTGCCGTTTCTCGAACAACAGGAACTGTACCAGCAGTTTCATCTGGATGAACCCTGGGACAGCGAGCACAACAAGACTCTGATTGAAAAAATGCCCGCGATTTTCCAATCACCGGGTGTTGAGGAAGCCGGGAAGACTGCCTTTCATGTGTTTGCGGATGAGAATTCGGCGGTCAACACACGGAAGGGTGTGCGACTCGCTGATATCACAGATGGGACCTCCAACACGATCCTGGCGGTCTCCGCAGGTCCCGATACGGCCGACTTCTGGACAAAACCGGGTGGACTTGCCTTTGATTCCAAGGCTCCAAAAAAGTCCCTGGGCAATGTTGGCAAAGAGCTGTGGGTCGTCATGTGTGACGGGGCGGCGCTCAAAATCTCTGCAGACTGCGACGACGCAACACTGGCCAACTTGATCACCATCAATGATGGCAATGTCATCGGTGATTTCTTGGATGTCCGACCGCGAGCCGAACCACGTCCGCTGATGATTCTCACTTTTGCCTCCGTCGATCGCGAGGAATTCTTGAAGGAGTTCTTGACCGAAAGCGAAGCAACCACGTTCGATGGTCAGTCCATCCACAAGAACGAATTCAATGCCGTTTGCTTTGTGAACGAAAAGACCGCGCTGTGTGGTCCGATCGAATCCGTTAAGAAGATGATTCAGACTCATCAGTCTGACAAAGCGGCTTCCCCGGAATTCCTCAACCAACTGGAATCCGGAGCAGATTTTTCATTCGCTTTCGATCTCAAGTCTCAGGCGAGTCTGCTGGATCAAATTGTCGAGGCAATTCCTGCACTTGGCGTGGCCCAGCAACTGGAACAAGTCGCCTTGCAGATCAATCTGTCGGGAAAAGTCGGAGCGAAACTTCTGGAATTGATCCTGACCGCAATCGACGAAGACTCGGCTAATTCCTTGTCACAATCTGCGAATGTCGGACTGATCCAGTTGCAGCAGTCACTAAATCTGACAAGGGTACCTACCGTGAAAGAGGAGCGCGAGGCACTCGAACTGACCAAGGCGGCGGCGAAGTCCGCCACAGTCAGGCAGGTTGGAAATCAGATTGAACTGCTGATTCCCGTTCCCGAAGGTTTTGAAAAACTCCCGCAGCTGATGAAGCCGTCTGTCGAAAGTGCCGCCAAAGCAGCCGCGCGTGCGAAGCGAATGAATTCCCTCAGGCAATTCGCACTGGGTTTTCACAACTACCACGAAACCTATCTTAAGTTTCCTGGAGCAGGAATCTCGGCTGACGGTAAATCAGGATTGAGTTGGCGTGTTCACATTCTGCCAATGATCGGCGAAGCGGTGCTTTATCAGCAGTTCAATCTGGACGAACCCTGGGATAGCGAAACGAACAAGAAACTGATTGAGAAAATGCCAAAGATCTTCGAGGTGAAAGAGGCAGATCAAGGCAAGACGTCGTTTCATCTGCTCACAGGACCTGGTGCACCTTTCGCTGACGATGCCACGCCGTCAATTGCTCAGTTTACTGACGGAACTTCAAGCACGTTGCTCGTCGTCGAAGCAGCCGCTGACACAGCCGAGATCTGGACCAAGCCAGGTGGCCTCGACTTCGACCCAAAGAATCCAATCAAAGCCCTCGGAACACTACTCGAAAATGAGTTTATTGCTGTGATGGCTGATGGCTCCGCCAGAGCGATCAGCAAATCCATCAATCCCGAGACTCTGCGTCGCCTGATTCAGCATCAGGACGGAGAAGCCATCGAGTGATTCTGTCATTGAGATGCTTAACGAGCCGGAGAATCAACCACACCCCGATGATCAATCGGGGTGTGGTCGTTCACAGACTGGATGATCAAAGCAGCCCATCAAGCGACGACTAGAATTCACCGATCACCTCGCCACCGGCTCGAGTCGCAAGGTTCTGCCAAAGCAGGTAGTCGATGCTTTCACTGATGAAACGGGACGAGCCATCGCACATCAACGCGTGGACCCCACCCGTATGACGACTGCGCGCGGCGGTCAAACCGGAGCTATGGCTGTTGTTGCCGCAATCAAATTGCTTCGCGTTTGGCGTCAGACCATGATTATACAGCGTGTCACCAAAGTGACCGTTCAGCCACTTGGCTCCACGCGTCCCTGACCAGGTCCCCGCCCCCGGAACACAGGTCGCAGGACTGGTATCGTTGGCGGCCGCGTAGGGACCACCGGATGTCTGCGACGTGGAAAGATTGAGGACTTCCAGATTCGGGTTGGATGACACAGCCCCCGATGCCGCCGCTGCGGCCGGGCCGTCCCCCAGCAGTTCTTCACTCATGGCGACCGTGTTGGAAAGGCCGTCCATCACATCACGGAATTTGACAATTCCCGTGAGTTTCGGGTCAAACATGACTCCGTCCCCCGCCCGTATGTAGCGGGTTGTGGGGGTTGAACCGCTGCCCGTACAGACGACATAGTTGGTCGCGCCGTACGAGTTCCCTGGGATGGCCCCCAGATCGCTCGGACAGAGAAACATCGGCACCCGCTTCATGGCTGCGGTCACATTTTGTGTGTACGGCGCGACGGGAGGTTCGACAAACGTCGGCGCGGTATTGAAGTCGATGATGTTATACAAGTTGGCAGCGTCGAAATACGGCATCAGTTGAGCGTGGGCCGAAAAGACCATGGGAAAGCCCGTTCGCCCAGGTGGGAAACTCCCCACGCCGGATTCATAGTTGTGAAGTGCTAATCCGAACTGTTTCAGGTTGTTCCGGCACTGGGTTCGCCGTGCCGCTTCACGAGCCTGCTGTACGGCAGGCAGAAGCAGTGCAATCAGCACCGCAATGATGGCGATGACAACCAGAAGTTCAATTAAAGTAAACCCGCACATGCGGCGGCGCAGTTGTTGCCTGGACATGAATTCCCCCTCAGGAAACATGCTGTTGACTCCGCAATTGTTGCGAAGTTTGGATCTGGTCCAGACGGGGTTGAAATGACGCGCGACTCTGCGAAATGGTCGGCGCGTCTGCCGAGAGTGAGCCGCTCTGGCAATCCCGTCACAAGGGAGCAATTGACGAATTCAGCGAGCAACGGCGCCCGGATTCGTCAGACCAGAAATTTCCGGAGGTGGAACAAACGGCCGTTCTCGCTCACCGCAGGGTGAAACGGAGCCTTGCGTCAGCCAGTTTACATCATGAACATTCAGAATGGGCGAGACCGACGCCACCAGAATTCGAGGTTGAGCACAGACCAGAAACAACGGGGAATCGCCGGGGCCACAGGGACATTCACTGACCGCAGCGATCGCGCCACGCGACTCGGGCTGTGAACGTGTTTCAGCCGGTTTGCCTTTCGTCGAGCAGCAACTTTTGGTCGCCGTCGGCTTCGTCGCACAGCAACCACGTTTTACCGGCGTCGCAGATCGCTGAGCACAGCAGCACTGACCTGCTGACTTCAAGCTGTCGGAGCAGCGACACCCCTTCGCGATGCCTGCTGCCGATGCTAACGAGGTGAAACTTCCCACTGGCAGTCCGATGTTTGCCAGCAAATACAAGCCAAGCACCAGACAGTTCAGCAGTCCATGACGTCGCTTCGCACCGCGCGCAACACACCCCGTCGCGCGAGGTTGTCGCGAGAATGGAATGAGACACGGAACGTGTTGCCAGTTATTCATAGGTGGGATGCCAACGGACAGACAAGATCTTAACCCGTCGCACTGCATCTTCAATCGAAACAAGCCAAATTCGGTAAATCGGATTTGCAGTCTTCAAGTCTTGTCATTGCGCCTCGACTTGGCATCTTTGCGTTAATTTCTTGTCCAAATAGTTCTGCCGACGAAATTGCGGGCCGACTTTCGATGATTGAAGGAAGCAATCTGAGTCTTTTCAGTGATAGGCATCTCGCCAGGACTGCGATATTATTTCGTGACAGTTACGAACTACGAAACAAGATTCTGATGGGTGCCCGACGACGATGCCTGAACAGCGTGATGAATTTCCATTTTGGTCGCTGCCGCTGGATCAATTGCTGGGTCGCCTGAATTCAACCGAAGCGGGGTTGAGTCAGCGTGCCGCCGCCGAACGAAGTCTGGAAGTCCGACAGCTGCGGTCTCGCAAGCGATCGCCGTGGACGTTGCTGCTTGAGCAATTCAAGAATCCCATTATTTTGCTGCTGTTCTGTTCAGCAATCCTGTCGTTCACGCTCCCTGATGAACGAACCAATGCCTGGATTATCATTTTCATCCTGCTGGCCAGCGGGCTGCTGGGGTTTTGGCAGGAACTGAGTGCGGCGGATGCGATCGCCAAATTGATGGGGATGATCGAAACCAAGGCGACGGTCTTGCGCGATGGTGTTGAGGTAGAAGTTCCCGTGGATGCGATTGTGGCCGGGGACGTGGTTCGATTGCAGGCGGGAGATCTGATTCCCGCGGACTGCCGACTGCTGTCCGCTCGTGACCTGTTTTTGAACGAAGCGGTTCTGACAGGCGAGAGTTTTCCTGCCGAGAAATCGACTGCGGAACTTCCAGAACAGACTCCGCTCAGTCAGCGGTCAAACTCCCTGTACCTGGGGACGCACGTTATCAGCGGGTTCGCGAATGCTGTGGTCGTGGGGAGTGGTCGCGATACGGAGTTTGGACGGATTTCAGAACGGCTGGAACATAAACCGCCGGAAACCGGGTTCGAACGAGGGCTACGGCAGTTCGGACAACTGCTGATCAAGATTGTGCTCGTCATCACCGTTGTGGTGTTTGCCATCAAGGTTGGCTGGCAGCAGCGACCGATTGCGGAATCGCTGCTGGTAACACTCGCGTTGGCAGTGGGTATGACTCCGCAATTGCTTCCCGCCATTACCAGCGTCGTGCTGTCGGCTGGTGCCAAAGCGATGGCCAAGCATCAGGTCATCGTCAAGCAGCTTCTATCGATTGAAAACCTCGGCAGCATGACCGTGCTTTGTTCGGACAAGACGGGGACGCTGACCGAGGGTGTGATTCACGTTCACGGAATGCTGGACGTCGCAGGTCGTGAATGTGAGCGAGTTGCTAATCTCGCATATTTGAATGCCTCGTTTCAAAGTGGATTTACCAATCCGATCGACGGGGCCATCATTGAGCATTGCCCATTCGATGTCACGGGGATCAAAAAAATCGATGAAATCCCCTACGACTTCGTCCGCAAACGCCTCAGCATCCGGATGGAAGAAAATGGCGTACGCTATCTGATCACCAAGGGGGCTCTGGCAAACATCCTGGAGGTCTGCACGACCGCCGAAACTCCATGGGGTGCCCTGGTAAAACTCGAATCATTACGTGATTCGATCCACTCCCGGTTCATCGAACTGAGCAACACCGGGTTGCGAGTGCTCGGCCTGGCGATTCGAACTGTGGAAGGGGAGGTGGTTGAGAAATCCGATGAGCACCAGATGACATTTGTCGGATTCCTGGTCTTTTCAGATCCCCCAAAGCCCGATGCCCGGCAGACTCTGGAAGAACTGCGACAACTGGGGGTCGGGCTGAAGATGATCACGGGAGATAACCGGGCGGTCGCAGCAACGATCAGCCGAAGTGTTGGCATCGTGTCACCTGTGATCGTGACTGGAACTGACCTGCGAACACTGAGCGGCGAGATGTTGCAGCAGCGGGTCCGCGAAGCGGATGTGTTTGCAGAAATCGAACCGAATCAGAAAGAGCAGATCATCCGCGCGCTGCAGAAGACAGGTGCAGTCGTGGGATACCTGGGGGACGGTATCAACGATGCCTCGGCCTTACACGCCGCCGATGTCGGAATCTCGGTCGCGTCGGCTGTCGATGTCGCTCGCGAGGCGGCTCAGGTCGTCCTGTTAAAGCAAGACCTGAGTGTTCTGGTGCAGGGGGTTCGCGAGGGACGTCGTACGTTCTCTAACACGTTGAAATACGTCTTTTTTGCGATCGCGGCTAACTTTGGATACATGTTCAGCCTGGCAGTTGTATCAGTCATCCTTCCGTTTGAGGCACTGCTGGCCTCGCAGATTCTGCTGGTGAATCTGCTGTCCGATTTCCCGGCGATGGCACTGGCCACCGACAATGTCGATCCGGAGCAGATTCAACGTCCGCGTCGATGGGACGTGAAGTTCATCCTGCGGTTCATGATGTCGTTCGGATTCGCGAGTTCACTGTTCGACTTCCTGACCTTTGGAGCGATTCTGCTGGTGTTTGGATGGCAGGATCACGACCTGTTTCGCACCGGTTGGTTTGTCGAATCGACGCTGACCGGATTGATGATCCTGCTGGTTGTTCGGACGCAGCGTCCGTTTTTATTAAGTCGACCGGGGCTGCTGTTCCTGATCGCAGAATCGCTGGTGGCAGCGCTGGTCCTGGTCTTGCCGTTTTCACCCTTGGGGCCGACGTTCGGGTTTGTTGTTCCTCCCGTCGGCTTGATCGGAATTGTGCTGGGAATCACGCTTCTTTACGGGTTGGGGATGGAAGTCATCAAGCGACTGTTCTATCGTTACGCCGGGAATGCCTGACGATCCAAGAAGGTCAGGTGCCACGAGTTCCTGGTCCGGTTGTTCAGGGAGCATTTCATGCTGGAGCAGAGCCTGTCGTTTCTACGCGGCATACTCGCTTTATTTTTTCGATCGCTGCGAATCGAAGCACGTTCGTTCCGAATGCATCTGCTCTGGTTCCTGCTGATGCTCGTGATCTACATGTCCTTGTGGATGGCGCAATTGTGGTCACAGGCCTTTGGAGCTCCGGGGCTGCGGTTCTTTCAGTACGTCACGTATCTGGATGCAGGCTTCATCACACTGCTGGGGTTGAGCTTCTTTTCGACGGCGATTTCCGAGGAGAAAGAGGAAGATACGCTCGGCCTGATGACGATGGCCGGGATCGGTTCTCTGGGAATTCTGCTGGGCAAATCGACCAGCCGACTTTTCCAGGTCTTCCTGTTACTGGCAATTCAGTTTCCATTCACGCTGCTGGCCGTGACCATGGGTGGACTGCTACCGGTTCAGATCTTCTCGGCATACATGTCACTGCTCGCTTACACAATTCTGCTGGCAAATGTCGGGCTGCTTTGCTCGGTCGCCTGCCGGACGAATCGGAATGCGTCGGGGCTGACGACGTTCTGGTTGCTGGGATATCTGTTTGCCCCGCTCATGGCACTTGCTTTGAAGGCAGAACTAACCTATCGGGGGTGGAGTGCAGATGGGACGCTGCGCGGTTTTGTCATGGTCGCTCTGGACTGGGCCGCTCGTTCGACGATCTTTTCCGATTTGTACGAAGTGACCGTGACGAGCTTTGAATTCCGCCTTACTCCGCAGATCATTACGAACACTCTGGGGGGCGGCATCTCGTTTTGCCTGGCATGGCTGTTGTTTGGGTTTGTGTCAAAGGAACCCGCAACAGATTCGACATCGCGTGGAATGGTCACGAGATCCACGAGTGGTCGGCTCCGTTTTTTCAGTGCGGGACGCGTGTGGGATCTCCCCCTGGTCTGGAAGGACTTCTTCTTTGTTGCCGGGGGATGGGGCGGAATCATCGTTCGCTGCTGCCTGTACGCTGGCCTTTATGGGCTCTGCTTTTCAACGAGCCGTTCGGGCGGCAACAGTATGGAACTCAAGCACGTGACTTACCTTTTCCAGATATTCGTCTATCCGTTACTGGGGATCGATATCGCGCTGACAGCATCGCGCGTCTTCCATGAGGAGATAAAAGGACAGACACTGTCATCACTGTTGATGTTGCCTCGATCGATCCTCGATCTGGTTTATAGTAAGGTCTTGGGCTGCGCACTGGCGATGCTGCCGGGCGTACTTTCGCTCTTGGCGTCGCTCTTCATGCCCGGCGGATGCGATTTCTTCCAACCGCTGATCAGTGGACCGTACATGATCTGGTGGCTGATGAATCTGGTTCTGATGGTTCATCTCACCGCATTGTTTTCGACATTCTTGCGTTCCGGTGCATTCGCACTCGCCTTCGGAACGACGATCGGCACAATGATCCTGACAGGGATGATTCTCGGCTCGATGGCTATGGCAGCGGGACAGGAAATGATTGAGGGAATCATTTTGCTGGCAGCATTTCTGCAGGCGGGGGCCTGTGCAGGCTGCCACGGAATCATCTTGCAACGGATTCCGAAACTGGGCGAAAAATAACGCGGCTGGATCAAGATCCAGCCGCGTTACTGAGATACGCAAAAGCCGATGATATTCAGCAAGCTTCGCAACGAACAATCATCAGTTGTCGATGACAGCTTCGCGGAATGGGAAGAAAGCAACCGGTTCCAGCGGTGCGACGGGCAGCGGGGTCTTTGAGTTACGCACTGCAAAGCTGTACGCAATAACTTTGCCGGATGTCATTTCGCCAACGTAGACAACACCAGTTGCCATGGTTGCCCCGCCAGCACTGGTCAGATAGGCATTTCCAGGAATGATGCAGTACTTGGCTTTCGCAGCGGCACTGGCCTTCAACTGGAAGTCGGCAGCGACGTTGCGGAACCAGAAGTTGGTGAATGCAAACGATTGTTGATTGAGCAAAGCCCCTGTCAGACGACCTGTCAGGAAGTCGAGGACAAAAACCGCTTCAGGCTGTCCAAAGCTGGCCTGTGTTTCGACGGTGCAAACCGCGAATTTGTCATCGCGATCCGTTGCTGTTGCCTGAACGGTTTCGTGCGGCCAGCAATAGGCCAGGCACAAACCTGCCACAAGTCCCAATCCCATCCAAACCAGTCGCCGTTCGTTTGAGCGCGCTTGCATGATCCATTCCTTACTTCTGCGGAATTCCCGTGTGTCGACGGTCACGGAACACGATCGTAACGACGTCGAAAGCTTCTAATACTGTACCGCCGCTTCGAAATCCCAGCTAGTGTGGGTTTTCCCTGACGTCACAATTTGCTTACACAATTCCCGCCCCGAAGTTATCCTCGTCGGATCCTGCCCCCGCGCCGCGCCATGCCATTCTTGCCGAAACTTCGCCATCTACCTTGCCTGCGGAGAGGTGATGAGGCGTCTGCTGACCGGTTGCGGTGTCACGACGGCGAATCGTGTCGCCAACCGAAAGCATCAGCGGGACAGTGCCCATTTCATCGACGTCGTCACCCAGGCGCGCAAAGTTGTCTTCACCATAGTCATCGTAGGTACAGATATAGCCAGGCAGCCGTGAACGCTCCAATTCCTCGCCATACGCGATGATGACACGTTGTTGAATCATCTCACGGCAGTCGGAATTGATTGGATGGGCAATGTCGGCGTACAGGCGTGCTCGCCCGTCATCCCCTTTTTCTGCCCGATCCTCGTGCAACCGCGTGCCACATTCATTGCAGAATCGCGAGCGGAGATGGTTTTTCGCGGAACAGCGCGGACAGCGATCTGTCAGTTTACGGCTGGGCATTGCCACGAAAGAGCCACGCGTTCCCTGAATAATCTTCAGGTCACGGATGACAAACGAATGATCGAACGTAATGGAACAGAAGGCCTGTAAGCGATCATTTGGGTCGCTCATCAGCTTGATGCGAATCTCGGTGATATCCACGGTCTGACTCCTTTGCAACCGGTGTCAAGTCGACGACTCCCTGTCTCAAACCCGCCACACTCGACGCAACTCGTGACTGATATGGAATCTTCGCAGTCTGATGACTGCTTGCGGACTAAGGACTACTCCGAACTATCCGCACCCATGGGATACCGGCCGACCTCAATCGGCTGGCAATCCCCATCGCATGGCGACGGGAGCGACATACACCAAAGTATGACGAACCGCTGCCACTCATCTGGTGACCGACGACTGACTCTTGCTCAAACAGCGACCGAAGTCGTCGCACATCGCTGCTGAGCGTCTCTGCAGGAGCCTGCAATCCGTTATGCAACCTCCGCGCCATCTCGCAAATCCTGCCGGTCTGAATCGTCTTCAAAAACCGTTCCGCGCTCTGATTCGTACGATCAGGTTCACAGATCCGATACACGGCTGGTGTCGATAACCCGCTGGATGGCTTGGCAATCACAAAATGCAGAGCCGTGGAAACCCGAAATGGTTCGATCAATTCGCCGCGACCTGTACACAGCGCCAGTGATGATTTCCCGAGAAAGAAGGGGACATCGCTTCCCAGACGCCCGGCAAGCTGCATTAGCTCTGCGTCAGAAACCCCCAGCCTCCATAATCTATTCAAAGCACCAAGAGCGGCTGCACAATCACTCGACCCCCCTCCCAAACCTGCTGATGAGGGAATTCTCTTGATCAGTGAAATTCGCGCACCCTGATTTGAGCCCGCATATTCCTTGAGCAGATTCGCCGCGCGAACAACCAGATTGGTGGGGCCTGCGGGTGCTTCGAACTTCAGTTCGCCTGATTTGGAACGGGGCGATGCATCAACGACCGCCAGTTCGATGTCGCCCGTCGGCAAAGGATCAAATGTCAGCGTGTCATAAAGATTGACAGACGCCATGACAGATTCGATGTCGTGAAACCCGTCCGGCCGCTTTCCGACTATGCGCAGAAAGAGATTGAGCTTGGCAGGAGCCAGCACACTGACGCCACGAGTTGTTGACTGGCAGAGCATTTTGGCCACATCCTGTGAACCAGCTCGCTTGCGAGTGCGACCGCTGAAGAACGAAGCATGTCAATCGAACGATGCACCCGAAGAAATGGCGATGCGAACAGGACTGGGACGTTCCCTCAAGGAACACCAGTCCATCAGGACAACGCGGATGCTACGACTGCTCCCCCGATTGGTCAATACCGGTTTTGGCTCGGTTTTGCCCGTTCGCTGGCTTCGACGTGTCGATTGTGTTATTTCTGTTGGTCGCGCCTGCCATTTTGGCGAGCGGAATTCCCTTCAAACAGATCTGACTGGTTATCACGGATTGTTCGCCGAGCGTGACGGATCACACAAATTCTCGAGAGGCGGTCGTTGTCTCGGGCGGTGATGAAATGGAAAGACTCAAACCATGCTGGAATTGACAACAAATTTACTGGTACTGCTGATTGCAGCCTGGAATGTCATTGTGACATTGCTGGGACTGGTTCTTCCATGGACACCCCTGATCGCGTGGGTTGCCTTCTGGTTGCTGGCGGTGAACTGGGTCAAATTGTCACAGGTGATGGCTTCGGGCGGGTGGATTGGAGTCCTGTTGCTGGGATTCATGATGATTCTGGTCTGGAGTGTTGTCGCCCCCCCCGAATCTGGACAACACCATTTGTTCGGACTGCACGTGGGAAACATCGTCGGAAAGACGGTTTACGTGGTATCCCTGCTGACAATCATGATGCTTTGCGGTTCCGTCCAGCTTTCTGGTGCGTGCGGATCACTGGCGATATTTCAAGATCCTCAGCCTGAAGAGGATCACCATGGGCATGGGCACGATGACCATGGGAATGATCATGGTCACGGGCATGATTCGCATGGTGATGCTCACGGTCACGCCAACCACGACGCTCATGGTTCTTCACACTAATGCGTTCCTGATCGCGATGCCAAGCCCGATTGCGATGCCAAGATCGTGTGCCTGATGTTGCATTGGTCCAGTCTTCTGCAGCATACCCGCTGTGGAGACAGATCCGAAGCAGCGTCGGTGACTGGTTCGAAACCGAGTTTTCTCCCTCATCGTCCAGTTCAGTGATGGGACAGCAGGAAGGTTGACCGAGGGATGTTTGCAAAACACGGCGATTTGATGATCCGTGTCTGGCCCGGGGTTCTCGTGGCGTGGATCGGCATCGTCATTCTGACGTCGGTGATGGCACCGCCGCTCGATCAGGTTGCGCAGACTGAAGAGTTCAAATTTCTTCCCGCAGACAGCCCCAGCCATATCGCCGAAGAACTCTTCCGCGAAGCCTTCCCCAAAAAGCTGGTCCCCAGCCGAATCGTAATCGTAGTGCGACGTCCGGACCAACCCGAAGGGCTTCAGGAGCGTGATCTGGAATGGATCGACGACGGAGTTCAGGAAGGTGACAAGGATCGCGAATTCGAGCTACTTGAACGCTTGCTGCAAATTGCGGAAAAGGACGGGGGGCTGGCCAAATCACCCGACAACGAAGATCCCGCACCTGATGGGGAAATCGGCGTTCCTCGCTCAACGATTTCCGACGTCCGCACGTTTCGCGACCCTACGATGGGAAAGCTGCTGAAGAGCAAAGACGGGAAAGCTACGCTGGTCCTTGTGGAATTGACCACCGACTTCCTCGATTCGCACAATCAACCCACCGTCAAGGCGATTGAAGATCTCCTCTTCGCGGATGCTGATTTTCGCAAGCATATTCCCCCGGGCCTGGAATTGGCGCTCAGCGGCGAAGCAACTGTTGGCCGCGACATGCAGGTTGCCGCCAAGAACAGTGCCAAAGCCACAGAACATCTGACGATCGTGCTGGTCGTCATCCTGCTGATCGGAATCTATCGAGCCCCACTGCTGGCTTTGATCCCATTGACGACGGTCTTCGTCGCTGTGAAGCTTTCGATGTCGCTCCTGATCCTGATGGCCGAGCGAAAATGGATTACCTTGTTTACGGGCGTCGAGTCGTATGTCACCGTACTGCTCTACGGAGCAGGCGTAGATTACTGCCTGTTTCTGATCGCACGGTACAAGGAAGAGCTCGATAGTGGCGTGAGCTTTGACGAAGGTGTGACAAACTCGGTCGCCAAGGTGGGGGCCGCCATCGCAGCCAGTGCGGGAACCGTCATCTGCGGGATCGGGATGATGATGTTTGCCGAGTTCGGCAAGTTCCGCGACGCCGGGTTTGCGATTTCCTTCGGGCTGGTGATCGTACTGGTTGCCTCGTTGACGTTTACGCCTGCATTGCTGCGAGCTGCCGGGAAATGGGCTTTTTATCCGCAGATGCGTACGGAACGTGTTCGCACTTCCGGGGGCTGGCTTCCCACTGCGACACTGGCATCCAAGTTGGGTGACATTCGCTGGTTGCAGAACATCTGGGAATCAGTCGGAAGAGGCCTGATGACCCGGCCCATGACACTCTGGCTGGTCAGCATCGGCTTGATGATTCCGTTTGCGACAATCGGCGTGATGTTCTACACGCACCTCAGTTATGGCCTGCTGTCGGACTTGCCGGCAGACTCGCGGAGCGTCGCGGGGACACGAGCTGTCCAGGAACACTTTGCTGCTGGTGCGAGTGGTCCGATCACGATCCTGCTCCAGAACGAAAAAATCGATTTCACGCAAGAGGGTGACGAAACGTCGCCCGGTGGCATTGATATCGTCCGCAATCTGACAGAATCGCTCTACCGTCGCCGGAAGGACTTGGAAGTCGAAGACATCCGCAGCGTGTCGCACCCCTACGGCGGGGAAGAGTCGCTGGCGCAGATCCTCGCTGAAATTCGCAACCCGGTGCGACGCAAACTGACTCGTGACAGGACTGTTGATCATTATGTCAGCCGCCAGGGAAAAGTTGCAGACCATGTGACCCGCATCGAAGTGACCGCAACACTCGACCCGTTCTCGCGGCACAGCATGGAACACATGTCCCACCTTCAGCAGGACATCAAAAGTCAACTGGAAAAGTATCCGGGGACCAAAATTCTGGTGACCGGTTCCACCGCAAGTATCCGCGATTTGAAAACCGTGACGGATCGTGACCAGATCCGGATTGATATCCTGGTCGTCACGAGTGTCTTTCTGATTCTGGTGGTCTTGCTGAGACGACCAGCGATCTGCCTGTATCTCATCGTTACCGTGCTGTTCAGCTACCTTGTCGCCCTGGGGGCAACGTATGTCGCGTACTGGGCCTACGATCCTGTCAACTTCGCGGGACTCGATTGGAAGGTTCCGATGTTCCTGTTCACCATCCTGATCGCGGTGGGTGAGGACTACAACATCTTCCTGATGACTCGCATCGAAGAAGAGCAGAAACTTTACGGACCGGTTGATGGCGTGATCCATGCGCTGCAGAAAACCGGACGAATCATATCGAGTTGCGGAATCATCATGGCAGGGACATTCTGCTCACTGGCAGCAGGGTCGCTGCGAGGAATGTGCCAGCTCGGTTTTGCACTTGCTTTCGGCGTTCTACTCGACACATTTGTCGTCCGACCGATTCTGGTCCCTGCATATCTTGTGCTCCTGAACAGTGGTCGGTTTGGACGTCTGGGTCCCTGGCTGGGCGCTCTGCCGCCTGTCATCCAGCCGACGCCTGCCGGTGAATCGCTTGATCAACCTGTAAAATAAGGCCCCCTACGACCGGGATCGCCACAGCTAAACATCACTCGTTTTTGATGGATCGCAATCCGATGTCGACCGACCGCCACGCCACTCGTCGCTCCAAATTATTGAGCTTGATTCGACGAAACGCAGCCAGTGCCCTGCTGATCACAAATCCTCGCAATGTGACGTACCTGACCGGTTTTACAGGCGAAGACACGTATCTGTTGATCGGGCCTCAGCAACTGCAACTCTTTAGTGACAGCAGGTTTGAGACTCAGCTTCGAGACGAATGCCCTGACATCCCCGCCGAAATTCGCACGGCACGCACGTTAATGCCAGACTTCCTGGCCAATCTGTTGCCAAAGTTCAATCTGAAGTCCATCGGGATTGAAAGCACGTCGATGGTTGCGAGTGTTCGCGACCTGCTGGCTGAAAAGTTGAAACCGGTCGAAATTGTGTCGCAACCCGGACTGGTTGAAGAGCTTCGGATGATCAAGGATGCGGATGAGATCCTTGAATTGCGAGCTGCAATTCACCAGGCGGAGCGTGGATTCGAACTGATGCGATCGCTGTTGATCACCGATCAGACCGAACGCCAGGCGTCTCACGATCTTGAACACGGAATGCGCCGATTCGGTGCGCTCCGGGCGGCATTTGAGCCGATTATTGCGGTGGGCGATCGCGCTGCATTGCCTCACTACCGCGCCGGCTTGCGGACATTTCAGGAAGCTGGATTTGCATTGGTGGACTGGGGTGCGGTCAGCGGCAAGGGGTATCACAGTGACTTGACGAGGATTCTGGTCACTAGTAAGCTCCCGCCCAAACTACACCAGATATACGGAGTTGTGTTAAAAGCTCAGCTTGCAGGGATCGCAGCAATTCGCCCGGGAGCCCGGTGTCAGGACGTTGATGCCGCTGCTCGTAAAGTCATCGAAGAGGCTGGATACGCGAAGTATTTCGGTCACGGGTTGGGACATGGGATTGGCCTCGATATCCATGAGGGGCCAAGATTCAGTCCCATCTCTGGCGATGAACTGAAACCCGGGATGACGGTCACTGTCGAGCCTGGGATTTACCTACCCGGTATCGGTGGAGTTCGCATCGAAGACGATATTCTGGTGACTCGCGACGGTCATGAGGTGCTTTCCTCCTTACCGAAGGAAGCTCCGTTCGCCGCCGGTTGATTTCCGGGAATCATGGCCAGGTTTTGTGAATGTTCTTGCGACGGGGTAAGATGTCGCGGGAACGATACCGTTAAACAACAGTCCTCGTGAAACAAGCTTCCGCCCTCGGGCATAGACCAGAAGCGATAAGGGATTCGCATGGCAGATAAAGATACCCCGGGCGACGCCCCGTTCGATCTCGACAAGCTCAAGCAACTGGTCGAGATGATGGAGTCGCATGATCTGACGGACGTCCACTTGAAGCGTGGCGACGAGCAGTGGCGACTGCGACGTGGCCCACGTCAGGTCGTGCATGCTGTTCCGCAGCAGTACGCCCCGGCACCACAACAGTACGCCCCCAGCGCACCCGCTCCGGCCGCCGCTGCTGCGGCCCCGGCAGCATCTGCAGCCGATTCGGGCTTGATCGATATCAAGAGTCCCACAGTGGGGACGTTCTACGCGGCTCCCTCGCCCGGCGAACCGGCGTTCGTCTCGGTCGGCTCGGTCGTGACATCGGAAACGATCGTCTGTCTGATTGAAGCGATGAAAGTCTTCAACCAGATCCCGGCCGAAGTGAACGGCACGATCGCCGCAATTCTGGTGAAAAGCGGAGACGCGGTTGAGTTTGGTCAGCCGTTGTTCCGCGTAAAGCCGTGATTTCCAGTTCCCATTCGAAATGGCCGGCTCGCAAAATCGCGAGCCGCTGATTCGCTCCCCATACACGGGTTCCAGTACGCCATGTTCCAACGCATCCTGGTCGCCAATCGAGGCGAGATCGCTCTCCGAATTCTCCGCGCCTGTCGCGAGATGGGAATTGAAACGGTGGCTGTATGCAGCGAGGCGGACCGCGGTGCGGACTACCTCAAGCTCGCCAGTGAATCGATCTGCGTGGGCCCCGCTCAAGCGGCGGGAAGCTATCTGCTGATCAAGAATATCATCAGCGCGGCTGAAATTGGCAATGTCCAGGCGATTCACCCCGGCTACGGCTTTCTCTCTGAGAACGAACACTTCGCCGAAGTCTGCCGCAGTTGCAATATCGACTTTATCGGTCCCTCTGCCGAAGCCATGGGGAAACTTGGCGACAAGGTGACCGCCAAGGAGATTGCCCGCGCAGCCAAAGTCAATCTGGTCCCCGGCAGCGATGGCTTGATCGAGAGCGAAGAAGCCGCACTCGCGATCGCTGCCAAGATCGGTTATCCGGTCTTGATCAAGGCGACTGCAGGTGGCGGTGGTAAAGGGATGCGAGTTGCCCGTAACGAC
>Ga0194055_10000239_pt1 | contig 43099 bp, 47 predicted proteins | sample SepL449m_MetaG_FD_155482 | JGI IMG/M metagenome (GOLD analysis project Ga0194055, IMG submission 155482) | Anoxic zone freshwater microbial communities from boreal shield lake in IISD Experimental Lakes Area, Ontario, Canada - Sep2016-L442-9m | ecosystem: Environmental > Aquatic > Freshwater >... | reverse complement strand
TGGTCTGCAAGCGCTCGAGCACGGTGCGAGCCACGAACGTGGTGCCCTCGGCCTGGAAGATGCCAGCATCGGGCCAGAACGAAATTGATGTGCCGGTCTTGCGGCCGCGAGCTGGTGAATCGCCCACGATGGACATCTTGTCTTGAGGACGACCACCCTTGGCATAGAGCTGCTGGTAATGGTTGCCATCGCGGTCGACTTCGACAATGAGCTTCTCGCTCAATGCGTTGACCACGCTGACGCCCACGCCGTGCAGACCGCCCGACACCTTGTAGCCCTCGCCACCAAACTTGCCGCCGGCGTGCAACACGGTGAGCACAACCTCGGCAGCGCTCTTGCCCTTGTGCGGGCCCGATGGATATGGGTCAACCGGAATACCGCGGCCGTCGTCGTCGACGCGGCAACCGCCATCGGCCAACAAGGTGACGTTGATGCGGGTGCAATACCCAGCCATCGCTTCATCGACAGAGTTGTCGACAACTTCCCAGATCAAGTGATGCAAGCCAGCAAGACCAGTGGAGCCGATGTACATGCCGGGGCGCTTGCGGACGGGATCGAGGCCCTCAAGAACCTGAATGTCCTTGGCGCCGTAGTTGGCGGATGGCTGGCTGGACGACTTGCCAGTGCCGGGGGTGTCAGTCATAGACACAGGAGACCTCGTCTGTCGTAGGAGCAGAGCAACACATCGCTCTGAACGGTGATTTTGGGCGACCGAGACGGCGCTGAGCACCCTTCAGAAACGGTCGAAATCGCAATGCCCGCAGTCTACCAAAGGGGTATGACAAAGGTGTCATTTGCACCACTATTTACAAGTGGTTCCGTCATTGCATTTTTTTGGGTCGCAAACCGCCCGAAATTGACGTCTCAGCGGGGTTTCACGCGAATATCGAAACGGGATACCTCTAAACCGGCTACGGACCGCAGACGAGCGATCACATCGGCTTCTAAGAAGCGCAGTTGGGTGGCCCAACCCGGCTCATCGACCTCAACCAACAGACGGTCGCCATCGAGCTTCACCGGACGCGCATGTTCGGCCACGGTCTCGCCCACAGCGTCAGCCCATCGGCTAAACAACGAACCCATCGAGCGAGCGTCGTAGGTACCCCCGCGCAAGCCACGCACAACGCCATTCATGCTGTCGCGCAGCGGCACCGGTTCGTAGCTCACGGCATCACCGTACCGTGGCTGATGCGCAGCACCCGATCCGGTTGAGCCTCGGTAGGTAACGGACTTGCCGTGGTGATGAGCACCTGGCCGACGGGCAGATTCGCTAACAACGCTGTTGCCCGCGACACATCGAGTTCGCTGAGCACATCGTCGAGCACCAAGATCGGCGGTGTACCAACCTTGTCGGCCACCAACCGATGCGCAGCCAACCGCAGCGCCAAGGCCAATGAACGTTGCTCGCCTTGCGATGCATGTGTACGCGCCGGCAACCCGTTAAGCCAGATCTCGAGATCGTCGCGGTGCGGACCCACCGTGCTCGACTGTCGGCGAACATCGTCGTTGCGAGCTGCAGCCAGTGCGGCAAGCAGACCGCCATTGCGCCACGCTGGTTCGTACACCAACTCCACCGGCGTGGGCACACCGGCAAGTTGTTCGTATGCCTCGAGCACCATCGGTGCGAGGCGGGCGATCAAGGTGGCTCGCGCGTAGCCGAGTTGCTCGCCCACCTGAGCCAACTTCGAGTCCCACACATCGAGGGTGAACGCGAGATCGTCGTTGATTCGGCCGCCGCACTGCTTCAGCAAACTGTTGCGCTGTTTGATGATCCGATCGATCTCAAGTCGAAGCGCATCATTCTTCACCGCAAGTGCAACAAGCGTTTCGTCCATCAACCGGCGTCGCTCGCCAGGACCCTGCTTGATCAGCGCAAGGTCGTCGGGGGAAAAAACTGAAACTCGAATCACGCCAAGCAATTCGCGGGTACGCGCCAAGCGCTGACGATTGATCATCACCCGGTTCCGGCCGTTGCGGTTGATCTCGGCCTCGATCAACAGTTCGCGGCCATCGTCGTGCACCACCTGAGCACGGATAACAGCGGTGTCCGCGCCATTGCGAATCAGAGCATCAACAGGTGCCCCGCGAAATGACTCGAGTGTGGCCAGATACGCCAACGACTCGGCGAGGTTGGTCTTGCCTTGGCCATTGTCGCCAACAATGGCGGTGGTGCCTGCTACGAAATCGAGTTGGGTTGCTGCGTAGTTGCGGAAATCGACAAGCTCCAACGACCGCACTAGCACGACGGCACGCTACCGCGCGTCGGTAGCGCAGAGCATCACGACACTCGTACCGGCATCAGCAGATACAGATAATCGGTGCGGCCCACAGCACGCAACACTGCTGGTCGTGCAGCATCTTGAGTCTCAAGGGTCACTTCATCGCCGCCGACGGCCTCGACACCGGCATTCAAGAACTCGGGGTTAAACGCAATCGTCATCTCGGTGCCTTCGAGCACAGCATCAATTTCTTCGACCGCGTTACCGACATCTTGTGTGATGGCGCTGAGTCGAAGGCTGTCGGCAGTCATCTGCAGCCGGATTGGCGTGGCATCGCGGGCCAAAATCTTCACGCGACGGATGGCTTCAAGCAGCGCATCACGAGAAACGGTGAGTTTGTTGGGATGGGTTGGCGGAATTAGGCGGCGATAGTCGGGAAATTCGCCCTCGATCAATCGAGTGGTGAGACGCGTTGAGCCAACCTCAAAGGTGGCCTCGCGCTCGCCCAACCGAAGCGTGAGCTCAGGGGCATTGCCAACCAAACGAGCCAGTTCGCTGAGCGCCCGACCAGGAACGAGCACCTTTTGGTCAGCTCCGAGGGCGCTGGCTCCAGGAAGATCGCGCACCGCTAAACGGTACGAGTCGGTAGCAACCATGCGTAGGCCATCGGCTTCGGCGGTGAGCAGCACGCCAGTGAGCACAACACGCGATTCGTCGGTGCTCGCGGCGCGCACGACCTGACGCAACGCTTCGCCCACTTCGGCGGTTGGCAAGGTGACTGCCGTAGATGCCGGCGATGCCAACCGTGGGTAGTCGTCGATTGACAGCGGCCGCACCGTGAACTGCGAACGACCGCCCGAGATCGACACATCTTCGGCATCGACAGAAACCTCAACCTTGCCAGGTGACAGTGAGCGCACGATGTCTGATGACAAACGTGCCGGCAACACAACGGCGCCATCTCGCTCGCCACCAACTTCGGTCTCGAGTTGAATCGTAAGTTCGAGATCGGTGCCGGTCACCGTGAGCTTGTCGCCCACCAGTTCAAGACGAAGCCCAGAAAGAACCGGCAATGTGCCAGTTCGACCTGTGGCGGCACGTCCGGCCGTAGCTAGGGCGTCAGCCAAGACATCGCGCTCGCAGCGAAATTTCACGATGCAACCTTTCCCACCAGATGGTGATGTATCAAAGTAATGGTATTAATAAGGCCTGTGGATTGTGGATAACCACGCGATGCTGCAGCGTAGAGGCCAGATCGTACTGTGTGTGCTTGTACACAGGTATCCACAGCATTGGCAAACAACACGCGATGCCCCGTGGACAACTTTGCGTTGTCCCCCGATGTGAGCAACGTGTCCACAGCAAGTTCATGTGTTGTATGCACAGCTGTCATTTGACTCGGTTCAGCCCTTCTTCAATCGCTGAACCATGTCGGTGACCTGGTCGTATACCTGTTTGCGTTCGCTCATCAGACGTTGAATCTTCTCAACAGCGTGAATCACGGTGGTGTGGTCGCGACCGCCAAAAAGTCGGGCGATAGCGGGGTAGCTCAAGTCGGTGAGATCGCGGAACACATACATCGCGATCTGTCGACTGGTGACCAACGGTCGCTGCCGACTCTTTCCGCGCAGAGCTTCAACGCTCTGTCCAAGAATGATGGCCATTTCGTTGAGCAACTCTTCATCGGTGCGAGTCTTGGCACCGCTGTCGGTGAGCAGGTCGCGCAGCAACTGCTCGGCAAGATGCGTGGTGATGGGTACGCGGTTCAAGCTGGCGTACGCAGTGACTCGAATGAAGGCGCCTTCGAGCTCGCGAATGTTGTTGGTGATGTTGGTGGCAATGAACTCGAGGGTCTCGGGCGGTACCCGTGAATCGTCGCGGTCGGCCTTGTTGCGCAAGATGGCCAGACGAGTTTCCATGTCGGGTGGCTGAACATCGGTGATGAGACCCCACTTGAATCGACCGCGCAAACGCTCCTCAAGAGTGGGGATGGCGTCGGGCATGCGGTCGCTCGAGATCACGATCTGTTTGTTGGCGCCGTGCAACGAGTTGAAGGTGTGGAAGAACTCTTCCTGCAAGCCTTCTTTGCCCTCCATGAACTGGATGTCGTCGATGAGGAGCACGTCGATATCGCGGTAGCGACGCTTGAACGATGCAGTTGAGTTGGTTCGAATCGCGTCGACGTACTCGTTCAGGAAGGTCTCGGTGCTCACGTATCGCACGACATCGTGTTGGTAGTGGCGATGTACGTAATGACCAATTGCGTGCAGCAGGTGGGTCTTACCCAAACCCGCTGCGCCGTAGATAAATAAAGGGTTGTAGCTGCGACCAGGAGTTTCGGCCACGCGTTGCGCTGCAGCCAATGCGAACTGGTTCGACTGACCTTTCACGAAGGTGTCGAACGAGTAGCGAGGATTCAACCCGGCGATGTCTTGTGCATCGCTGCTTCGTGACGATCGTGCTGTGGATTGCTGCTCTGCTGCGCCGGCGTCGGGTGCATCGCCGGCTTCCACATCGAACTGCTCGCGTGACTCTTCGGCTTTGTCATCGACTTGAACGTCGACGACAAAGGTGAGGTCGCCGTAGCCGATGTCGGCTAACGCGGCCTGCACGAAGGGCAAATAGAGCGACATGATTCGGTTGCGAAGATGTGAGTTGGGGGCACTGACGCGCAACTCGTTGTCTTCGCCTTCGATTGGGACGACGTCTTGGAACGTAGAGAACCACACGGCTTCGGACACCTGGGCGCGCAGGATTTGAGCTACTGCTGTCCACAACTGCTCACGGTCGCTCACCTGCACCTCCGTCCTTTTCATCGAATAGTTTCCACATCATTGTCCACACCGTGTGGACAAACCAAATCGTCGCGAATCACGGGATTGGTGACCCTATCACTGCGCTTGCTGGGCACTTCACGGGGGCCTGGCGCGAGGCAATGTTGCCAGTGTCGGGTAGCCGCTCACATTGGCAGGCCGCGCGTACTTTGTCACCTAGTTGCCAACTTTGGCCGCGCGGCCGTAGCCTGTTGCAGTTCTGGCGTTACCTGCCGCGTTACATGTAGGTATCCCGCGTCAGGGTTTACGATTTTCCGCAGCACCTCGGTGTTGCCTTCCGAGGAGGTTTGCGTTGAAGCGCACCTTTCAACCTAACAACCTGCAGCGCGCCAAGAAGCACGGCTTCCGCGCCCGCATGAGCACCAAAGGCGGCCGCGCCGTTCTCAAGGCTCGTCGGGCCAAGGGCCGTCACCGTCTGTCCGCTTGATCGGGCGCTTTCGCGGGCGGTCCTCGTTTGAGCGTTTGTCTCAAACCGGTTCGCGCGCTCGCGCCGGAGTGCTGTGGTGCACGTTCGTACTCGATCCCCACGCAACGCCGCCTCAGGTGGCCTTTGCGATAGGCCGCGCCGTCGGCCCAGCAGTGACGCGCAATTTGCTCCGCCGTCGACTTCGATCGATTCTGCAAACGCAACTCCCCCAACTCCCACCGGGTTTGTTTCTCTTCGGAGCAGTTCCGGCCGCCGCACGTCGGTCATTCAGCGAACTGACGTTCGATCTCACGCAGTTGATGGCGAAGATTGCTCCTGTGCAGGCCCCGCCCACACCGTGAGTCCCGTGAACCGCAGGCTTGTTGCCGCGGTGCGGTGGTACCAGGTACAGGCTCAAGGTCGGTTGTCACCGTGCCGGTTTACCCCAAGTTGTTCGTGCTATGCAGTCGAGGCCCTTGAGCTTCATGGTACAGCCAGTGGTTTGTGGCTCACTCTGCGTCGTTTATTGCGTTGCCGCCCCTTTGGTCCGAGTGGTTATGACCCCGTTCCAGACGTTCTTTCTCAGAAAGTGATGTAGCCCATGTTTGAAGGTCCCGCTTGGCTCGTATCTCAGTTCTTTGCGCTGACGCATAACTATGCGGTCGCTATTGCGCTCGTTGCGTTCACCGTGATGGTGCTGGTCACGCCCCTGACGCTGAAGAGCACCAAGGGCATGCTCGAGATGCAACGCCTGCAGCCCGAGATGAAGAAGCTTCAGGCCGAGTACAAGAACGATCGCCAAAAGCTCAACGAAGAAATGATGAAGCTCTATCAAGAGCACAAGGTCAATCCCCTGGCCTCGTGTTTGCCGCTGCTCTTGCAGATGCCCATCTTCTTCATTATGTATCGCGTGCTGCGCGGTTTGAGCCGACCAGCGTCGTTCGCCGACAAGGCGGCCTGCGATGCGTCGCAGTTCTGCAAAGACAACTCGATTCCTCTTGGCAAGATCGTCTTCAACCCCGATCACATCTCCAAGACCTCCGAGCTCTATCACAGCCTTGTTCCCAAGGGTGGCAAGAACGAGATGTTGGCCTTCGGCCTCGACTTGTCGAAGTCACCAGCTCACTTCATCAGCAGTTCGTTTGGTAAGGGCATGATCTACGCCGCACTCGTGGTGGTGCTTGGCGTGCTCTATTTCGTTCAGCAAAAGATGGTTGCCTCCCGCGCAGCGGTGAGCCCAACGATGTCGGCCGGGCAGGCCAAGATGATGCAGTACCTGCCCGTGGTGTTTGCAGTCTTTCAGATCTTCTTCTTGACCGGCCTCGTGATCTACTACATCACTCAGGCCATCTTCCGAATTGGTCAAAACGTCTATATCACCAAGCGTTTCTACGGTGGTGAGGAATCTCTGGGCCGCCAGGCGCAAGTCGCAGGCGAGAGAGCCCGTGAGGAAGCAAAGAAGCACGGTGGCGCGGCCGCCGTCACGGGTGGCGGCATGTTTGCGCAGGCCAAGCGCGACGCGCAGGTAAAGCGCGAGGCGCTTGAGTCGGCAAAGAAGCCAGCTCCACAGACGAGCAAGCGGGTCACTCCGCCCAAGAACAAGCCGACCCCTAGTTCTGGTCGGCCACAGCGTCCAACGGCATCTGGTCGGCCCGGCGCACCGGCGCGGCCTAAGCCACCGAAGAAATAGCACAGTGTTGCGGTCGCATGTGCGGCCACCTATTTGATGGGACGACGATATGCAGTGGGTAGAAACCACCGGTAAGACAACTGAAGAAGCAAAGGGGTTGGCACTTGACCAACTCGGAGTAGCTGAAGATGATGCCGAGTTCGAGATTCTTGAAGAGCCTCGTGCCGGACTGTTTGGGCGAGTCAAGGGCGAGGCCCGAGTTCGGGCCCGCGTTCGTCCAACTGCTGTGCGACCAAAGGTCGAACGGCGTGACCGCCGCAAGGGCCGCGAGCAGGGTGAACGAGCTTCGGCCGGCGCTGATACTGCTACGGTTACCACACCAAAGAGCGAACCTGCCCCACGGCAGCGCAACAAACCACAGCAGCGTCGCGAACCAGCGGCAAAGCCACAGCGAGAGGAAGCCATCGTGAGCGCAGAGCAGGTTGGGGTAGAGGCCAAGAAGTTCCTCACTGAATTGGTCGATGCATTTGGACTCAGCGGAACGGTCGATCTTCGCACCGACGGTGACGATCTTGAGTTGACCGTCAGTGGCGCTGATCTCGGTTTGATGGTGGGCCCACGCGGCAACACCCTGATTGCCGTGCAAGATCTCACCCGAGTTGCTTCGCAGCGTCGCTTGGGCGATCACGACACTCGCTTGCGCGTCGATGTCGGCGGCTACCGCGAGCGTCGCCGTGAGGCGCTGTCACGTTTTGCCAATCAGATCGCCGAGCAAGTTGTTACCTCGGGCGAGGCCCGTGCCCTCGAGCCGATGTCGTCGGCCGACCGCAAAGTCATCCACGATGTGCTCACCGAGTACGCCGGAGTCGTCACTCGTTCAGAGGGTGAGGATCCGAACCGTCGGATCGTCATCGCTCCAGCGAATGACTGAAGACACAGAACTCCTCGCAGTTCTTGAATCGTTGCGTGAGCGCGGCGCGCTGGGTGAAGCTTCGCTTCCCGCCGCCGTGGCTCACGCTGATTTGTTTCTGGCGGCAATTCCCAGCGACTGCGCTCGCCTCCTCGATCTCGGATCGGGTGGAGGATTGCCCGGCTTGGTGCTCGCCAGTCGCTTGACGACAGCGTTCGTCGTTCTCACTGATCGTCGCGAGCGTCGGATGGATCTGCTCCGACTGGCCTCAGCCCGCTTACGACTTGATGCCCGCGTTTCGGTGCTCACGGGTGACGTGGTGAACCTTGCCCGTGACCCAGGCCTCCGGGGCAGCTTCGATGTCGTTACGGCGCGTGCGTTCGGTGAACCACTCTGGACCTTGTCGTGCGCCGTTCCCTTCCTCGCACCTGGCGGTGTAGTCGTCATCTCTGAGCCCCCATTGGTTGACCAGGCCACACGCTGGCCTGCGGACGAAGTTGCTCGACTCGGTCTAAAACCTTCGACGCAACAGTTCGCACAGGTGAAGCGTTTCGAACGTTTGTAGGGCAACACCTGCCACCCCCGAGCCGCTGAGCTGGGGTGATATGGGGCGCTCAGATGTTTCACGTGAAACAACGGGCCGATCGGGGAGTCAGAATGTTTCACGTGAAACAGCCGCAAAGCCTTGACCAAGGGTTGCAAGCCGGTAGTCTTCGATCAACGACATCGTAAGCCGGCCGTCCGGTGTGTTGCGAGTCGGGTGAATGGTCCCAGCAATCATGGGCACCGCATCGTTGCCGTGTCGGCTTCCCGCCGAACCCAGGCGCCACGCGAGGGGAGACCAATTAGATGGAGTCCGTGACAGACCACGGAGAAGTAGCAGCCACCGAGAACGCGGTGGATACGGTCGAAATGGCCATGTATCCCCTACCGCGAATCATGGCCGTTGCCAATCAGAAGGGTGGTGTGGGAAAGACCACCACCACCGTCAACCTTGGCGCTTGTTTAGCCGAACTTGGGTTCCGTACCCTGGTGATCGACCTCGACCCGCAGGGCAATGCGTCCACCGGATTAGGAATCGATAATCGTGGGCTCGAGACATCGATGTATCACGTGATCATGCACGAGGCGCCCCTCGAGAACTGCATCGAGCCAGCGGCGGTGAAGAACCTGTTCGTAGCGCCATCGAGCCTTGATCTGGCTGGAACAGAGATCGAACTGGTTCCGGCCTTCAGCCGAGAGAATCGCTTGAAGCGAGCTATTGAAGCGGTTCAAGATGATTATGACTATGTCCTCATCGACTGTCCCCCATCGTTGGGTTTGCTCACCGTCAATGGTCTTACGGCGGCAACGGAGGTATTGGTGCCGATTCAGTGCGAGTACTACGCACTTGAGGGACTCGGTCAGTTGCTGCGCAACGTCGACTTAGTTCGCCGCAACCTGAATCCCACGCTCACCGTCAGCACCATCGTGTGTGTGATGTACGATGCCCGCACCAAGCTCGCTGACCAAGTGGTGAAGGAAGTGCGCGAGCACTTTGGTGACAAGGTGATGCGCACCGTGATTCCTCGTACGGTTCGGCTGTCTGAGGCTCCGTCGTTTGGTCAACCGATCACTACGTTCGATTCCAGTTCGCGTGGCGCAGTTGCGTACCGCATGGTTGCAAAGGAGGTGAGCGCTCATGGCACGCCTCGGGGGACTCGGTAAAGGACTAGGAGCGTTAATTCCGTCAGACTTGGCGGGGGACCCAGCGATCGACACCGATCGGGCACGTCTGCTTGAGGTGCCGATCGAGTCGCTCTCACCAAACCCGCATCAGCCACGCGTTCATTTCGATGAGGAGTCGCTCGCCGAGTTGGCAGCGTCAATCGCCGAGATTGGTGTGCTGCAGCCGGTGCTGGCTCGCGACATGGGTGACGGCACGTATCAGCTCGTTGCCGGCGAACGTCGCTGGCGCGCTGCTCGACGTGCAGGGTTGCAGACCATCCCGGCGGTGGTTCGCACCACCGACGATCTCAGTTCGGTCGAGCAGGCTCTGGTCGAGAACTTGCATCGCCAAGATCTCACGCCACTTGAAGAGGCAGCGGCCTACCAGCAACTCATCGAAGACTTTGGTCTGACGCATGAGCAGGTCTCAGGTCGAGTTGGCAAGAGTCGCTCCACCATCACCAACATGCTTCGGTTGTTGTCGCTTCCACCGACCATTCAGCATTTGCTCGCCGATGGTCGATTGTCTGCTGGTCATGCTCGTGCCTTGCTGGGTAGCCCCGATCGTGCCTTCCAGGAGCATCTCGCCAAGCGGGCTGCAGCCGAGGCGTGGTCTGTTCGTGCCGTTGAAGATGCCATTCGCGATCGACAGTCGGGTTCCACCGATGGCGCAGCGACAGGTGTGACCGAGGTCACACCTAGCGACGGTGCCGGTATCACACCAGCCACTCGACTTCGTCCGCCTGGCCTGCTCGAACTGGAGCATCTCTTAGCCGAGCATCTCGATACGCGAGTGGCTGTATCGATGGGTGCCAAGCGCGGCAAGGTATCGATTGAGTTTGCCGATCTCGAAGATCTTGAACGCATCTATCGGCACATGGTTGAGGGTTCGCCCGCTGCGGGCAGCTAGCGACTCTCCGCGCGTACAACGCACACGCGACTCTCACCTTTGTGTATAACTCGCGCGTGAGGGTTACGCACATCGTGTGTACAGACCTGTGGATAAACCCTCTAGTACCGCTGTGGGCATCTGCGTGAATCAGCGCGTTGTCGCAGTTCAGAGGGGGTCTTGGAACCACTGCCCGATAGCCACGCGCACGACCTCGGCGACGTTGATTGCATCGTCTGTCACCTTGCGGACGTCGCTGAACGAGACGAGCACAGCCGGCATACGAGTCTCGCGAAGCACTTGGAGGCGCATCCCGGTTGCAGCATGCGGTGCTGTGTCGAGGGTGTCGAGGCCAGCAGCGATACGTTCGGCAAGGGAGCGCCCACCATGAGACTCGAAGGTAGGTACGGCGTAGTAGCAAATTCGCGTAGGACCGTCGACCAGTGTGTCGAAACCTACGTAGAGGTCGGCCGTGAAATGATTGGCGGCTGTCGCCTGCGTGATGGCGTCCGGTTCGTCGACCGATACCACGATGGTGCCGCGGCGCCGAAGATCTCGAGCGAGCGCTCGGGTGAGTGCGCTGAGCCCACCGAATTGGCCGACGACTACGCGACGACCAGCGAGAGAACTTGAACTGGTGCGTAGTCGCTCGCGTTCACGAACCGTTGCAATGCCTGGACCTTGGCCGGTTTGGCTACTGACTCGCTTGACGGCCTGGATGGTGTCCGTGCCGCACGTGCCGTCGGCAAGCAAGCCGCAATTACCTTGAAACTCTTCGATTGCGGCTGCGGTGAGCGGACCCAGAATGCCGTCGACTCGACCGCAGTCGAATCCGAGACGGCCGAGACGTGTCTGCAGATCGGCGACATCGTCGCCGCGCAGGTTGGGAGACGTAAGGAAGAGCAGCCGATCACCGAGGCGCCAGGACGCCTCGACGAGGGCCGCCCACGTGGCGTGATCGCAGATGCCGTCGATCGGTATGCCCCGCGCTTGTTGAAAGCTGCGCACGCACGCTTCGGTGACAGCGCAATACACACCCGGCTGGCCACCGGCTGCAGGAGGGAACCCGGCAACACTGAGGCGGCGTTGAAGATCGCGGACGGCCTCGTCGTGCTGACCAGGGGTCAGTGGGAGCTGGCCAGGAATTCGTCGAGCTCCTGCATGAGTTGGCCCTTACCCTTGGCGCCCACAAGGCGCTTGGCGAGGACGCCGCGGTTGAACACGAGCAACGTTGGGATACTCATCACGTTGTACTTCATGGCCAGATCGGGGTTTTCATCGACGTTGAGCTTGGCGATGGTGATCTTGCCGGCCTGTTCTTGAGCGATTTCTCCCAGAATGGGGGCGATCAACTTGCATGGCCCGCACCACTCGGCCCAGAAATCGACAACGACCGGCACATCGGCCGCGTTGACCGTTTCGTCAAAAGTATTGGTGGTGAGAGTAACGATGCCTTCAGCCATGGGGGCGTCCTTTCAACGGAATCCGTAGTGTAGCGAACCTAACCTCACGATGAGGCCGGGCATTCCCGACTCGACGAGATCGTGCGTGATCGTTGGTGATTGTGGTTAGTGAACGTTGGCTTCGAGCCAACGTTCGGCGTCGATAGCGGCCATGCAACCTGAGCCGGCCGCAGTGATGGCCTGACGGTAGGTGTGGTCTTGCACGTCGCCGCACGCGAATACACCATCGATGTTGGTGTACGTAGACCCGGGCTTGGTGATGAGGTAGCCGTTGTCTTCCATATCGAGCACGCCGCTGAACAGGTCGGTATTGGGGCGATGGCCAATGGCTACGAACAGACCGGTGACAGGCAGCAACGACTCTTCACCGGTGATGACGTTGCGAACCATCGCGCCTTCGAGCTTGTCGGTACCTGCCAGATCGACGACGGTGGTGTTCCAGAGCATCTCGATCTTGGGGTTGTTGAAGGCCCGATCCTGCATGATCTTCGAGGCGCGCAGGCTGTCACGACGGTGGATGAGTGTGACCTTGGACGCGAACTTGGTGAGGAAGGTGGCCTCTTCGATGGCGCTATCGCCGCCGCCGACTACAGCGATCTCTTGGCCTCTGAAGAAGAAGCCATCGCAGGTGGCGCAGGTGGATAAACCGTGTCCGAGCAGGCGTTCTTCGGCCTCGAGGCCAATCATCAGCGATTGTGCGCCGGTAGAGACAATGATGGAGTCGGCTGTGTACAGGTCGTCGCGGACCCAGACCTTGAATGGGCGCTGGCTGAAATCGATGGCGGTGGCCTTAGCCGTAATGAACTCGGCGCCGAAGCGAGCGGCTTGCTCGCGAAAGCGACCCATGAGCTCGGGGCCCATGATGCCTTCGGGGAAACCAGGAAAGTTCTCGACTTCGGTGGTGAGCATCAACTGGCCGCCTGGCTGATCGCTGGTGCTGCTGAGCTCGCCTTCGATGACGAGTGGCGCAAGGTTGGCTCGTGCGGTGTAGATAGCTGATGTGAGTCCGGCAGGTCCCGAACCAATGACAATGACCGGGTGGTGGCTCATGTCGCAGCCTCGGTGCTGTCGAGGCGCTTGCGCATCAAGACGAGACCAACGGCGCCGAACAATACGCCCGAACCAAGGTACGAGACCCACACGGCATCGCTATGGGACAGTGGCCATTCGAGAATTGATTGCAAGCCTCGAGTGAGAAACACGGTGAAAAGCACAAGCGCCGCAACGCCGCCGCACACGCCGATGACGCCGAACACTGCGCCTCGGTACATCACAAGAAGTGGCTTTGTGGTCTTGTCGCGAACGGCTGCGACAACACGCTCAATGTTGTCGGCGAGGCTAGATGCCCAGTTCGGATCGGTCAGTGGGTTACCCGGCATGCGTTGATACTAACGCTCGACCGTAGGGCGCGGCGTGGTCGATCGGTGAACCCGTTGGGTGCGGCTGAATCAGGGCAGTGGAATGGTTGCAAGCACCGCGCATGTGCGTGGTTCGAGCACTCGCACCGACTTGGTCTGATCGTCGCGGACGGCGATGCCATGCGCGCCCTTAAAGATCACGGCCGCGTAGGGCGCGTTGCCAGCGCGGAGGCAGTCAGCGTTGATGTCAGCTACGCCCAGCGCGGGGGGAGCAGCTGGTGTCGGTGGCGCAGTCTGACCCGCGGTAACCCCAGCGCTGGCCGATGCAGGAGGCGGCTGCGAGGGTGCTGCAACGTTGTTCGGGTCGGTCATATAAGCGACCAAGTCGTGATCGGTAGCCAGATTGGCCGCAGTGGCCCAGACCGTGACCACGGCCGCTTTGTCGATGCTGCTGATCGCAGATGGAAGTGCACTTGAGTCTGCTGCCTGCACCTTGCTTGATGATTGGGCGGCGCTAGCGGCGTTGGACGCCGCGCTGATGTTGTTGTTTGATGAATGACCGGTGGTGCCGGCGACCGCGACGACACCCACAATCACTGCAGCCGCAGCACCTGCGAGCCAGCGCTGCTGTCGTTTGAACCGCTGTTGCCGTTGGTGCAATGGAACCACCACACCGGCGTTATCGGCAGTGGCGCCGAGTTCATCGAATACCGCAAGTGCCGCGCTGAGCGCGCCTTCACGCGCCGGTGTTGGCACAGTGACGGTCGCGAGCTGCTCACGTATCGCGCTGTATGAATCGATGACCGCTCTTAACTCGATTGAGCCGTCGACCTGGGCGCGCTCGGCCGAGGTGATCTCGCCATCGAAGGCAGCACTGGCCAGTTCGGTGTCAGGAGTGAATGAGTGGTCGGTCATGGGGCAGTCGTTGGACGTTGAGGTGGATTGGATTGGTTCCGAGAATCTTGGCCGAGGTTTGCTGCAAGCACGGCGCGGCCTCGGGCGATGCGACTCTTCACGGTGCCAACAGGTACGTCGAGGACCTCGGCGATTTCGGCGTAATCGAGATCGCCGACATCGCGCAACACCACGGCGATACGGAAATCTTCGGGAAGCGCCGCAAGGGCGGTGTCGATCATCATGTGGTCACCGATGGCGTCGATACGTGTGGTTGATTGTGGGTCGGCGATTTCGCCGTGTTTGAGGTTGTCGCTGTCTTTCTGAGCGAGATGGCTGAGTGGGCGTCGTTGCCGTCGACGCAATTCATCAAGGCTCGCGTTGGTTGCGATGCGATATGTCCATGTGCTGAAACTGCTTCGACCATCGAACCGTGGGAGACCGCGAACGATGGCGATCATGGCCTCTTGGGCCGCGTCAGCAGCGTCGGCATCGTGACCGATGACGCGACGACACACGGCGTAGATGCGGTCATAGTGGCGACGAAGTAGAGCATCGAGGCTGGAGCGGTCACCGCCTTGCGCGGCCGCTACAAGCGCGTGGTCGTCAGTGTTTGAGGCGATGCATTGATGGTAGCCACGATGCCGCGGCCTGTGCGGCCAAGCGACGAGTGAAACTCAGCCAGCTGAAACGAAGCTGATGTTGCTGATGTAGCCGCGGAACGGGCGGGCCTTGCTGCACGCGCTATCTCGGCCGACCTCGTGCAGCAGCACAAGAACGTGTCGTGCTGGCGCCGCGCTGATGCTTGCGGTGACCGTGCCGGGCACCGTGTTGTAGCTCTTCTTCTGCACGGCTTTGCCCCAATCGCGCAGAGTTTGCGGCGTTACGTCGGCATTGCTGGCGAATACTTGCAGTTGATACGGAGCGTTGGCCATCGTGACCGACAGGGTTCCGGTTGCTGCGGCCGAGAGTTCGATGATGAGACCCACACCGGCCTTCCCGCCGAAGTACTGCGACGCGTAACAGTTGGTGCTCCACGAAGTGTTCGGGTCAGCGTCGATTGCGAGACCAGCTTGGTCGGGGTTTTCGCTCGCGGCTGTGCGATCGTCGGGGTCGAAAGTCTGGACCGAAACAATCGTTGCGGCTGCCGACGTAACAGGGGCAGCCACGGTTGCGGCGACAGGTGTAGTGGGCGCTACAAACACGGGCTTCTTGGTACTGTTTGCTGAATTTGGCCACATGAGCGCAGCGACAACAACAGCCACAAGCAACAAGAGCATCACCACAATTGTTGGCGTGCTCTTTTGCTGAAAGCTCTTTGCTGGCACGCCACGGGGGCTTCCCGTAGTAGGCGTGCGGTCGCCTCCAGGTGGTGGAGCATTGATGGGACGCTGTGACCCTTGGCGAGGTGTTGGCGATGCAGCGCGATCGATAGCGGCGCGTGATTCGGCAAGGATGATTGGCGCTGCGGCCCTGCTCGGTGTGTTGTCGCGAAGGGTGCCAATGGGTGTCTGACCGTTGAGTGCGGTGCCCTTGGGTGGAGTAGCCGACGTGGTGGGGTCGTCGATGCCACTGGCGATTCGGGTGATGCTGAGTTTGAGCGAACCGCCGGTGGCTGGCCTGTCGTCGGGGTTGCGGGCCAACAGTTGATGAATCAGATCGGCGAGCCCATACGGCAATGTGGGGCTTAACTGCGAAAGATCGGTGGGGTCGCGTTGTAGCCGCGCGAGCGCCGTATCGGCGTCGCTCTCGCCCAAGAACGGGACCCGTCCGGCGAGACATTCGTAGAGCACGAGACCAAGCGCGTAGAGATCGGCGCGACCATCGAGTTTCTTCCCGCGAACCTGCTCTGGCGACAGGTATTTAGCGGTGCCCATCATCACGTTTTCGCTGGTGAGGTCGTCGGTGGTGCCAAGGCCTTTGGCGATACCGAAGTCGGTGAGCAGCACGCGCCCATCGGGCGTGATGAGGATGTTGCCCGGCTTTACATCGCGGTGAACAAGGCCAGCAGAGTGAGCCGCATCGAGCGCAGCGGCGACGCAACTTCCGATATGCATTGTGAGTTCGGGGCTGAGTCGCTTTTGCTCATCGAGCAACTGGCGAAGGCTCTTGCCATTGACAAGCTGCATCACCACGGCCTGACGACCGTTGTAGTCGATGCTGTCGTGCACCGCAACAATGTTGGGATGACTCAGTCGAGCAACGGTGATCGCCTCGCGTCGGAAGCGTTCGGCAACCACTGGATCGGTGGCGAGACCTGACTTGAGAATCTTGACAGCGACCTGCCGAGACAGCGACATGTCGGTTGCCAGCCAGACTTCGGCCATGCCTCCTTGCGCGATTCTTCGCTCCAAGCGATATCGCTGGGCAAGTAACGCCTGAGGCGGCAGGGGGCTGGTATTCGTGGGCATGTTGCGCTCACCGACGCTAGTCGTGCGAGGCAGCCCGAAGCTGTCAATCGCGCTTACGCGCGAACTTGAAAGGCAATACCGATTGTGCCGCGTCCGGCGTGAGTGCCAACAACCGGCCCGATATCGCCGACCACGATGCCGCCCGAATAGTGAGGCCGGAGCATCTCGACGAATTGGTCAACGTCGCTGCAGTCGGCGTGCATCACGTGGAGATTTTCGATGGGTCCAGAACTCTGCAGCTTCTCGACTAAGAACGCCAGCGCCTTGCTGCGAGTGCGTTGCTTGCCGCCCTCTTCGACTTTGCCATCGCGAACCTCAATGATTGGCTTGATCGAGAGCACTGATGCGAGCAGTGCTTTCGCGCCACCGATGCGGCCGCCCTTCTTGAGGTTCTCGAGTGTGTCGAGAGCGCCCCACACCTTGGTGCGTTGAGCGAGGTCGCGGGCCATTGCGGTGACATCGTCGAATGAGGACCCGGCATTTGCGGCGCGAGCGCAGGCTGCCACGATGCTGCCGAGGCCGAGCGTGGCCGACCTGCTGTCGACAACTGCGATGGCGATCTCACCGGTGACAGTGCGAGCGGCCAGTTCGGCGCTCTGCATGGTTGCCGACAGGCCGGCACTTAATGAGATGACCACAATGCCGGTGGCTCCGCCGGCGATTGCCGAACGATACGCCTGCTCGAATTGTCCGGGTGATGGTGCGGCGGTTTCGGGGAGTTGCGCAGAGGCGGCAGATTTTGCCCAGAACTGCTCGGTGGTGAGGTCACGCCGATCGATGAATTCTTCTTCGCCGAAGCGAATCGACAGAGGCACAATCTCGATGCCGAGTTCGTCGGCTACTGCTTGCGGAAGATCACATGCACTGTCAGTAATGATTCGAACGGTCACGAGTTCGAAACGTTAGCCGAGTTTGGTTCGTCGGAAACGAGGCCGCCGTTTGTTCGAGCCACCGGGTGATTCGAACGGCCGACAACGTTGTGCTTTGCGCGACGGCCGGCGCGCAGGTTTCGCCCCCACCAAGCGAGAAGCATTAACAGACCGCCACCGGTGAGCAACTGCGCCACACCGGTGAGCGCGCTCACCCGTGCTTTCAAATAGAACGTGTTGACGAGTGGCAATCCTCCATCGGGGCTCAGCACGTCGAGCGACACAGGGAAGCTGCCGTTTGTTCGAGCCACCACAGGCACAGCGACATCGGTGATGCTCTGCGCTTCGATGGTGACCACTTGGTCACCCTTGGGGAAAGTGAGTTTGTTCGCGGTGAGTCTCACCATGACACGCAGCGGTTCGTCGCTGATGTTCTCGATGCGAAGTCGAATCGTTGTTCGGCGACCGCTGAGGGTAAACGCATAGATAGGTCGGGGGCTGACGGCCCCGGTGACGGACGCCAGTTCGTTGTTGAGCGCAGTAGTTGCTTTGGCGACGGCTTCGTCGGTGAGCGCAGATGAAGCCAGAACGGCGATCGTGGCTTGCCAACGATTTGGGCGGTCGCGAGCATTGACGAGCATGCCCGAGACCATGAAGGCATGCGCTTTGAGTTGATCGAGCGACGTCAGTCGGGCAGCGATGTCGACAGGAGTGATCGTAGGCAACTCGATGTCGACCGGTAATCCGTCGACCAGCAATGTGGTTGTGGTTCGCTCGACGCCGTTGAGGGTGACGAACTGCGTCGCCCCGGTTGCGTCGGACATCGATTGGATGCGTGACACAAAGGCGGGGTTGGGAACGCCACCACCGCTGAGTCCGATGACCATGGTGTGGCCACTCATTGGCGCAGCCGTCGCCGCTGCAAGTTGATCGCGAGTAGCGACGAGGTCGGCGGCCGCATAGATGGCGCCAAGTTCGGTTGGTGGCGAGGTGCTGGCGAGGCGGTCGGCGAATGCAGCGTCGAGCACCAGAGTAGGCACCGAGGTTGCATCGGGAAGCGTGGTCATCAGCAGTTGTGTGGTGTCGGTGCCAGGACCGAGCGATCCCTTGGCATTGGCGTACTCGTTGGGCGAAAGCACCAGCAGTCGGGCTCCGAGGTCGCGCACCAGTGACGCGCCCGGCGTAGTGAGCTGCCCCCATGACCACCAGATTGAACGGTCGCTCGGGGGTGTCTCGCCAAGTGCCGAAATGGCGTTTTCGCCTTCGCGTAAGAGCTGAGTGAAGAGCGCACTGTTGTTGGCCGCAACTGCAGCCGATGGGTCGAACGGAATACGTGGTTGCGAGATGCCGTAGTTGGCATTGAGGATGTTGCGCAGGTTGTCGCGGTTGGGTCCATCGACGCGATCAAGAATCTCGGGTGAGAGAGCCACTGTTAACGGAATCGCGGCTGGGAATGCGTTGAGGTCAGAAAGCTCTTGCGCAGTGGCGGGCAGCAGGGCGGTGTCTGAACCGGGGATGGCCGGAGGCGCCGAAAGCGATACTGCTAGAGCAACGTTGAGCGTACCCCTGGGATCGTCGCCCTCTTTTGGCAGTCGATCGACGAAGGTGGTGAGTTCGCCCGCGACGCCCGAATCGCCTTGGATGTCGAGTACAACGGGAAACAGACCCTGCTGGCTGAACTGCAGAGCTCGGCTTGTGCGCCGCGAGCTTTCGGTAGGGACGGTAAACGTGATGACATCGTTGACAAACGAGATGGCTTCGAGCGGCAAATCGACTGTGTCGAGTGAGCGTGGCAACTTGCCTGCGATCGCATCAGTGAGGTCGGCGCGGGTCTTCAGCGGTCGGTAGGAGGTGAGCACAATGGTGGCACCAGCGGGTAGAGCTTGATCAAGCTTCACGCTGAGAACAAGGTTGGCATCGGGGTTCAGCGCCAACTCTTGGTGAACCAACGTGATACCGAGTTGGGTGGAAGCTGCGTGCACCGGCGCCGATGACGGCACGACGATGAACAAAGCGAACGCGGCCGTGATGAGGGTTGCGACGAAACGGTGAGCGAAGACGCGGATCACGACACCTAATCGTTTGTTTGGGGTGTCGTTCACATGTCGTCCAGTCGGCGGGTGAGCACCACGAGGCCCTGTGGCAAGAGCCGGAACCCGAAGCGTTGGTAGAGCCCAAGCGCGACATTGTTGTCGGTGTGGGTGTTCACCATGGCGCGGGTGAGGCGTCGTCGCTGCATCCACATCAGTGAATCGCGCGTGAGGGCCCAGCCGGCGCCTCGAGCTTGGAAGTCGGGACGAATTGCGAGCCGCTGCAGGTAGCCCGTGTGGTCGGCGCGGCCCGTGATGGCGTAGCCAATCGGTCCGGTGAAACCAAACACAGAGCCATCGATGCAGCGCGAACGCGATGCCGGAGTGGCCATGCATGTTTCGCCGATGCCGATGGCGTCGAGCGCCCACACATCGCCGAAGGCTGAGCGATCGAGGTCGGCTGCTGCGGATCGATCGCGAACTCGCAGCAACGCAGTACGCAGGTCGTTGCCTGTGGGGGCACGCCAGCCCACGAGCGATAGATCAAGCAGGTGCAACCGCTGAGTGATGTCGAATCCCTGCCGTTGCATTGTGTCGGCGCTTGATTCGGTGACCGCACCGGATCGAACCGACGAGAATCCCCGGGCCTTGAGTTCGCCGAGCCATACCCGCAAACCCGTGCTGGTAGGTACGAACCCGTGGTCGGTGAAGGTGAGTTGGGCCACCGATGGATCGTGGTGCCATGGGCGCACGCGAGCACGGCCGGCGCCGCTGTGAAGTATTAGTGGCCACTCGACCCCGTGGCTAGATCCGGCTCGCGAACGTGACGTCACAGATGCGACGGTAGCGCCCGAACCGAAGGTGATCGTTCTATCGTGGAGCCGTGGCAGTGCTGTTTTCTACTCATCCGAAATATCTCGAACACATTGCCGGCCGAAATCACCCCGAGCGCCCCGAGCGATTGAACGCTGTAATTGCCGGAAGCCAAGTTGCTGAAGTGGCCGATGCGCTCACATTGTTGGAGCCCGTGGCTGCTCCGCTAGAGATTGTTGAGCGCGTTCATCCGGCCGCGTACTTGTCGCATTTGAAGTTGGTGAGCGAATCGGGGGGCGGTCGACTCGACCCCGATACTGCAGTGAGTTCGGGTTCTTGGGACGCTGCATTGCTTGCTGCGGGGGCCGGACTCACAGCGATTGCCGCAATGCAGCGCGGAGAGGCCGATGCAGCGTTTTGTGCAGTGCGGCCTCCGGGTCACCATGCGACCCGCAACGAGTCGATGGGCTTCTGCCTCATCTCGAACGTGGCAGTGGCCGCAATGGCCTTGGCCGATCAGGGCGAGCGGGTCATGATTCTCGATTACGACGCGCACCATGGCAACGGCACTGAAGCTGTGTTTTTCGGCGATCCGCGTGTGCTGTTCGTTTCGTTTCATCAGTGGCCTCTGTACCCCGGCACGGGTGCGGCCCGAGATGTGGGCGTCGGCGATGGCTACGGCTACACGATGAATATTCCGATGCCCCCCGATTCCACCGGCGAGCATTACGTGCGCGCATTCGATGAACTTGTCGCGCCGCGTGCAGCCGCATTCGCTCCCACGTGGCTCATCATCTCTGCTGGTTTCGATGGCCATCGCGACGACCCCATCACCGATCTTGGGTTGTCTTCTGGTGACTTCGCGCTCCTTACCCAGCGTGCCCTCGCCTTGGTGCCTGCGGGTCGCCGATTAGTAATGCTCGAAGGCGGTTACGACCTGAACGCGCTCACGTTGTGCACGGCTTCGGTGCTCGGTGCTCTTGCCGGACGCAATGTGCAACCTGAGGCACCAACGAGTGGCGGTCCTGGCGCTCACAATGTGGTCGGATGCATCGACATCTGGGCCGAGATTGTGGTGTGACGATGATTCCTGAACGATTTGCACCGGTGCTCAGCGAGCTGCAGCCGCTGACCGATCGCTTTCGGGCTGCGGGTAAGCGCCTGTATCTCGTGGGCGGCACGGTGCGCGATCTACTCATCGACAAGTTGGGCGACGAACGCGACTACGACGCGACTACCGATGCATTGCCTTCGGAGATCAAAGCGTGCCTGTCTGGTTGGGCCGATGCGATCTGGACACAGGGCGAGAAGTTCGGAACTATCGGCGCAAAGAAGGGTGATCGCATCTACGAGATCACCACGCACCGAGCCGAGGTATATGCCGACGACTCGCGCAAGCCCGAAGTCACCTTTGCTGGACAGATCGATGCCGATCTCTCACGCCGTGATTTCACGGTGAACGCCATGGCACTCGAACTCACGAGCGATTCGCCAACGCTGGTCGATCCATTTGGCGGGGCCGTTGACCTTGCAACAAAGATCCTTCGCACACCGCTCGCGCCCGAGGTCAGCTTCAGCGACGATCCGTTGCGCATGCTTCGCGCCGCCCGATTTATTGCTGGCTATCACCTGCAGCCGGTGCCCGAACTTGTCGAGGCAGTGCGTTCGATGCACGCCAGGTTGTCCATTGTTTCGGCCGAGCGCATTCGCGATGAACTCGACAAACTCATGGTGGTCGATCATCCGTCCGAGGGCCTCATGTTTCTCGTTGATAACGGCGTCGCTGGCGAGTTCCTTCCCGAGTTGCCGGCCATGCGACTCGAACAAGATCCGATTCACCGGCATAAAGATGTGCTCACGCACACGCTGGCAGTAGTCGAAAACGTGACCCGCGATTTTCCCGGCCAGTACGACTTTCGCCGAACCCGCATTGCCGCGCTGCTGCACGATGTCGGCAAACCCAAGACCCGCGGGTTCCTCAAGGGCAAGGGCGTCACCTTTCATCATCACGAAGTCGTTGGCGCGCGTATGGCTCGACTGCGCTTGCAGGCTTTGCGATACAGCACCGACGATGTCGAAGCCATCACCGAATTGGTTGCGCTGCACCTTCGTTTTCACGGCTACGAAGCCGGATGGACCGACTCGGCTGTGCGCCGATACGTGCACGATGCGGGGCCGTTACTGAACGAGTTGAACGTGCTCACTCGTTGCGACTGCACCACGCGCAACGAGAAGAAGGCGCTCATGCTCAGTCGTCGAATGGACGATCTTGAGGCGCGCATTGTGCAACTCGCTGCGCACGAAGAACTGAAAGCAATTCGCCCAGAGATGGACGGCAAGCAGGTGATGGAGTTCCTTGAATTGTCACCGAGCCCAACCGTCGGCAAAGCGATGAGCTTCTTGCTCGACCTTCGACTCGAAGAGGGACTCCTTGGCGACGACGAAGTACGCGCTCGCCTTCGGGCGTGGTGGGTTGCTCGCGGCGAGTAGCCGCTAGACGCCAAGTTTGCGAGCGCGAATGACCAACACTGCGGGGGTGCGCGCGTTGCGGGCGTTGAGCGGTGGCAGTTCGTGGATCACGTCGATGCGAAAGTTCGTGCGTTGCATGGCCATGAAGACATCGCTGATCGATCTGGTCTGGCCGCCGCCGTATGTGCGCTGCACAACCTGTTGCCCGTCGATGTTGCCGAGCATTGCGGCGATCGGGTGAGGACCCGCCATGACAAAGGCCGCCTCGGGTCGCAACACGCGGTGAATCTGACGCAGCAGCCGAGCCAGATCGTCCACTTCTTGCAGCGTGTGCGAAGCAACAACCAAGTCGATAGAGCCGCTCGTGGCAAAGCCCAGATCGGCGACTTCGCTTTGGTGGCACTGCACCGTTACTTCGGCCTGCTCGGCTTGCTTACGCAGCAACGCGATCCGATCAGAGGAGGGGTCAACCGCAATGGCGCGAGCCCCAGCGCCGGCGAGGGCTACTGCGTTGCTTGGCGCGCTGATGCCTAACTCGATGATTCGTTTACCGCTGACGTCGCCGCATAAGCGCAGTTCGCTCTCGTCGGCTACTGATGGTCCATAACGTACGACTGTGGTCACGTGATAAGTGTTGTTCGTTCGCAGCGCCGAGACGCGGATGAGTGTCGACGCGGTTCGGTAACCTAATGCGACTATGTCCTTCTCGGCTGATGCACTTCGCAAAGGTGGAAACCGCAACGGTCACGGGTCTGCCGCCCGTGCCGTGGTTGATCATCGCCTCGAACGACGCGCGCTCATCAACGAATATCGCCGCGGCCGTCTGGCTCGCGATCAACTCTGCGATGCGCATCCCGAACTCATCCGAGCAGCGAAGAACCTCGGTGCGCCATCCAGCGTGACCTGTCCGATCTGCGAGGTCGTGAAGTTGGTGCTGGTCACCTACGTGTTCGGGCCGCGCCTTCCTGCCCATGGGCGATGTGTCGCCACCAAGGCCGATCTCGCGCAGTTCGAGGGTCGCACCGACGATCTCGACGCGTATGTGGTTGAGGCCTGCGTGAACTGTCGTTGGCATCACCTGCTGCGGGTGTTGCCCCTTGGTGGCAAGCCTGCGCCACCAGCCGCAGCCCTGTCCTGAGATCCGCTGCGCGCCTTAGAACGGGCTGCGACCCAGTCGCCCGCGAATGCCCACCATCTCGCCAAGATGACCGTGGCGGTGCCCGATTGCTTCCCACTGCACGAACCATGTGATTGGTTTGCCGGTCCACATCGAGTGCAGCCACTCGAGGCCTTCGACTGCAATGTCAGCGGTGTGTTCAAGACGTGAGCTGGCGTCGGGCACCGTGTCGAGTGTGTTGGTGTCGAGCGCGCTCAGCCATTGCGCCGTTGCTGTCGTGACTGCCTCTACGTAGAGGCGAAGGTGGCCGACATTGAGGGCTTCGATCAAACGTGGGTCTTCGGTCTCTGAGAGTCCGATCGACTTTGCAAGATGGTCAATGCCAAGCAACTGCCGATGCTGGTCGATGATCGGTGCCTTATTGCGCACGGCCGTGTTGATTGCAAGGTCTTCGTGCAGGGTCATATGAAACAACAGCCCTGCGATGCACGAGCCGCCGCCTGGTGGAGTTTGGTTCCACAGCTCGATGGGAACGTGAGTCGCAATTGCGGCTTCGAAGCGAGTGGCGATGGTGGCGTGGTCAGCCGCGATCCAAGTTTGTAGGTTCACGGGCAGACTGTGCCACACGGCGGGCTTCGATCACGAAGTACCGTCTCGGGCATGCTCGGAACGCTGGGAGATCTTGTCGAGGACATCGTGGTGCGTCTCGGCGGGCCGATCAACATTGCCTCTGACACCAATGCGCTCGTGGTCCGTCGCCGCGGCGGAAGTGCCGCAAATGTCGCCGTGAGCGCGGTTCGAGCCGGGTTTGCGGCGCGCTTCATTGGTCAAGTTGGCAGCGATGCTCACGGCGGCGTGCTGATCGACGCGTTACGTGCCGATGGTGTCGAAGTTGTTTGCCCCCGCGGTGGCCGCACCGGCACCGTGGTTGTGCTTGTTGATCAACAAGGCGAACGCACCATGCTCAGCGATCGCGGTAGTTGCGGTGACCTTGCTGATCCTGATCCCAGATGGCTCGACGGGTTGAGCGCGTTACACGTGCCGCTGTATTCGTTGCTCGATGGTGCGCTCGCCCAGACAGCGGCCACGCTGATTCAGTGGGCGCATGAGCGCGGCATCTTGGTGTCGATCGATGCGTCGTCGGCGGCGGTGATTATTGCTCATGGTGTCGACCGAGTCGTTGAGATGTTCGAGGCGCTACGTCCCGAGGTGCTGCTGTGCAACGAGCTCGAGGCGGCGTGTCTCGGTGATGCAGTGGATCCACGACGATTCGGAGGGCGCGTCACCGTTGTGAAGCATGGATCAGGTTCATCGATGGTCACCGAAGTTGGTCGTAATAGCGTTGCGGTTCCTACTCCGCACATCGACAACGTGCGTGACACCACGGGCGCAGGCGATGCGTTCGCTGCGGGCTTCCTGACGGCGCTGATCGCCGGCGAGGGAATGGTGGCGGCCACCAACGCGGGCCATGCCATTGCCGGCCGCGCCATAGTTGTGGCGTCGGCTCAAGCCGACTAGCTCAGCGGTACTCGCTGAGCACTTCATCAAACTTTTCAAAGAACTCGTCGCAGTTCGCGTTAGAGAACACCACTGGCGGTTTGATTTTGATCACGTTGTGATGAGGCCCCTCGGTGCTGAGGAGCACGCGGCGTTGTTTCATCTTTTCGACGATGTCGCTGAGCTCGTGACTGGCGGGTTCGAGGGTGGTGCGGTCGCGAACCAGCTCGACACCGATGAACAACCCGAGTCCGCGCACGTCGCCGATGATCTGGTGAGTGCCAGCGAGCTCACGCAGACCCTGCATCATGCGATCGCCCACGATGTCGGCGTTGTGCATGAGCCGTTCGTCGCGAATCACATCGAGCACGGCAAGGCCAATGGCGGCCGATACCGGGTTCCCACCAAAAGTGCTGAAGTACTCCATGCCGTTCGCGAACGCTGCGGCGATCTCGGGAGTGGTGACAACAGCAGCCATCGGATGCCCGTTGCCAATGGGCTTGCCCATAGTGACGATGTCGGGCACGACCCCTTGCGTTTCGAACGCCCACATGTGCGACCCGGCGCGACCGAAGCCAATCTGCACTTCGTCGGCGATGCACAGGCCGCCCGCCGCGCGCACGTGTGCGTAGGCGTGTCGCAGATAGCCGTCGGGAAGGGTCAGCATGCCGCCAGTGCACAAGATGCCCTCGCTGAAAAACGCAGCCGGTGGTGTGCCCGCGGCCCGCATCGTGTTCACGGCATCGGCCACGCTGGTTGCGTATCCAGCGCCCGCATCGGCGTGCCCGTAGCGCAAGCGGCCTCGATACAGATCGGGGAGTTCGGCGACGGCCACGTGATCGGGCCGTCCCTGTCCGCCGGGTCCGTTGAACTTGTATGGACTCACCTCAACAATTGAGGTGACATTGCCGTGGTACACGTGATCGACCGTGACCACTTCGCGGTTGCCGGTGTAGGCGCGAGCGAGTCGCAATGCAAGGTCGTTGGCTTCGCTGCCTGAGTTCACCATGAACACCACCGAGAGCTCAGTTGGCAACGTGGCGGTGAGCCGCCGCGAGTACTCGATCAGGTTGTCGTGCAGGTAGCGAGTGTTGGTGTTGAGTTGGGCCATTTGCCGCTGGCCCGCCGCGACAACCCGTGGGTGGCAGTGACCCACATGGCACACGTTGTTCACCATGTCGAGATAACTGGTGCCGTCGTGGGCGATGAGGTGCACGCCCTCGCCGCGCACGATTTTGAGCGGGGCCTCATACGACAAGCTGAGCGATCGGCCGATCACGTGCTGGCGCTCGCGTTGCAACCACGCGGCGTCTCGTTCGACAACGACGCTGCAATCAGCGGCGAGCCCGAGCACATGATTCGGATTCATGAACACGCTGGCCCATGTGTCCCACTGACTGCGGGCAACCACGCCGATGATCTCGGTGGTGGTCCAGCCGCAGAGATCGCTCATCAACTGAAAGTGGAGGTGGGGTTGCCAGCCACCGTTTTCATCCGAGCGACCTAATCGAGCGATGACATCGCCTTTGCTGATGCGATCGCCCACGTTGAGTGCGGCGAAACTCGCCGGCGATAGGTGGCCGTAGAGCGTGAAGAAGGCAGTGCCGTCGTCGGTTTCGTGTTGCAACACCATGATGCCGCCGAAGCCCAGCGGAACCGTCTCGACGCCAACGCCGGCCACCACCGCATCAAGCGGTGCCAACACTTCTTCGCCTGCGGGTGCGAAGAGGTCGATGCCCACATGGATGGTGCGCCGCTCGGTGGGATCGGCGGTTTCGAATTCGGGTGTGCGATACATCGAGCGCTCTTCGCCGTATCGACCAACTGCGACGAGATGGGCCGATGCGGGATCGTTGCTCAGCGCGTTGAGAAGTTCAGTGGCAATGCGCTCATCGGGTGCGGTGAGGTCGAGCACGCGCAGGTTGCTGACAGACAGATCGCGACGAAACACGGGGCCGCAGCGGTGGCTGTTGCGTTGCAGCCATCGGTCGATGTGCGGCCGGGCCGGAACAGCCTCGAATCGGCATGCAGCGCGCAACCGCATGATCGCGATCTCACGGTTCTGCGCAGTGAGGTGCTGCAAGCGCTCCCAGACGTCGTTCTGGCTGATGAGTAGATACGTGTTGGTGGGATTGTCACGAATCTGGGCTGCCGCCATACACATGCTGGCTGCGTAGCGGGTGAGGATGAGGTCGAATAGCGAGTTGACCTCAACCTCGTCGAGCGGATTTTCGTCGTGGTAGGCGCTGACTAACGGCACCACGGCACCGATGGCATCGGGTGCACCGATCATTGCGTAGGCACACGCCACAGCTATTTCGTTGACGCGCCAACTGCGCACGATGTCGCCGAAATCGATGAGCCCGCTGACGGAGCCGTCGGGGGCAAGCAGCACGTTGTAGTCATTTGCATCGCCGTGGATGGCCTGGCGCGGTTGATCGACCAAACGGGGGGCAACTTCATCGACGAAGCGACGCAATACCTCTGTCACGAGTTCGCGTTTGGCTGGGTCGTCGAGCAGCGATGCCAGTTTGAGGTGCTCACCAGATCTGGCGAGATCCCAGCGATGCTCGCGATCGGCCGCAGGATGATCGAACAGTTCGAGTGCTTTGTCGAGCTTGGCAAGCAGCAGGCCGAGCGAAGCGGCCGAAGCGGCGCGCTCAACGCGCCGCGGCGAAATCGATTGAGCCCAGACATCGCCATCGAGCCATGTGGTGAGGCGCAATTCAGATGGTGAGCCGTCGGCGGCGATGACCACCGGCAGGATCTCGCCCGATGCGCTCGGCATGATTCGTTGCACGGGCAGGGTGGGGTCAACGTCGTGTAAGTACTGCAGGACTGCGGCTTGGAGTTCGATTTCGTTGCGTGCTGCACCACGGGCGTGCACGCGTAACAAGTACCGCTCGCGAGCGTCGGTGGTCACCGCGAAATTTGCATCGATCTCGCCTGGCAGAGCCGTGAACTGGCCGGTGAGGCCGTAGTTCGTGAGCAGGTACTGACTGAGTTCGGCGGTGTCAAGTTGGGCCATCACTGCATTCGATTGTGTCATAGCGCTTCTCACCGAACTTCTACCTACGCCGAATATCCACCTGTTGGGCGGCGGGTAATGTGGCGCCTATGTGCGAGAAGCGAACCCGATGAATCAGTGGCTGTGGTACTTGTCGCGGTCGTCGGGGATTGTGGCCATGGTGTTGATGGTCGCATCACTTGCATGGGGCTTGCTGTTCTCGGCTCGTGAAACTGGGCGGCGTTTGCGGCCTGCGTGGTGGCTTGACCTACACAACTGGCTCGGTGGCCTAGCGGCGGTCTTCACCGCGATTCACGTGGTCGCGGCGTTCGCCGACTCCGACCTCGGAATTGGCGTGAAGCAGGTATTCATCCCTGGCACCGGACACCGACAAAGTGGCGCGCTCGCGTGGGGTGTCGTGGCGTTCTACGGCGTGATGCTCGTGGTGTTTACCTCGTGGCCGAAGAAGTTGTTCAAGCGGCCGATCTGGAGAGCCGTGCATCTGCTCTCGATTCCGGCCACCTTGTTCGCTTGTATTCACGCATACATCATGGGCACTGATGGCTCAACGGTCTGGTTCAAGGTGCTGCTCGTGCTGCTCGCTGGAACTGCTACGTATCCCGTGATCATTCGTGTATCGGTTCTGTCGTTTGGTCGGCTCAAGCGCAACTAACCGAGCCCTCCCGGTGAGTCTTCACCGGCTTTGACAGGTCTTGGCTCCGTTCTGGTTCGGGTCTCAAGGTGCTCTTGATTCCCTCTTACCCGCGTGGCGCCAAATGGTGAGCATGAAACAGAGTTGGCCCGCTCCCCCGCCGCAGACGAACAGTGCAGTTGATGCCGCCATGCAGGAGCGGCTCGCCCGACTCGCGAGCCGACGTGCACCCGCCGCCCCAACATCTCGAACAAGCAGTGCTCAGTCGACGCCGCCCGTCGTCCGCGTTGGAGCCGCCAATACGTCGAAGCGCCGTCATGCTGCTCAGAAGAGTCGAGTTGCGGCGCTGGCGATGAGCGTCAGTACCACGGTTGGACTGAGCGCCTACTTTTTTCAACTCGATGCCTCAACCACATCGGCTCGAGCCGCAACAGCGGTGGGCAACGTGGTGCCGTCCTCCGCCAGTCAGGCGCAGGGCGTAGCAGCATCGGCCAGCCACTCAGGGGTCACCTATACCGATGGGGTCTACTCGGGTCAGACATCAAACAATCGATGGGGTCCGGTGCAGGTACAAGTAACGGTGAGCGGCGGGCAGGTTACTGATATTGCTGCGCTACAAACTCCTGGCGGAAACGGCAGAAGCGCTGCCATCAACGATTACGCCGTGCCAATCCTTCGCTCGGAAGCGCTTCAGGCGCAGACCTCAACAATCGATTCGGTCTCTGGGGCCACGTATACGAGCAACAGTTACATGGCATCGCTGCAATCGGCGCTTGATGTAGCCCGGGCTCAGACGGCCGGTTGATCAGATGACCACGGTCGTCGGTTTGCACCATGTGGAACATGTGATGGGGATGGCGGTGTCGATCGACATTCGCGATGACATCGCTGCGAACTCGATCGACGAGTTGGTTGCTTGGCTCCACCATGTCGATGCAACCTTCAGCACATACAAGTTGGAAAGCCCGATTAGTCGATTGGGTTCTGGTGAGCTCACGCTCGACGATATGAGCGACGAGGTGCTCGGTGTCTTGGCGCTGTGTGAGGAGCTCAATACACAGACCAACGGCGCGTTCGATGCCTTGGCGGTGTTGGCCCCCAACGGCAACTATCTCGATCCTTCGGGACTCGTGAAAGGTTGGTCGATTGAGCGTGCGGGCGAACTACTCAGCGCTCGAGGTGCAACCAACTTCTGCATCAACGCGGGTGGCGACATTGTGGTGCGAGGTCAACCAACCAGAGATCAGCCGTGGCGCATTGGAGTTCGGCACCCGGATCACCCCGACAAGAGTGCTGTGGTAGTGCTCGGTTCGGGCCGACTGGCGGTGGCGACATCGGCAACGTATGAGCGCGGGGCGCACATCATCGACCCGGCAACAGGCCAACCGGTGGCAGATATCGCCAGCGTCACCATTGTTGGTCCTGACCTTACGTTTGCCGACGCGTATGCGACTTCGGTCTTCGTGATGGGCATTCCTGGGCTGCTGTGGCTCCATGAGAATCACCCCGAATACGCCGGATTTTTGATTACGCACGATCAGCGCACGTTGTCAACGCCCGCATTCGACCAATATCTGGGCTGAACAACTCTGTAACACCGATCTGCAACTCTGTGAAAATGCTGGTCAGAACGCCGCTACACTCACACGGTCATATTCACCCTGCCCCATTGCGGGGCCCCGCACGCTCAAGGCGCGTTCGGGTCCGAAGGGAGGTTCCACACGCATGATGCGTGCTTACGAATTCATGATCATCCTCAGCGGTGATCTCGACGATACGGCCGCGCAGGCTTGGGTGAAGTCGGTTTCCGACAGTGTCACCAAAGCAGGCGGTTCCGTTCACGGCAAGCCCGATTGGTGGGGCCGGCGCCAGTTCGCCTACCCAATCAACAAGAAAGAATACGGTTACTACGCCGTCTTCAATCTGTTGGCACCAGGTGGGGCACTCGATGATTTCGAGCGCCAGCTCCGTCTCGCGGACGACGTCGTCCGCCACAAGCTCCTCCGCCTTCCAGATGCCGAGGCCGAGCGCCGCGGCATGGTTGGCACCGCGGCCTGATCCGGCCGCCGTACCCGTTAGGGGAAAACCATGGCAGATAGCACAGTCACCGTTACCGGCACCTTGACCCGCGATCCTGAACTCCGGTTCACGGCGGGCGGCCAAGGTGTTGCCAGTTTTGGCGTCGCAGTCAATCGTCGTTACCAGAAGAACAACGAATGGGTCGAACAGACCTCGTTCTTCAACGTCACGGCGTGGGGCACGCTCGGCGAGAACGCTGCGGCGTCGCTCACCAAGGGCATGCGCGTCATCGTTACTGGTCGCCTCGAACAGCGTTCATACGAAACACAACAGGGCGAAAAGCGCAGTGTTGTTGAGATTGTCGCTGACGAAATTGGACCAAGCCTGCGTTGGGCCACCGCTCAAGTTGAGAAGGTGGCTCGCAGCGAGGGCGGCGGACAAGGCGGCGGCTTTCAAGGTGGCGGCAATGCCGGCGGCAACCGCAATTCCCCCGATCCCGTGTACGGCGATGAAGAACCGTTCTGAGTATTTCGAGAAAATTGGATAAGACATGACCAGCAAAAAGAACAAGGCGCGTGCGCCAAAAGACACCAACCCGAAGAAGTTCAAGAAGAAGACCAGCGTTCTTGTCACCGACAAGATCGAGTACGTCGATTACAAAGACGTCAATCTTCTTTCTCGCTTCGTGAGCGACCGCTCCAAGATTCGTAACCGCCGCGTCTCGGGTAACACCGTGCAGCAGCAGCGCGACATCGCGAACGCAATCAAGAACTCACGTGAGATGGCCTTGTTGCCATACACCAAGCGGGTTTCGAACACTCGTCCAGGTCGTCCATCACGCGATGGCGGCGATCGTGGCCCACGCCGCGACGCAGCAGCCGTAGCCGAAGACGCGACCGAAGAGATCACTGACGACATCGACGGCGACGACGATGACGACACCACCGAGACGGAGGCCTGAGATGAAAGTTATTCTTCGTGCCGACAACAAGGGCTTAGGCAAGCGCGGCGACATCATCGATGTCTCCGACGGTCACGCCCGCAACTATCTGTTGCCAAAGGGTCTCGCACTCGTTGCTTCAGAGGGCGCAATGTTGCAGGCCGGCTCAATGCGCCGTGCTCGCGATCTGCGTGACGCTGCCGATCGTGACAGCGCTCAGACCATCGCCAAGGCGCTGGTGGCTCAGGTCATCAAGATCACCGCGAAGGCCGGTGCCGAAGGCCGTTTGTTCGGCTCGGTCACCGCTGCCGATGTTGCCGAAGCCGTTCAGGCTCAGGCCCACATCGAACTCGATCGTCGCAAGCTGCACCTTCCAGAGTCGATCAAGGTTCTTGGTGAGTACAGCGTGACTGCCAAGTTGCATCACGATGTCGAGTTCCCATTCACCATCGAAGTGGTGAAGGCGTAACGACATCGCTGTTGCCGCAGCACACATTGGGTCATCGACCCGATGCACAGTTTGAAACGAATGCTCACGACCCCGCTGTCCACAGCGGGGTCGTGTTGTCCACAGCTACCCCACAGCAAGATCACAGCGTTGTGCCTCTAGCGATACACAGGCAATGCGCGAAAGGCTGAACGAATGTCCTTGGCTGAAACTTCTCGCGATCGTGCCCGACCAATACGCCAGGTTCGCGCCGAGGGTCGAGTCCCCCCGCACAACCTCAACGCCGAAGAGTCCCTGTTAGGCGCCTTGTTGTTGTCGAAAGACGCTGTCGGCACGGTGGCCGAAATGGGCTTGTCGGTCAACGATTTCTACAAGCCCGCGCACCAATACGTGTACGACGCGATTCGGGGGCTGAACGCAACAGGTCAGCCGGTCGATGCGGTCACGGTGGCCAACGAATTGCGCCGTGCCGGCCTACTCGATGAGATCGGTGGCGCCGAGCTGCTGCTCGAACTGCAAAACGCAACGCCAGCCATCTCGAACTCGTCGCGCTACGCCAAGATCGTTCAGGACACCGCGGTATTGCGTCGCCTCATTCGTGTTGCCTCCGAGATTGCCGAGCTGGCCTACAACGAGCCCGACGATGTCGCTCGTGCACTCGACGAAGCCGAGACCAAGGTGTTCGAGGTGGCCGAAGATCGCGTCACCGATTCTGTGCAGCCGCTTGCCGAGCTGATGCCGCTGGCGATGGATCAGTTGCAGGAGACCTTTGAACGCGGCAACACCATTACTGGTTTGGCCACCGGGTACAACGATCTCGACGAACTGTTGTCGGGTCTGCAGCCCAGCACGCTCAATATCGTGGGTGCTCGTCCCGCAATGGGCAAGACAGCATTTGGGTTGGGGCTTGCGGTGCACGCCGCACAAAACGCCAAGGTGCCGGTGTTGGTGTTCTCGCTCGAAATGGGCCACACCGAACTCACTCAACGTATTTTGAGCAGCGAGGCCCGGGTCGACAGCACCAAGCTGCGTAACGGCAAGCTCACCGAAGCCGATTGGACCAAGCTTGGTCGCGCAGTGGGCCGTCTTGAGGTGCCGCTGTACCTCGACGACAACCCTCGTGTCACCGTGATGGAAATTCGCGCCAAGGCCCGCCGCCTCAAAGCCCGAGATGGCCTCGGCCTGATTGTGATCGACTACCTGCAGCTCATGTCGGGCAGTGGTTCAGAGAACCGCCAGCTCGAAGTGAGCGAAATCAGCCGTGGCCTCAAGATCTTGGCTCGCGAACTGCAGGTACCCATCGTGGCGCTGAGCCAGCTCAGCCGAAACCTTGAGAGCCGCACCGATAAACGACCAATGCTTGCCGACTTGCGAGAGAGCGGAAGCCTCGAGCAAGACGCCGACGTGGTGATGTTTTTGTACCGCGACGAGGTGTACAACAACGAGTCGCCCGACAAGGGTTCTGCCGAAGTGATTGTGGCCAAGCATCGTTCGGGCCCCATCGGCACGCGTCGCTTGGCGTTCTTGGGTGCGTATACCCGATTCGACAACGCAGCCCGCTCTGGCGTGTAGCTGTAGTCTCGCCGCCTACCTCGTAACGAAGGATCCACCGTGACCATTCACTTTCGCGCCAGCGAGATTCCTGCTGCAGACCTAGCTGAAGAATTGCTTGCGCAGCCTTCGGCTCAGCCCCTTTCGGGCGACATCATGACCCGCAGCGAGGTCTTCTTCACCAGCCCCGACGAGCGCATTTTGTCGGGCACTTGGGAATGTGAACCGGGCGCTTCGCGCTGGGAGTTCATGGGTCGTGGCGAGTTCATTCATGTGCTCTCGGGGCGCATGACAGTGCAGCGCGACGGCGAGGCCGGCGTCGAGTTGTCGGCCGGTTCCAGTGCTGTCTTCGAAATCGGCTGGTGCGGAACATGGACGGTGCACGAGACATTGCGCAAAGTCTTCGTTGTCTATCTGCCGTGATCGGCAACACCCACCCATCTCGCTCACGCTTCAACTCGCACGCCGCCGCCCAGTGCCCGTAGAGTCTTTTGTCATATGAACGGACAAAAGATTTCTGCCCCCTCGATCACTTCAACGGTTCGTCGTCTCGCTGCTGTTGCGGCGTTGAGCCTGATCGTTGTTGCGTGCGGTTCCACCACCAAGACCGCCGAGTCCACCGTGCCAGCAACCGATGGCACCACAGCTACTGCCGACACGGCGACGCCAGCCTCAAGCGCCGACACCACGCCAGTCACCGAGGCCTCAAAGGCCGACACGTTGTACCCCAATGGCATTCGTAACGTGCGTTATTGCGAGGTCGCCGTGCTCAAGAAGGTGGCCGCCGACTTCGTGCTTGATGTGTGGAACACGATGGGCTTCAGCGAATGTCCGCAGGCCGATTGGGACGCCATCAAGGCTCCAGAGGCTGCCGCCGCTCAAGGTGGTCTTGCGGCCATCAAGAACGGTCCCCGCTATTGGACGATCGACCGCGTCACGACCGACCTCGTGAAGACGGCCGACACCACCACGTTCGGTGTGCTCAAAATGTTCAAGGGCACCTCGATCAACTTCGGGCCAACGATGCCTGTGCAGACGCCGTACACCATTCGCGAGATTCCTCGCGAGACGGTCTTCTCGTTCGAGGCGGGCTCACGGGTGTACGAAGTGACCGACGATGCCGGACACACCTACGCCATGCAGTCGTATGCGCAGATCATCGATCCGACACAAACCATCGACAAGCTTGAGAACCTCGGTTCGGTCTTGAAGTTGCCAGCCGGTTGGACCTTTGAGAGCAAAGTGCTCGACGCCAAACTCGATGTGCCAACCACCAACGGCATTGCCTACGTGGTTCAGGACGAACTTCAGAACACCTACCAGCGCATCGGCGGCTGATCGCCGCACAGGTGAGCGACGACCTCAGGGTCGTTCGAGAATGAGACCGCTGGTGGGCACGCCCGTGCCTGAGGTGGCCAGTACGTGCTCAACATTGGCTACTTGGTTACACGAGGTGCCGCGAATCTGGCGCACTGCTTCGGTGATGCCGTTCATGCCATGGATGTAGGCCTCGCCGAGCAGGCCGCCGCTGGTGTTGATGGGCAGCTTGCCGCCCAACGACAGGTTCTCGATGGTGGCGAAATCCTTGGCCTCACCGCGTCCGCAGAAGCCGAGCTCTTCGAGTTGCATCAACACGAACGGAGTGAAGTGGTCGTATAAGAACGCGGTAGAGATGTCTTTGGGGGTGAGATCCGAGTTGGCCCACAGCTTGTTGGCAACTACGTTCATCTCGGGCAGGCCGGTGAGGTCGTCGCGGTAGTAGCTGGTCATCATTTCGCTATCGAACGTGGCGCCCTGCGCTGCTGCAGTGATGAGCGCCGGAGTTTGGCGCAGGTCGCGAGCGCGTTCGGTGGTGGTGATTACCAAGGCAACGCCACCGTCGCTTTCTTGGCAGCAGTCGAGCAGACGTAACACCGGATCGATGATCCAGCGCGACGCTTGATGATCGTCGAGGGTGATGGGTCGTTGGTAGAACCAGGCGTCGGGGTTGGTGGACGCATGCAGCCGATCGACCACGGCGATGCGTCCGAAGTCAAGGTTGGCAGCGCCGTATTGATGCATGTAGCGCCGTGCGTGCAACGCGACCCATGACGCTGGCGTCAGCAGCCCATATGGCGCATACCACGACAGCCACAGTGGCATGGTGGTGAGTGCGCGACCCGTGTCGCCGAAGCGCATGCCCGAGCGCTCGTTGAAAGCGCGGTAACACACCACCACGTTTGCGGCTCCGGTGGCAGTGGCCATCGAGGCCTGCATCACGGTTCCGGCGGCAGCACCACCGCCGTAGGGCACTTGCGAAAACATCGACAGGCTCGGGATGCCAAGGTTGCGGGCAACCTCGGTTTCTTCGCTGGTGTCCATCGTGAAGGTAACCAACCCGTCGACATCGGCCGGTGTGAGGCCAGCGTCGTCGAGAGCGGCCTTGATGGCTTCGCACGCCAGTTGCAGTTCGGTGCGGCCTGACTCTTTGGAGAACTCGGTTTGGCCAATACCGACAATGGCGGTTCGGTTCTTCATCCACGAACTCATGCCAAAGCGTCGCTTGCAGGCAGACCAATGACCGCGACACCGCTCACGTGATCGCCAAGGTTGTTGGTGGCTCGCAACGAGATCTCAATGATGCCTTCGTTGCCCACCTGCGACACGGCAGTGACGGTGCCGGTGTAGGTGAGCGTGGACCCGGCGAAGGCCGGCACACCAAGGCGAATCGATAGTTTGCGCACCATGGCTTCGGGGCCCGCCCAATCGGTGAGGAACCGACTGCAATAGGCGGTGTCCGAAAGGATGTTCATGAAGATCTCGGGAGCGCCTTGCTTGTTGGCGTAATTGCGATCGTGGTGCACGGGCATGAAATCGCGTGTAGCTATTGCGCCGGCCACCACCACAGTTGCGGTGACATCGATGAACAGCGGGGGCAGTTCGTCGCCAACCTTCACCTGATGAAAGTGGAGGGTGTTCGGCGTGCTCATTGCTGCACCGCCGGTTGGAACTGGGCCAACACGAGGCCGTTATCGAAGTGTTCGTAGAACACCTCAACGGGCATACCGATGTGCGCATCTTCTGGCGCGACGCCGCACAGGTTCGAGACCAAGCGAATACCTTCGTCGAGATCGATGAGCGCAACAATGTACGGATATTCAAACCATGGATAGGCCGGGTGTTGTGGCATCACGAAACTGAACACACTGCCGCGTCCGGCTGATTCGATGGTGTGCCACTCGACCGAGTTGCACCTCGGACACATTGGACGCGGTGGGTGGCGCACGGCCTCGCACTGTGTGCAGCACTGGATCAGCAGCGTGTGGTTCTTGAGGCCATCCCAGAAGAACTGCGTGTCGGGGGTCATCGACGGCGCAAGGCGCATGCTCATGACGGCACTCCCTCGGGCTTGAACTTCAGGATGCGGAATCGTTGAATGCCAACGGTTTCGTCGTTGTCGTCGACATAGGTGGTGACCCACGTGACGAAATGTCCGGACCCGATGCGGGTTTGCTTTTGCTCTGAGATGGACTCGATGACCGTGGTGGCGGAGATGGTCTCGCCGATACGCAGATACCGCATGATTTCGAACTCAGAGTTTGAAGCGAGGGTGCCCACGAATCCGGCTTCGTCGAACACCGTCATCGGGCTTGAGCCCTCGGAGGGAACGGGTGCGCCACCGCGCTCGGCAATGCCCGTGATCATCGGCGTAGCCATGGTCCACGTTTGCAGCATGAGTGGCGGGGCAACGATGCCGCCGAATCGGGTGCCCGACGCGAACTCTGGGTCGGTATACACCGGGTTGGCATCTTCGAATGCCGCTGCCCAATGTCGAATCATGGGCTGGTTCACAGGATCTGGTGCCACCGAGGCCTTGCCCGATCCAACGGGTTGCCCAACAAGGGCCGCCACCGCGTGGGCAAAGTTCGCAGAGGCGTCGTTTGGCTCGGCGTTCATCAGCAACGTTCTAGCGTTGCTGACGCTTGTTGTCTTAGTTGGGTGATCAGTTCGCTGTGGCGCCGCGATGACAACGAACGACCGCTGCATCGAGGTCGTCGTGGTCGCGGATTGCGCATTTGCGCACCAGATCTGCGGCCTTCGTGCCAGGGGCGTGACGAATTTCGTCCCAGTCTTGAGCGGTGAGAACCACGGGTTCGTGGCGCTCGTCGCGTGGTGCAATGACCACGAGATCGCTGCCGTCTACGCACATGTGGCCTTGCAGATGATGGGTTTCGTCCCAACAGAGATCTTCGGGTGTGGTGCCAAGCAGTTGCTTCAAAAACGCCTTTGCTCGGCGCTGTCCTTCGTCGTCAGTCATCGATCCACTCCGTCAATGAGAGCCCCGCAGGTTCGTGAGCGGTGCTTGTCCCCTCTATTCATCGACCACTGAGTGGGAAACTTGAGAACTTCCTGACAAATATCTTGAGAAAACTTCTGACCTCAGAGCGGTGCGTGCACGGTGGCGTTGGCATGGCCGTTGAAATCGGGCTTGGCCTGCAGCAGCATCTCGTTTGATAGGGCGATCTCGGCCTCGGTGAACGGCCGGGTGGTGTGGCAGAACTCGACCATGTTGTTACTTGGGTCACGGATGTAAATGCTGGTGCAGAAATCGTGATCGATTTCGAGCACATGGTGACCATGCGTGCGCCAGCGATCGCGGTGGCGATGGAGGTCTTCGAGGGTGGGTGCATCGAACGCGATGTGGTTCACCCACCACGGCAGACCGGCGTGGGTATTGATGTCGACCTGAAAGTCACCGCCGATTTGCTCGTCGTGAATTTCCCAAAACGCAATCATGCCCGCGTCGCCACTGGGCGTGGTGCCAGCGCCAGCGGTGGAATAGAAGAAGTGCTTGCTCCAACCGCCATGCTCGCCAGGCGTTGGTGAGGCGACCACTTTCACCAGAGAAAATCCCATCACGTTGGTATAAAAATCGTGAGTTGCGGCGGTGTCGCGAGTGGCGAGCGCTACGTGGTGAAAGCCCATCAGAACTCCTCTGGATCAAGTTGTCGAAAGTTTCGCACTTTTCGTGCCCGTCTCGTTGACCGAAGCCACCTTCGGTTCGCCATGATGGGGGACATGCTGTTGGGTGACGATCTTCTGGCCTGGTTGGTGCTCGCAATGGGCGGTGCGTTATTCGTGGGCAATCTGCTCGCGTTGCTGAAGCCGCCGGCCCGACCCAAACCTGGTGAACTCACTCGAGCACCCGTTGGACGCAGTTTGATGATGACCTTGGTTGGCGGCGTGGCTGCGCTGTGGGCCATTGGATCACTCTTGTCCAAGTAAGTGATTCACCCGCAGCGTACGCTGGCTCGATGCCACCGATTCCGCTGCGGTTCTTGAAGTCGGCAACGCGTGTCGACGACCTTCCAGAGTCCGATCGCGAGGTCGCAGTCGTTGGCCGGTCCAACGTTGGTAAGTCGTCGCTTATCAATGCATTCGCCAACCGCACCCGTCTCGCACACACCAGTAAGACCCCGGGTCGTACACAGCTGATCAACATCTTCGAAGTCGAACCCGGTGTCACCGTTGTCGACCTTCCCGGTTACGGCTACGCCAAGGTTCCCAATCGCGTGAAGCAAGATTGGGGCCAGATGATCGAGGGCTATCTCCTGCACCGAGAGTGTTTGCAGATGGTGATGGTGCTGGTCGACGGCGAAATTGGGCCGACCAAACTCGATGTGCAGATGCTCGACTGGTTACGTAGCAACGAGATTCCGCATCAGGTGATCGCCACCAAGAGCGACAAAGTGAAATCAGCCAAGAAGCCCAAGCGGCGCATCGAGCTCTCCGAGGGCTGCAACCTTGAGCCCGGCGACATCGTGTGGGTCAGTGCGTCGAAGGGCATCGGCATCGACCGACTGCAAGACCTGATCTGGTCGTGGCTGGCGCCCTAACCCAATCTCGGCCTAGGGCTCGATGATTGGGAAGAAGATGTCGAACTGATCGAGCAGCGCAATGAACTCGGCGAAGCGGGCTTGATCGCCAGCGATCGAGAGATCGCCGGCTTCGGTTTCGGCTTCGATGGTGCTCACGTGCGTGCTCACCTTCACCATTGCTTCGACCGTGGTGTTGATCTGTGTTTCGGCGGTGCCGAGGCCGCGGCTGCCGTAGTGCAGAACTCCGTTGGCCACGGTCACGTTGAAGTGCACGTTGTGGTCGGTGAAGTGAATGTCGAACACAAAGTGCAAACCTGATGCCGCTGGCGCGTTGAGTTTCACGCCGCAGTTGTCGAGCACCATACGCGGCGTCATCGCTCGCATCACATCGACACGAGTTGCGCCACGAAAGCCGGGCACCGAGGGCGAACCGTTGCGCAACTCTTGAGCGCCGGTGAGGTAGAAGTCGCGCCACGGGGCTGACTCGCTTTGATAACCCAACTGCTCGAGCGCGTCGGCTTGCAACAGCCGTGCTTCTTGGTTGGCGGGGTCGGCGAACACCACGTTGTTCACGACCTGTGCCACCCAACGAAATTCGCCGGCCTCGAAATCGACGCGAGCTTTGGCCAATACTTCTGCGGCGCCACCCATGTATTGCACGAACTTCTTGGCAGCATCTACTGGGATCAACGGATGCAGCGTTGCTGGGTTCGCATCGAACCACCCGAGGTAGCGCTGATACACGGCCTTCACGTTGTGGCTGACCGTGCCGTAATAGTCGCGGTTGAAGAACTCGTCGCCGATGGCCGCAGGGAGCGAGATCTCTTCGGCAATCTCCAGCGCGGTATGGCCGTGGTTGGCCAAGCGCAGTGTTTCGTCGTGCAGGTAGCGGTAGAGATCGCGCTGGCCGCCAAGCCATGCCTCGATGTCGGCGCTGCCCCAACGCGGCCAATGGTGGCTGGCGAACGCAACATCGCTGCGATCAAGAAACGTCTCGAGCGCTTCGTTGATGTAGCGGCTCCAACCGAGCGCATCGCGAATCTCGGCACCGCGCGGGGTGTAGAGATTGTGCAATGTGGCCACGCAATTTTCGGCCATGCACACGGCCCGAAAGTCGGGGAAGTAGAAGTTCATTTCGGCGGGCGCTTCGGTGCCGGGCGTGAGTTGGAACTCGATGCGAATGCCATCGATGACAAGCTCGGTACCGGTGAGCTCGATCGATTCAGTGGGAGCGATGAGGCCACCGGAGCCAAGGGGGATGCCCTTGCCAAGGCCAGCGTCGATGTGTCCCCGTGGGCCAACCGGCAGCAGCGAGCCATACATGTACATTGCGCGGCGGGTCATGGCCGGACCCGCAGTGACGTTCTCGCTGATGGCTGCCTCAAGGAAACCGGCGGGAGCAATGAGACGAACATTGCCGCTGTTCACGTCGTCGTCGGTGATGATGCCGCGGACGCCGCCGTAGTGATCGGCGTGGCTGTGGGTGTAGATGACGGCCACGATGGGTCGAACGCCAAAGTGAGAGTCGACCAAGCTGCGAGCAGCGGCTGCGGTTTCGGCCATGGTGAGCGGATCAATCACGATCCAGCCGGTGGTGGTGCGCACGAACGTGATGTTCGAAATGTCGTAGCCACGAACTTGGTAGATGCCGTCGGTCACTTCGAACAGGCCGTGCAGGCAGTTGATCTGGGCTTGGCGCCACAGGCTGGGGTTGGCCTCGGCTGGCGCATCGTCGTTGAGGAACTCATACTTGCCCATGTCCCACAGCGCATTGCCGAAGGGGCCGTTGATGACGGGTGGTTCAAGTTGGGCAAGGAGTCCCTGCGAGGCACGCTCAAAGTCGGCCCGATCGGCGAGGTTGAGGTGCGAATGCACGGCGGCATTGCGGGCCCGCGTGGTTTCGGTGGCGGGCTTTGGTGTGCGCTGTTCGTCGATGCTCATTGGCCTCGACGGTAGTTGACCTATTCGGTCATCGCTGACTTTGGGCTACAGCGACAGCCAATCAGAAGCACTTGCGGCGTGTTGGCTTCGTTGGTTGCTGGGTGGTGGCGCCACGGCCGATCACGTCGAGAACGTTGAAGAGGAATCCACGGTGGCGGGCTGGGGCGGAGGGCTTCCGGTTGCTGTTCATGAGATCATCATCGTGATTTCTCGTCACGACGTGAAGGGTGCGAGCACCGAAGCTTGCGGGGTGTTGGCACCGATCGATGGGGTGGTGCTACCACCACGTCGCGGTCTCTGAAGTAGCAGCCCGCCGGGGTTTCAGCGATCGAAGTGGAGCGGGTGACGGGAATCGGACCCGCGTCATTTGCTTGGGAAGCAAATACTCTGCCATTGAGCTACACCCGCGTGCGTTGCTTTCGCAGCACGGGTGAACACTAGCGGCGAAGCTGATCTTGCCGCACCCTTCATTTGCCGGGGCCGCAGTCACTAGTGTGGCGCTGTGATCTTGTCAGACCGAACTTTGCGTGAAGAGATTGCGGCTCGCCGCATCGTGATCGAGCCACTCGACGAAAGGTGCATCCAGCCGTCGTCTATCGACGTGAAGGTCAGCAACCTGTTTCGAGTTTTTCGTAACCACACCGCTGGCATTATCGACGTCAAGCAAGACCTCGAAGATCTCACCGAGATGGTCAATGTGGATCCCGATGGCGTGTTCATGCTGCACCCTGGCGAGTTCGTGCTCGGCTCGACACTCGAGCGCATCACGGTGCCCGACGATCTCGTGGCGCGCATCGAAGGCAAGTCGTCGCTTGGTCGACTCGGTCTGCTCATTCACTCGACGGCCGGCTTTATCGATGCTGGTTTCGATGGCCACATCACCCTTGAGCTCAGCAATGTGGCCAGCCTGCCCATCACCATTTATCCGGGCATGAAGATCGGCCAGATCAGCTTTGTGCAGATGACCACGCCCGCCGACAACCCATATGGCAAAGGCGCCCGGGGCAGCAAGTATCAGGGCCAGCGCGGCCCAACGCCGAGCCGCTATTTCGAGAACTTCACCTGAGCAATCAGTCGCCGGCTACAGGAGCCTGCAGCGGAGCTTCGTTCTGCATGGCAGCGAGCTGACGCTCGCCGTTCTCGATGGCCTCGAGGAGGTGGATGGCG
>Ga0194055_10000238_pt1 | contig 43105 bp, 49 predicted proteins | sample SepL449m_MetaG_FD_155482 | JGI IMG/M metagenome (GOLD analysis project Ga0194055, IMG submission 155482) | Anoxic zone freshwater microbial communities from boreal shield lake in IISD Experimental Lakes Area, Ontario, Canada - Sep2016-L442-9m | ecosystem: Environmental > Aquatic > Freshwater >... | reverse complement strand
GATCTAATGGGCAAAGTTGGCCGACTTGGAAAAGTTCTTGGACCACGTGGCTTGATGCCAAACCCAAAGACCGGAACAGTTACTACCGATGTTACAAAAGCGATTAATGACATCAAAGGTGGAAAAATTGAGTTCCGCGTCGATAAGAATTCAAATCTGCACTTCATAATTGGCAAGGCTTCTTTTTCACAGGAAGCACTGCTGGAAAATTATGTTGCTGCGATGGAAGAGGTTATGCGCGCAAAGCCATCCTCATCAAAAGGCCGTTATGTGAAGAAAGCCACCATCTCAACCACGATGGGACCTGGAATCCAGGTAGATCCAAATATCGTGCGTGAGAGCGCTGGTAATTAGTAAGTAAATAAGCAGTTTTGACGGGTAGGCGCTTCGGCGCCTATTCTTCAGCCATACAAGCAGCAAGCAGTACAAGTAGTAAGTAGTACCCGTAGACCGTAGGCCATCCCGCAAGGGATCGAAGTTCGCGAAAGCGAGACCCACGCAGGAGTACGCGAGTCCCTCGATGCCTCGTTTATTCGATGCGTACGAGGGTTTTTGCTTTTCAAGAGCCTGGTGAGCGGAAATAGATGCAGGAACAAGTGAACGTTGAAGATTAGAGGAGTCGTAAATGGCAAAACCTGAGAAGGCATCAGCTGTTAGTGAGTTAGCGGAGGATTTCCGCACTTCACAAGCAACTCTTGTCACTGAATACCGCGGATTGTCGGTGACTTCTATGAAAGCGCTTCGTCGCACACTTGGAAGTACCACCAAATACTCCGTTGTTAAAAATACTCTTACTAAAATTGCAGCTCGCGAAGCAGGTGTTCCAATCCCTGATGAGATGCTCAAAGGTCCTTCAGCATTGGCATTTGTTAAAGGCGATCCAATTGATGCCGCACGGATGTTGCGTGACTTCAGCCGTGAGAATCCATTTTTGGTTATCAAAGGCGGAATTTACGAAGGCAAAGCCGTTACTAAAGAAGAGGTTATGCAATTAGCGAACCTTGAATCTCGTGAGGTACTTCTTGCCAAGCTTGCTGGCGCAATGAAGGGCTCCATCGCAAAAGCTGCGCGCGTATTTGATGCGTTGCGAATTAAATTGGAAGCCGGATCATCTAGTGCCCCAGCCGAAGTAGCCGCGCCAGTTGAAGTTGTTGCACCAGTAGATGTTGTTGCAGTAGAAGAAGCAGTAATAGTTGCACCAGTTGTAGAAGAAGCAGTAATAGTTGCACCAGTTGTAGAAGAAGCAGCAGCCCCAGAATCAGTTAGCGAACATAAAAAGGAAGAGGAATAAATCATGGCAAAACTCAGCACTGAAGATCTATTAACCCAATTCAAAGAGATGAGCCTGGTTGAGCTCTCCGAGTTCGTTAAGTCTTTCGAGACTGAATTTGATGTAACCGCAGCAGCACCAGTTGCCGCAGCGGCTGCCGGCGGAGCAGCTCCAGCAGCAGCTGAAGCACAAGATGAGTTCACTCTCGTCCTTGAAAACGCTGGCGCTCAAAAGATTGCCGTTATCAAAGAGGTCCGTACCTTCACCGGTCTCGGATTGAAAGAAGCCAAGGATCTAGTAGATGGTGCTCCATCTAACATCCTTGAGAAGGCAAATAAAGAGACCGTTGATAAGGCAAAGGCTGCTTTCGAAGCTGCCGGCGCTACTGTCGCAGTCAAGTAAGCATTAAAAACTCCTCCCTTGGGGGAGTCAGGTGGAGCTGTCCGGCGCGAGTTGGACATCTCCTCCTGTTGCACGATAACCTGCCCTCCTATCCAGTTTTGCCCAAAAGCTAAGGTCTTCGCATATAGCGGTGGTGACCCCATGGCCTGCACGTGATTTCTTACTGTCCGTTGCGAGTTCGGAAGGACCCGAAGCTTTGAAAACTAAATTAACTAATTCCCGTCGGTTATCTTTTAATAAGATTCGCGAACCACTTGAGGTGCCTAACCTCCTTGCTCTGCAAACAGAGAGTATGGATTGGTTACTTGGAAATGATGCGTGGCGTAACCGCCTAACTGTTTCCGAAAACACCACACGTGGCGAGATTCCAAAGCAATCTGGTTTGGAAGAGATCTTTGAAGAGATTTCACCAATCGAAGATTTCCAAGGATCGATGAGTCTGTCTTTCCGCGATCATCGCTTCGAGCCACCAAAATATGCAATAGAAGAGTGCAAAGAGCGCGACATCACTTACGCCGCACCTCTCTTCGTAACTGCAGAGTTCACAAACAACATCACTGGTGAAATTAAAAGCCAGACAGTATTCATGGGCGACTTCCCACTGATGACATCACGCGGAACTTTCGTAATTAACGGAACAGAGCGCGTCGTTGTTTCCCAGATTGTGCGCTCGCCGGGTGTCTACTTTGAGAAGAGTGATCCCGAGAAGAACTCAGATAAAGATGTGATAATTGCAAAAATTATTCCAAGCCGTGGTGCATGGTTGGAATTTGAAGTTGATAAGAAAGATTTAGTTGGCGTACGTATTGATCGTAAGCGCAAAATTCCAGTAACTGTTTTCCTAAAGGCACTTGGTTGGGATGAAGCACAAATTCGCGAGCACTTCGGTGAGTACGAATCAATGGTTGGAACTCTTGAAAAAGATCACACCGTTACACAAGATGATGCTTTGTTAGATATCTATCGCAAACTTCGTCCAGGTGAACCACCAACTCGTGAAGCTGCCCAAACACTTATTGAAAATCTTTACTTCAATCCAAAGCGTTATGACTTGGCAAAAGTTGGACGTTTTAAAATCAATAAGAAACTCGGTCTTGATCACGATCTTCGCAAAGGTTTACTAACTATCGAAGATATCGTTTCTGCAATCAAGTACATCGTAAAGATGCATGCTGGTGAAGTTGTTATGGAATCAGTTCGCGGACAAGTTCGTGTTGAAACTGATGACATCGACCACTTCGGCAACCGTCGTTTACGTAACGTTGGTGAATTGATCCAAAACCAGGTTCGTACCGGTTTATCCCGTATGGAGCGCGTAGTTCGTGAGCGTATGACCACACAAGATGTAGAAGCGATCACTCCACAAACTTTGATCAATATTCGTCCAATTACTGCAAGCATCAAGGAGTTCTTCGGAACTTCCCAACTTTCGCAGTTTATGGATCAGACAAACCCACTTTCAGGCTTAACTCACAAGCGCCGTTTGTCAGCACTTGGACCTGGTGGTTTATCTCGTGAGCGCGCAGGCTTCGAAGTCCGTGACGTTCACCCATCTCACTACGGCCGGATGTGTCCAATTGAAACTCCAGAAGGTCCAAACATTGGATTGATTGGATCGTTGGCAACATTTGGTCGCATCACACCATTTGGATTTATTGAAACTCCATACCGCAAAGTTAATAAAGGCAAAGTAACCGATCACATCGATTACTTAACTGCGGATGAAGAGGATGAGCACATCATTGCCCAGGCAAATGCTCCACTTACAGACACAAGTCACTTTGCAGAGCCACGTGTATTAGTTCGCCGTAAAGGCGGAGAAGTTGAATACATTCCGGCTGAAGAAGTTGATTACATGGATGTTTCACCACGCCAAATGGTTTCTGTTGCAACAGCAATGATTCCATTCCTTGAGCATGATGATGCTAACCGTGCACTTATGGGATCTAACATGATGCGTCAGGCTGTGCCACTTCTTCGCGCCGAAGCTCCACTTGTTGGAACTGGCATGGAGTATCGCGCCGCCGTTGATGCTGGCGATGTTGTGCTTTCCGAAAAAGCCGGTGTTGTTACTGAAGTATCTGCAGACTCAATCACTGTTATGGCAGATGACTCTTCTTATAAGACTTACTTCTTAGCGAAGTTCCGTCGTTCAAACCAAGGCACTAGCTATAACCAAAAACCAATCGTCGCAACTGGCGAGCGCGTTGAGGCTGGCGGAGTTCTTGCAGATGGTCCATCAACTGAGAATGGCGAATTAGCACTTGGTAAAAACTTACTTGTGGCATTTATGCCATGGGAAGGTCACAACTACGAAGATGCAATTATTTTGAGCCAACGTTTAGTTCAAGATGATGTGCTTTCTTCAATTCACATTGAAGAGTACGAAGTTGATGCACGCGATACCAAACTAGGACCTGAGGAAATTACTCGCGACATTCCAAATGTCAGCGAAGAAGTTCTTGCAGATCTTGATGAGCGTGGAATTATTCGTGTCGGTGCTGATGTAGTGCCTGGCGATATTCTTGTTGGAAAAGTAACTCCAAAGGGAGAGACTGAATTAACTCCTGAAGAGCGCTTACTTCGTGCAATCTTTGGTGAGAAGGCTCGTGAAGTTCGCGATACCTCACTCAAAGTTCCACACGGTGAAGGTGGCAAAGTTATTGGCGTCAAAGTATTTGATAGCGAAGAAGGCTATGAGTTACTTTCTGGCGTTAACCAATTGGTTCGCGTTTATGTTGCTCAAAAGCGCAAAATCCAAGATGGTGACAAACTTGCTGGCCGTCACGGAAACAAGGGTGTTATTTCTAAAATTCTTCCTGCTGAAGATATGCCATTCCTTGAAGATGGAACTCCAGTAGACATCATTCTTAACCCACTTGGTGTACCTGGCCGTATGAACGTTGGCCAAGTTCTTGAAACACATCTTGGTTGGGTAGCTAATCAAGGATGGGAAGTCGAAGGAAGTGATCTTGATTGGACTAAAGATCTAAAGCGCATCGGTGCACTTTCTGGAAAACCAGGAACCCGTGTTGCAACTCCAGTATTTGATGGTGCTAAAGAAGAAGAAATCACTGGTCTTCTTGATGCAACTATTAAAAACCGCGATGGAAACCGCTTAGTAGATGGTTCCGGTAAAGCCCGTTTATTTGATGGACGTACTGGCGAGCCATACCGTGATCCAATCTCAGTTGGTTACATCTACATTCTTAAATTACTTCACCTTGTTGATGACAAGATTCACGCACGTTCAACAGGTCCTTACTCAATGATTACGCAACAACCACTTGGTGGAAAAGCACAATTTGGTGGTCAGCGCTTTGGTGAGATGGAAGTTTGGGCACTTGAAGCTTATGGTGCTGCTTACACCTTGCAAGAGTTGCTAACAATTAAATCCGATGACGTCCTTGGTCGCGTAAAAGTTTATGAAGCGATCGTTAAGGGTGAAAATATTCCAGAGCCAGGTATTCCTGAATCATTTAAAGTTTTGATTAAGGAAATGCAATCACTCTGCCTCAACGTTGAAGTTCTTTCATCAGATGGAGCTGCAATTGAGATGCGAGATACAGATGAAGAAGTGTTCCGTACCGCTGAAGAGCTCGGAATCAACCTATCCCGGGTTGAACCAAGCAGCGTTGAAGAGATCTAGGAGAGGAGCGAGCAATGTTAGATGTCAACTTTTTCGATGAGCTGAAGATCGGCCTCGCATCCGCTGAGGACATTCGCGGTTGGTCGCATGGTGAAGTTAAGAAACCAGAAACGATCAACTACCGCACCCTAAAACCTGAGAAAGATGGTTTGTTTGACGAGAAGATCTTCGGACCTACTCGCGATTGGGAGTGCTACTGCGGTAAGTACAAGCGCGTTCGCTTTAAAGGAATTGTTTGCGAGCGATGCGGTGTTGAAGTAACTCGTGCAAAAGTTCGTCGTGAACGTATGGGTCACATCGAATTAGCCGCACCTGTAACTCACATCTGGTACTTCAAGGGAGTCCCTAGCCGTCTTGGATACTTACTTGATCTTGCTCCAAAAGATCTTGAGAAAGTTATTTACTTTGCTGCTTACATGATTACTGAAGTAGATGCTGATGCTCGTCACGAAGATTTCGAGCAAAACCAAAAGAAATTGCTAAATGACAAGAAGAAGATCGAAACAAAACGCGATCTAGATCTTGATACCCGCCAGAAGAAACTCGAAGTTGATCTTTCAGCTCTCGAAGATGAAGGCGCAAAGGCAGATGCTCGTCGTAAGGTACGCGAAAGTGCAGAACGCGAAATGAAAAATGTTCGTGATCGTGCACAACGCGAACTTGATCGTCTAGATGAAGTTTGGGAGCGTTTCAAGAATCTTAAAGTTCAGGATCTTGAAGGCGACGAAATGCTTTATCGCGAAATGCGCGATCGTTTCGGTATGTACTTCAAAGGTTCAATGGGTGCAGCTGCAATCAAGCACCGTTTAGAAACTTTTGACCTTGCTGCTGAAGCTGAATCACTTCGCAACATCATTGCAACTGGTAAAGGACAAAAGAAGACTCGTTCAATTAAGCGTCTTCGCGTTGTCTCTTCATTCCTAAACACTTCCAACCACCCTGCATCAATGGTGTTGGATGCGGTTCCAGTTATCCCACCAGATCTTCGTCCAATGGTTCAACTAGATGGTGGACGTTTCGCAACTTCAGATCTAAATGATCTTTATCGTCGCGTAATTAACCGCAACAATCGTTTGAAGCGTCTTGCTGATCTTGGCGCTCCAGAGATCATCGTCAACAACGAGAAGCGCATGCTTCAAGAAGCTGTTGATGCACTCTTTGATAATGGTCGTCGTGGTCGTCCAGTAACTGGCCCAGGAAACCGTGCGCTTAAATCACTTTCTGACATGCTTAAAGGTAAGCAAGGCCGTTTCCGTCAGAACTTGCTTGGAAAGCGTGTTGATTACTCTGGTCGTTCAGTAATTGTTGTTGGACCACAGTTGAAACTTCACCAGTGCGGACTTCCAAAGCAGATGGCGCTAGAACTCTTTAAGCCATTTGTTATGAAGCGCCTAGTTGATTTAAATCACGCCCAAAATATTAAATCCGCAAAACGTATGGTTGAGCGTGCTCGTTCAGTTGTGTGGGATGTACTTGAAGAAGTTATTTCAGAGCATCCAGTACTTCTAAACCGCGCACCAACTCTCCACCGACTTGGTATCCAAGCATTTGAGCCACAGTTAATTGAAGGTAAAGCAATTCAGATTCACCCACTTGTTTGTACTGCATTCAACGCAGACTTCGACGGTGATCAGATGGCTGTGCACCTTCCACTTTCTGCAGAAGCTCAAGCAGAGGCTCGCGTATTGATGCTTTCCAGCAACAATATTCTCTCTCCTGCAAATGGACGCCCAATTACCTCACCTACACAGGACATGGTTCTTGGTCTGTACTTCTTAACTTCATACCTTGAAAACGAGAAAGGCGATGGACGTGCGTTCTCTTCAGTATCTGAAGGAATCATGGCTTTCGATCAAGGCTCACTTTCACTACAAGCTCGAATCAAAGTTCGTTTAGCAGCAGGAAGTGTTCCTCCACGTGGATTAGAAGTTCCAGGTTGGGTTGAAGGAGCAGCTTTCACATTAGAAACAACTCTTGGTCGTGCATTGTTTAACGAAGTACTTCCATCTGATTACCCATTTGTTGATTATGACGTAACTAAGAAACAACTTGGATCTATCGTTAACGATTTAGCAGAGCGGTATCCAAAAGTTGTTGTTGCAACAACACTTGATGGTTTGAAGAGCCTTGGTTTCCACTGGGCAACTCGTGCCGGTGTAACTATTGGTATCGAAGATGTCGTAACTCCTCCGCGCAAGCGCGAAATCCTCGAGTCTTATGAAAATAAGGCAGAGAAAGTCCAATCTCAATATGAGAAAGGCTTAATCACCGATGATGAGCGTCGCCAAGAGTTAATTGAAATTTGGACCCAGGCAACAAATGAAGTTGCAAAGGCAATGGAAGAAAACTTCCCTCGTCGCAACCCAGTTTGGATGATGGTTTTCTCAGGTGCACGTGGAAATATGATGCAGGTTCGTCAGATCGCAGGTATGCGTGGACTTGTAGCAAATCCAAAGGGAGAAATTATCCCGCGTCCGATCAAATCAAACTTCCGCGAAGGTCTATCAGTACTTGAGTACTTCATCTCAACACACGGTGCGCGTAAAGGTCTTGCCGATACCGCACTTCGTACCGCTGACTCAGGCTACTTAACTCGTCGTCTTTGCGACGTTGCCCAAGATGTAATTATTCGTGAAGAAGATTGCGGTACTGATCGTGGTCTAACTCTTGAAATTGCATCGGTAAATGCAAAGGGTGAGTTAGTAAAACTAGATCACGTCGAGTCATCTGTTTACTCACGTAACTTGGCTGAAGATATTGTTGTTAGTGGGCAGACAATTGCAATCGCTAACTCAGATCTAGGCGATGTACTCATTGATCGTTTACTTGCTGCAGGAATTCAAGAAGTAAAAGTTCGTTCAGTACTAACTTGCGAGAGCAAAGTTGGACAGTGCGCAGCTTGTTACGGACGCTCACTTGCATCTGGTCACTTAGTAGATGTCGGCGAAGCAGTCGGAATCATCGCAGCACAATCAATTGGTGAGCCAGGAACGCAGTTAACAATGCGTACCTTCCACACCGGTGGTGCGGTAAACGAAGCCGGAGATATCACTCACGGTCTTCCTCGTATTGTTGAACTTTTCGAAGCGCGTGAACCAAAAGGTAAAGCGCCGATCGCAGAGTACGCAGGACGAATCACATTTGAAGAGGACCCAAAAAATCCAACTGGTAAGCGTTTGGTTCTTACTCCAGATAATGGAAGCGAAGAAGTTGCTTATCCAGTTTCACGTTCTCGCAAATTGCTAGTTAGTGATGGAGATCGTGTTGAAGTTGGACAACGTTTAATTCTTGGTGCAATTGATCCAAAGGATGTACTTCGAATTCTTGGACCGCGTGCAACACAAGTACACCTTTGCGAAGAGATCCAATCTGTTTATCGCTCACAGGGTGTTGCTATTCACGATAAGCACATTGAAGTTATCGTGCGACAGATGCTTAAGCGGATCACCATTCTTGAAGCTGGCAACGCCAACTTCTTGCCAGGTGAACTTGTCGAGCGCGGTCGCTTCGAAACTGAGAACCGTCGCGTCGTAGCAAATAGCGGAACTCCGGCTTCTGGTCGGGCCGAGTTGATGGGTATCACCAAGGCATCCCTTGCTACTGAATCATGGTTGTCAGCTGCTTCATTCCAAGAGACCACCCGAGTATTGACCGATGCCGCCTTGGGCGAGCGCCGCGATAACTTGGTCGGCCTCAAAGAGAATGTGATCATCGGCAAGCTAATTCCAGCTGGAACCGGGCTAGCCCGTTACCGAAATGTCCGAGTTGAGCCTACTGAGGCGGCAAAGGCAGCGGTTTATGCGGCATATGACGAGTATGACTTCACCCCATTTGAGAGCCAAGGCTCCGGTGAGGCGGTCCGGCTCGATGAGTTTGAGGTAGATAACCGCTCGTAAGGGCGGTCAAGACTTACCCGTTTTGACCGGGCGAGAGTGGTTCGGCTACTCTCGCCCCTGAAGTTAAGAGCATTAAACCGCTTTAAAAAGTGTCACTGGAAATACTGTAAAAAGCCGCACTAACTTTTGGTTGGCGTAGCAAACGGTAGTGAAAGCGACACACCCGACCGCGTGGGTCGGGGATAGCAGTACAAGAAGTGAAGTACTAGTAATAAAAGAGGAGAGGTAAACGCATGCCAACGATTCAGCAGTTGGTCCGGAAAGGGCGCGCAGAGAAGAGTTCGAAGACGAACACTCCTGCACTTAAAGGCAGCCCACAACGGCGCGGTGTTTGCACGCGCGTTTACACAACTACTCCAAAGAAGCCAAACTCTGCGCTTCGTAAAGTGGCACGTGTTCGACTAACTAGTGGCATTGAAATTACTGCATACATTCCAGGTGAAGGTCACAACTTGCAAGAGCACTCAATCGTGCTTGTTCGTGGTGGACGTGTAAAAGATCTTCCTGGTGTTCGTTACAAAATTATTCGCGGCTCATTAGATACCCAAGGTGTAAAGAATCGTAAGCAATCTCGTAGCCGTTACGGTGCAAAGAAGGAGAAGAAGTAATGCCACGTAAAGGTCCCGCTCCGAAGAGCCCGGTAATTGCTGATCCGGTTTACAACTCACCAGTTGTTACTGCGCTCATTAATAAAATTTTGCTTGATGGCAAGCGTTCAACTGCGGAACAAATTGTTTACGATGCACTTGAAGGTTGTCGCGAAAAATCTGGTGCTGATCCGCTAATCACATTGAAGCGCGCACTAGACAATATTAAGCCAGCACTTGAAGTTCGTAGCCGTCGTGTTGGTGGAGCTACTTATCAGATTCCAATTGAAGTTAAAGCAGCACGTTCTACTGCGCTCGCACTTCGTTGGTTGGTAACTTATTCACGTCTTCGTCGTGAAAAGACAATGGCTGAGCGTTTAATGAATGAATTAGTTGATGCAAGTAATGGTTTAGGCGCATCTGTAAAGAAGCGCGAAGACACTCACAAAATGGCAGAAGCTAACAAGGCTTTTGCTCACTATCGCTGGTAATAAGGAGCACTGAGAACGTGGCTGTAGATACTGCAATCGACCTCGCCAAGGTCCGTAACATCGGGATCATGGCGCATATCGACGCTGGCAAAACCACCACAACTGAGCGCATTCTTTTTTACACTGGAATCAATTACAAAATTGGTGAGGTGCACGAAGGTGCCGCAACGATGGACTGGATGGAGCAGGAACAAGAGCGTGGAATTACGATCACCTCTGCTGCAACCACCTGTATGTGGGATGAGCACTTAATTAATATTATTGACACACCTGGACACGTAGATTTCACCGTAGAAGTAGAGCGTTCACTTCGCGTACTTGATGGCGCGGTAGCGGTATTTGATGGTGTTGCTGGTGTTGAACCTCAATCTGAGACTGTTTGGCGTCAAGCAGATCGTTACAACGTTCCTCGTATTTGTTTTGTTAATAAGTTAGACCGTACCGGAGCAAATTTTGATATGTGCGTTGACATGATTAAAACCCGCTTGAATGCAATTCCACTAGTTCTTCAAATTCCAATTGGATCAGAGATTGATTTCCTTGGAGTTGTCGATCTGATTGCAATGAAAGCACTTGTTTGGCCAGGAGAGACAAAGAAAGGTGAGGATTACCTCATCGAAGAGATTCCAGCCGAACTAGCAACAAAAGCTGCCGAAGCTCGTCATGCACTTGTTGAAACTCTTTCTGAAAATGATGACATTCTGATGGAGAAATACCTTGAAGGTGTTGCACCAACAGAAGAAGAGATCATCGCCGGAATTCGTCGGGCAACTCTTGGTGACAAAATTACCCCAGTACTTTGCGGTTCTGCATTTAAGAACAAAGGCGTACAGCCAATGCTTGATGCAGTAACTCGCTACCTTCCAAGCCCACTAGATGTTTCCGGAATTGTCGGTCACAAGATGGGTGATAGTTCAGTTGAGATTTTACGTAAGCCAGATCAGAAAGAACCTTTCTCTGCTCTTGCATTTAAAATCATGAGCGATCCACACCTTGGAAAATTAACATTTGTTCGCGTTTACTCTGGCGTTCTTGAGACTGGTACTCCAATTCTCAACAGCACCAAAGATCGCAAAGAACGCGTTGGCAAGATTTATCAGATGCATGCAAATAAGCGCGAAGAGCGTGAAACTGCTGTAGCTGGAATGATCGTTGCTGTTATGGGTCTTAAAGACACCACAACCGGTGAAACACTTTGCGATCCAGCAAATCCAGTAATTCTGGAATCAATGGATTTTCCAGATCCAGTTCTACACATTGCAATTGAGCCAAAGACAAAAGGCGATCAAGAAAAACTTGGAATGGCGATTCAGCGTCTTGCTGAAGAAGATCCAACCTTCCATGTTCGTACTGATGAAGAGACTGGCCAAACCATCATTGCTGGTATGGGCGAACTTCACTTGGAAATTTTGGTTGACCGCATGCGTCGCGAATTTAAAGTTGAAGCAAATGTTGGTAAGCCACAAGTTGCTTACCGCGAAACTCTTCGTAAAGCAGTTGAACGTCACGATTACACCCACAAAAAACAAACAGGTGGATCTGGTCAGTTCGCAAAGATTCAAATTGCAGTTCACCCACTTCCATCAGGTACTGAAGGCGGATATGAATTCGTCAATAAAGTAACCGGTGGTCGTATTCCACGGGAGTACATCCCTTCAGTTGATGCCGGTTGCCAAGAGGCCATGCAAAGTGGTCCGCTAGCTGGATATCCACTTGTAGATGTACAAGTCACTCTTCTTGATGGTGCTTACCACGATGTTGACTCATCGGAGTTGGCCTTCAAGATTGCTGGAATCGCAGCATTTAAGGAAGCAGCAAAACTTGCTGGTCCGGTATTGCTCGAGCCAGTTATGTCTGTCGAAGTCATTACCCCTGAAGATTTCATGGGCGATGTAATCGGCGATTTAAATAGTCGTCGTGGTCAGATTCAGGCCATGGACGAGAGATCAGGTGCTCGTATTGTTAAAGCAGTTGTGCCGCTTTCAGAGATGTTCGGTTATGTCGGAGATCTTCGAAGCAAGACACAAGGCCGCGCAAGTTACAGCATGCAATTCGACTCATATGCAGAAGTTCCGGCAAATGTGGCGAAAGAGATCGTTGCAAAGGTCCGGGGCGAGTAGTCCTACCAGTCCTAACAAGGCAGTTCAACTAAACCGATTAACTAGGAGGTCACAGTGGCGAAGGCAAAGTTCGAGCGTACAAAGCCGCACGTCAATATCGGCACCATCGGTCACATTGACCACGGTAAGACCACTCTTACTGCGGCAATTTCCAAGGTGCTTCACGACAAATTTCCAGATGTAAACCCATTCACACCATTTGATCAGATCGATAAGGCGCCAGAAGAGCGTCAGCGCGGTATCACTATCTCGATCGCTCACATTGAGTATCAGACCGAGAAGCGTCACTATGCGCACGTCGACTGTCCAGGTCACGCCGACTACATCAAAAATATGATCACCGGCGCTGCACAGATGGATGGAGCAATTCTTGTAGTTGCAGCAACTGATGGTCCAATGCCACAGACAAAAGAGCACGTACTACTTGCTCGTCAGGTTGGCGTACCAGCAATTGTTGTTGCACTTAATAAATCCGACATGGTTGATGATGAAGAAATCTTGGAATTAGTTGAGATGGAAGTTCGTGAACTTCTCTCACTATATGAGTTCCCAGGAGACACCATCCCAGTCGTACGTGTTTCAGCACTTAAAGCTCTCGAAGGAGATGCAAAGTGGGCTGAGGCTCTCTTGGGTCTAATGGATAAAGTAGATGAAGCTATCCCAACCCCAGAGCGTGAAATCGACAAACCATTCCTTATGCCAGTTGAAGATGTTTTCACAATCACTGGTCGCGGAACTGTTGTCACCGGTCGTATTGAGCGTGGCATCGTTAAGGTCAACGAGGAAATCGAAATCGTTGGAATTAAAGAAGCATCACAGAAGACCACCGTTACCGGCGTTGAAATGTTCCGCAAACTTCTTGATGAAGGTCGCGCGGGCGAAAACGTTGGACTTCTTCTACGTGGAACCAAGCGTGAAGATGTTGAGCGCGGTCAAGTCTGTTGCAAGCCAGGAACAATTACTCCACATACTGATTTTGATGCCAGCGTTTACATCCTTTCAAAGGATGAAGGCGGACGGCACACACCATTCTTCGACAATTACCGTCCACAGTTCTACTTCCGCACTACTGACGTCACTGGCGTCGTAACGCTTCCAAGTGGAACCGAAATGGTTATGCCTGGCGATAACACTGAGCTGAAGGTTGCTCTTATTCAGCCAATCGCTATGGAAGAAGGATTGCGTTTTGCGATTCGTGAAGGTGGCCGCACAGTTGGTGCCGGTCGCGTTGTAAAGATCAATAAGTAATCAATTAATAAACAGTTGTAATTAAGCAAGCGAGAGGAGGGCGAGGAGCATGGCGGGTCAAAAGATTCGTATTCGGCTCAAGGCCTATGACCATGAGGTGATTGACTCTTCGGCGAAAAAAATCGTCGAAACAGTTGAGCGCACAGGTGCAAAGGTTGCCGGACCAGTTCCATTGCCTACAGAGCGGAATTCATTTTGTGTAATCCGTTCACCGCACAAGTACAAAGACAGTCGTGAGCATTTCGAAATGCGCACACATAAGCGTTTGATCGACATCATCGATCCAACTCCTAAGACTGTTGATTCCTTGATGCGACTCGACCTCCCTGCTGGCGTCGACATTGAGATTAAGTTGTAGGGGTAAAAAATGACATTAATTGGTACTCACCCACACACCCGAAAGGGCATTCTTGGCACAAAGCTAGGAATGACTCAAGTCTTTGATGCAAATAACCGGATCGTTCCGGTAACTGTTATTCAAGCTGGACCTTGTGCAATTACGTTAATCCGCACTCTTGAAAAAGATGGATATAGCGCAATTCAAATTGCATACGGTTCTATTGATCCACGCAAAGTTACTAAGCCACTTGCTGGTCACTTTGCAAAGGCTGGAGTAACTCCTCGTCGCAGTGTTGCTGAGATTCGTTTAGATGATGTCTCTGCATATGAAGTCGGCGGCGAAATTAACGCAGATATCTTTGCTGCTGGAGATCTAGTTGATGTAACTGGAACCAGCACTGGTAAAGGAACTGCCGGTGTAATGAAGCGTCATGGTTTCGGTGGTTTAGGTGCATCGCACGGTGTTGATCGTAAACACCGCACGCCTGGATCAATCGGAGCATGCTCAACACCAGGTCGGGTATTTAAAGGAATAAAGATGGCCGGACGTATGGGAAATGAAAAAGTCACGACTCAGAGTCTGACTCTCCATGCAGTTGATACCGAAAAGGGTTACCTATTAATTAAAGGTTCTGTCCCTGGTCCAATTGGTGGCTTAATTCTGGTTCGTGCCGCAGCGAAGGCAGGTGCGTAATGTCATTAACAATTGAGATTAAAAACGCAACTGGTAAAGCTGCCGGAAGCATTGATCTTCCAGCTGAACTTTTCGATGTACAGACAAATGTGCCATTGATTCACCAAGTTGTAGTTGCTCAACTTGCTGCTGCCCGTCAGGGAACTAGCAAAGTTAAGAACCGTGGTGAAGTAAGTGGTGGTGGAAAGAAACCGTTCGCACAAAAAGGAACAGGTCGTGCTCGTCAGGGCTCAACCCGTTCACCTAATCAGCGTCACGGTGGAGTTTCACACGGTCCAGTACCTCGTTCATATGCACAACGCACTCCTAAGAAAATGATTGCTGCAGCACTACGCGGACTTTTGTCTGATCGCGCTCGCAATTCACGGATTCACGTTGTCACTGAAATTTTGGCTAGTGATTCTCCTTCAACAAAAGGCGCACTTGCCGCAGTTCGTCAATTCTCAGATCGCAAACAACTTCTCGTAGTTATTTCACGTGAAGAAGTAGATGCATGGAGAAGTTTACGAAATGCAACTGATATGCATTTGATCGTTCCAGATCAATTAAATGCTTACGATGTCGTTAAATCAGATGATGTTGTTTTCACTCATCAAGCGATTAAGGATTTCCTAGCAGCTCGTGCCGAGAAAGCAGAGGTGAGCGCATAATGAGTAGAGATCATCGCTCAGTACTTTTTTCACCAGTAGTTTCAGAGAAGTCTTATGGACTACTTGATGAAAATAAATACACCTTCTTGGTTGCAACAGATGCAAATAAGACCGAGATCAAAATCGCGGTTGAAAAAGTCTTCGGAGTGAAGGTGCTTAGCGTCAATACCTTGAACCGTAAAGGTAAGACCAAGCGCACTCGTTTCGGTATGGGTAGTCGAAGTGATACCAAGCGCGCGATTGTACAAATCGCTGCAGGGGATCGCATCGATATCTTCGGCGGACCAGTCTCCTAAGAACTTTAGAAAAGAGAATCTACTAATGGGAATTCGTAAGTTAAAGCCGACAACACCGGGCCAACGTGGCATGAGCGTTTCCGACTTTGCTGAAATTACTCGTACAACCCCAGAGAAATCTTTGGTTCGTCCGATTCACAGCAAGGGTGGACGTAACTCTGCCGGACGGATCACCGTTCGCCATCAAGGTGGAGGACACAAGCGCGCCTATCGCTTAATTGATTTTGTTCGCAATGATAAAGATGGTGTGCCAGCGAAGGTTGCTCATATTGAGTATGACCCAAACCGCACAGCTCGCATCGCACTTTTGCATTATGCAGATGGCGAAAAGCGTTACATCATTGCTCCTAATAATTTAGAGCAAGGTGCTGTTATTGAAAACGGCCCAAGCGCAGATATTAAGCCAGGAAACAATTTGCCACTTCGCAACATTCCGGTTGGAACTGTGGTTCACGCAATTGAAATTCGTCCTGGTGGGGGAGCAAAGATTGCTCGTTCTGCTGGTGCAAGTGTTCAACTTGTTGCAAAAGAAGGAGCCTGGGCACAACTACGTATGCCATCAGGTGAAGTGCGAAATGTAGATGTACGTTGTCGCGCAACCATCGGCACAGTTGGTAATGCTGAGCAATCAAATATTAATTTTGGCAAGGCCGGAAGAATGCGTTGGAAGGGTCGTCGTCCAACGGTTCGTGGTGTTGTTATGAACCCAGTTGATCACCCACATGGTGGTGGTGAAGGTAAAACTTCTGGTGGCCGTCACCCGGTTACACCTTGGGGTCAGCCTGAAGGTCGCACCCGTAAGAAGAAAGCCAGCGATCAACAAATCGTCCGCCGTCGTCCGAAGAACAAGAAGCGATAGGAACCTTCGATGCCACGTAGCTTAAAAAAAGGTCCATTTGTGGACTCACACCTTTCCAAAAAGGTTGAGGCGCAAAATGAGAAGAACACGAAAAATGTCATCAAGACATGGTCTCGTCGTTCGATGATCACTCCGGACATGATCGGTCACACCATCGCTGTTCATGATGGTCGCAAGCACATACCTGTCTTTGTTACTGAAGCAATGATTGGTCACAAACTCGGTGAGTTTGCACCAACTCGTACCTTCAAAGGTCACATTAAAGGCGACGATCGGAGGGCCAAGCGTGTCATCTAATATCGACAACACAGAAGCAATTTCGGCTCGCGCAATCTTGCGTGATGTCCGTATTACTCCTCAAAAAGCCCGTCGGGTTATTGATTTGATCCGTGGCGTTAAAGCAGATGAGGCACTTTCGATCTTGAAGTTTGCACCACAAGCAGCCGGCGATGTCTTCTACAAGTTAGTTGCATCAGCAGTTGCAAATGCAAAACAAAAAGATCCAAATATTCGTGATGCATCAGAGCTTTGGATTACTGAAGCTTATGTAAATGATGGAGTGACGCTAAAGCGGTTCCGTCCACGTGCCCAAGGTCGCGCTTTCCAAATTTTGAAGCGTACAAGCCACATAACTGTTGTTGTGTCTGAAGTTAGAGGGGGCAAGTAATGGGTCAAAAGATAAATCCATACGGTTTCCGTCTGGGCATTACAACCGAATTTAAATCTCGTTGGTATACCGACAAGATGTACAAGGCATATGTTGGTGAAGATATTGCAATTCGTCGCATGCTGGATAAGGGCATGGAGCGTGCTGGAATTTCACGTGTTGAAATCGAGCGCACCCGCGAACGGGTTCGCATTGATATTCACACTGCACGTCCTGGCATCGTTATCGGTCGCCGTGGAATGGAAGCAGATCGTCTTCGCATGGATCTTGAGAAGTTAACTGGCAAGCAAGTTCAATTAAATATTCTTGAAGTTAAGAATCCAGAAATTGATGCACAGCTTGTTGCTCAAGGTGTTGCAGAACAACTTGCCAGCCGGGTTTCTTTCCGTCGTGCAATGCGTAAATCAATGCAGACCGCACTTAAATCTGGTGCCAAAGGAATTCGGGTTCAATGTAATGGTCGTCTTGGTGGAGCAGAAATGTCTCGCTCTGAGTTCTACCGTGAAGGTCGCGTTCCACTACATACGTTGCGCGCAGATATTGATTACGGTTTCTATGAGGCAAAAACTACTTTTGGTCGCATCGGCGTAAAAGTTTGGATCTACAAAGGTGACATTCTGGAGACTCGCGCAACTCGTCAAGCAGAAGCATTAGCTGCTGCACGTACCGGCGCTGCTCGTGGAAGTTCAGCTCGCGGAGCAGCGGGTCCAGTAGCTCCAGTTGCTTCAGATGCAGCACCAGTTGTTGAAGGAGGCCAGGCCTAATGTTGATTCCTCGTAAAGTTAAATTCCGTAAGCCGCACCACCCATCTCGTTCAGGTGCGTCAAAAGGTGGAACTGCAGTCTCTTTTGGAGATTACGGAATCCAAGCTCTTGAACCAGCTTACGTAACTAACCGTCAGATTGAGGCAGCGCGTATCGCGATGACTCGTCACATTAAACGTGGTGGAAAAGTTTGGATCAATATTTATCCAGATGTTCCATTAACTAAAAAACCAGCTGAAACTCGCATGGGTTCCGGTAAAGGTTCACCAGAATGGTGGATCGCAAACGTCAAGCCAGGTCGCGTGATGTTTGAGATCTCTGGTGTCACTGAGGCTATTGCTACAGAAGCGATGACTCGTGCAATCCATAAATTGCCAATGAAGTGCCGCATCGTCCGACGTGAGGAGGCGTAATGGCTAACAACGTGAATGAAGTTCTACGCGCGCTATCCATTGACGAATTAGAGGCCAAACTGCGCGAATCAAAGGAAGAGTTATTCAACCTTCGATTCCAAGGAGCAACTGGTCAACTTGAAAGCCATGGTCGCTTAACCGCGGTCCGTAAAGAGATTGCGCGAATCTACACGATCATGCGCGAACGCGAATTAGGAATTGGTATCGGGGGTGCTGCATGAGCGATCAACCATCAACATCATCTGCTACGCCAGAGCGCGGTTTTAGAAAAACCCGTGAAGGTCTGGTAACTAGCAACAAGATGGATAAAACTGTCATCGTTGTAGTTGAAGATCGTGTAAAGCACGCTCTTTACGGAAAAGTTATGCAACGTGCCCACAAGTTGAAGGCGCATGATGAGGCTAATGAATGTGGAATGGGTGATCGCGTTCTAATTATGGAAACGCGTCCACTTTCAGCCACAAAGCGTTGGCGCGTTGTGCAAATTCTTGAAAAAGCTAAGTAAGAGCGGGAGAAAAAAGCCATGATTCAACAAGAGTCGCGACTACGCGTCGCTGACAATACTGGGGCTAAGGAACTGCTCTGCATCCGTGTACTTGGCGGCACCAGACGTCGTTATGCCAGCATCGGTGACATCATCGTTTGCTCGGTTAAAGATGCCATTCCTGGTGGTCAAGTCAAAAAAGGTGAAGTTGTAAAGGCTGTCATCGTTCGCACCACTAAGGAGAACCGTCGTGCTGATGGTTCATATATCAAATTTGATGAGAACGCCGCCGTTATTTTGAAAGCTGATGGTGAACCACGTGGAACCCGTATCTTCGGACCAGTTGCACGTGAACTTCGCGATAAGAAATTTATGAAGATCATTTCACTTGCTCCGGAGGTGCTATAAAAATGGCAAAAATCCGCAAGGGTGACACTGTTCAGGTTATCGCTGGCAAAGATAAGGGAGTTACCGGAAAGGTAATTTCAGTATTAGTTGAAAAAAACCGCGTAATTGTCGAAGGTGTGAATCAGATTAAGAAGCACACCAAAGAGAGTTCAACTGATCGTGGAGTGCGCGTCGGTGGAATTATTACCACTGAAGCATCTATCCACATTTCAAATGTTCTTATTGTCGACGAAGATGGTCGCGCAACGCGTCTTGGATCTCGCAAAGATGAAAAGGGCAAAAATGTTCGCATCTCACGTCGCACCGGAAAGGACATCCGATGAGTACTGTAACTAGCGCACGTTTAAAGGATCGCTACCGTGCTGAAATTATTCCTGCAATGCGTGAAGAGTTTAAATATGCAAATGTGATGCAAGTTCCTACCCTTGTAAAGATTGTTGTAAACATGGGTGTTGGCGAAGCTGCTCGTGATTCAAAATTAATTGAAGGTGCAATTAAGGATCTTGCAGCTATCACCGGACAACGTCCACAAGTGACTCGCTCAAAGAAATCAATTGCACAATTCAAATTGCGTGAGAACATGCCAATTGGTGCGCACGTAACAATGCGCGGAGATCGGATGTGGGAATTCTGCGATCGCCTATTGAGCATCTCTCTTCCACGTATCCGCGATTTCCGGGGATTATCTCCAAAGCAATTTGATGGCCATGGAAATTACACATTCGGTTTAACCGAACAAGTTGTATTCACCGAGATCGATCAAGACAAAATTGATCGTCCACGTGGAATGGATATCACCGTTGTAACTACTGCGACAAATGATGAAGAAGGGCGTGCGTTATTACGCAAACTCGGCTTCCCATTTAAGGAGAACTAAAAATGGCTAAAACCTCATTAAAAGTTAAAGCGAGCCGTAAGCCAAAGTTCAAAGTTCGCGGTTACACCAGATGTCAGCGCTGTGGACGCCCACGTGCTGTCTACCAAAAGTTTGGAATTTGCCGCGTTTGTTTCCGTGAAATGGCACATGCCGGCGAACTTCCTGGAATCACAAAGGCCAGCTGGTGACCTCACCTGCGGTTGTAGCAAACTCGAGTAAGAAAACTACGGAGCAGGTCCTAACGGAAACCACTTCGAGGAAGGTTAAGGCGAACCAACTATGACAATGACAGATCCCATCGCAGATATGTTGACGCGATTGCGGAACGCCAATTCGGCATACCACGAGAAAGTGGCGATGCCATCTTCAACGGTCAAAGCACGTATCGCTGCAATCCTCAAACAAGAGGGTTACATCAGCAGTTACGAGATCGTGACTAATGAAAGTGGAATTGGTAAGACGCTTACAATTGATCTTAAATATGGCGCAAGCCGTCAGCGTTCAATCGCTGGCGTGCGTCGCGTGAGCAAGCCAGGACTTCGCGTTTATGCAAAGTCAACTGCGTTGCCACGTGTTCTTGGTGGTTTAGGTGTTGCCATCATTTCAACTTCATCCGGATTGCTGACAGATAAGCAAGCTGGCAAACAGGGAGTAGGCGGGGAAGTTCTCGCCTACGTATGGTGAGTGCTGATGTCACGAATTGGTAAACAACCCATCACGCTTCCTAAGGGAGTAGAAGTTTCATTAGAAGGTCAACATGTTGCTGTTAAAGGACCTAAAGGCGCTTTAGCTCACACTGTTGCACTTCCAATCACAATTACAAAGAGCGATGAAGGTGTTTTAACACTTTCTCGTCCAAATGATGAGCGCCAAAGTCGTTCACTACATGGACTTTCACGCACTCTTGTTTCAAATATGATCGAAGGCGTAACAAACGGTTATGAAAAAAAGCTAGACATCATTGGTGTTGGTTACCGCGTTGCAGCAGAAGGTAAGAACCTTACTTTTGCACTTGGATTCAGTCACCCAGTAAATGTTGTTGCTCCTGAAGGAATTACTTTTGTAGTTGAGTCACCAACTAAATTCTCAGTTCAAGGAATTGATAAGCAATTAGTTGGCGAAGTCGCTGCAAATATTCGCAAGATTCGTCCACCAGAGCCTTACAAAGGTAAAGGTGTGCGCTATGTCGATGAAGTTGTTCGACGCAAGCAAGGAAAGGCAGGTAAGAAGTAATGGCTATCGGAGTAAAGGTCCGTAAAGGATCGGCCCAAGTTGCCAAAGCTCGCCGCCACTTCCGCGTGCGTAAAAAAGTTTCCGGAACCGCACTACGTCCGCGTCTTGTTGTGACTCGATCTTCTCGCCATGTATTTGCGCAGATTGTTGATGACACCAAGGGACACACTCTTGCATCAGCTTCGAGTATGGAAGATAACTTCCGCACTTCGAAAGATGACAAAACCAGAAAAGCTCGCTTAATCGGGCAGCTGCTTGCAGATCGCGCGAAAAGCGCTGGAGTTTCTGCCGTTGTGTTTGATCGTGCCGGAGCAAAGTACACCGGTCGAATTGCCGCTCTTGCTGACGGCGCTCGCGAGAATGGATTGGAGTTCTAATGGCTGCTGAAAGAGGTACTAATCCAGGTGCACCTGCTTCAGGTGAACGTCGCGAAAAACGTGAACGTCGTGATGGTGGCGGACCAGAAAAAAGCCAGTACATCGAACGCGTTGTCTTCATCAACCGGGTTTCTAAAGTAGTAAAAGGTGGACGTCGTTTCTCCTTTACCGCTCTAGTAGTTGTTGGCGATGGCAAAGGCATGGTTGGTGTTGGTTACGGCAAAGCAAAAGAAGTTCCTGCTGCAATTGCCAAGGGAGTTGAAGAAGCTAAAAAAGCTTTCTTCAAAGTTCCAATGATTCAAGCAACTATTCCTCATCCAGTTCAAGGTGAAGCAGCTGCCGGAGTAGTACTCCTAAAGCCAGCAAGTCCTGGTACTGGAGTTATTGCAGGTGGACCAGTTCGTGCTGTACTTGAGTGCGCTGGAATTCACGATGTACTTAGCAAATCTCTCGGATCAAATAATGCGATCAACATTGTTCATGCAACTGTTGCAGCATTAAAGAGCCTTGAACACCCAAGTGCAATCGCTGCTCGTCGCGGTCTTCCACTAGAAGATGTTGCGCCAACCCGTTTACTTAAAGCCATCAACGCAGATCTACATCCAGTATCGGCAGGTGCATAAATATGGGTCGCTTAAAAGTAACTCAACTACGCTCCAAAGTCGGCGGAAGACCAGAACATCGCGAGACTCTTCGCTCACTTGGTCTAAAGCGCATCGGTGATGTTGTCGTAAAAGAAGATCGTCCAGAGATTCGCGGAATGGTTAAAGCCGTTCGTCATCTCATTCTTGTGGAAGAGGTCGAATAAATGACTCTTAAAATGCACCATCTACGTCCTGCCCCAGGAGCGAAGAAAGATCGCGTTCGTAAAGGTCGCGGAGAAGCTTCCAAAGGTAAAACTTCTGGTCGAGGTGGAAAAGGTACGCATGCGCGTAACACTGTCCGCATCGGTTTTGAAGGCGGTCAAATGCCGCTACATATGCGTCTTCCAAAACTCAAGGGCTTTAAAAACCCAGAGCGGGTGGAGTACCAAGCAGTTAACGTGGCAACTTTGAATGAACTATTTCCAAAAGGTGGCACCGTAACTGTTGCCCAACTCATTGAATATGGCGCAGTCCGCAAAGGACTACCAGTCAAAGTTCTAGGAAATGGCGAAATCGCTGTTGCAATCACAATTGCAGTACAAGGATTTTCTGCTACAGCTGAAGAAAAAATTAAAGCTGCTGGTGGCAAAATTACTAAACTACTAAAGTAGTTGAACTCTAAAGATTTCAAGAAGGAGTGAAGAATGATCGCTGCATTTGGAAAGGCCTTTAAAACGCCTGATCTGCGCAAAAAGATTTTCTTTACTCTTTCAATTATGGCCTTGTTTCGTTTTGGTTCAGTTATTCCAACTCCAGGTGTCTCATACACCAGCGTTCAAACCTGTTTGAATCAAGTTCAAACTGGCGGTTTGTTTGGGTTGATTAACCTTTTTAGCGGTGGTGCGTTGTTACAACTTAGTGTTTTCGCACTTGGAATCATGCCTTACATCACCAGCTCAATTATCGTGCAACTTTTGACGGTAGTTATTCCACGTTTTGAAGCTTTGAAAAAAGAGGGTCAATCTGGAACCGCAAAATTAACTCAGTACACCCGTTACTTAACAATTGGTTTGGCAATTTTGCAATCATCTGGTCTTGTTGCAGTTGCTCGTACCCCAGGAAGACTTTTCTCTGGTTGTAATGAAGCAATCATTCCTGATACCTCTTGGTCGCGAATTTTAACGATGGTTGTAGTCATGACTGCTGGAACTTCAGTAATCATGTGGCTTGGTGAATTGATCACTGATCGCGGCGTAGGTAACGGAATGTCGATCTTGATCTTTACATCAATCGCAGCAAGATTCCCCGGTCAACTTTGGAGTATCAAACTTCAAAAAGGTCTATTTGTATTCTTATTTGTAATGGCTGTTGGAGTTTTGATTGTTGCAGCTGTTGTTTTCGTTGAGCAAGCCCAACGTCGTATTCCAGTGCAGTATGCAAAACGCCAAGTTGGAAGCCGTAGTTATGGTGGTGCAAGTACTTATATTCCGATTAAGGTAAACCAAGCCGGTGTTATTCCGGTAATTTTTGCCTCCTCTTTGCTTTACATCCCATCGCTTGTAGTGAATCTTTCAAATAGCAAAGCAGCATGGGCAGTTTGGATTCAACAAAACTTTGTAAAAGGTGATCACTGGACTTATGTAATTGCATATTTTGTGATGATTATTTTCTTTACTTACTTCTACGTTGCAATTACTTTCAACCCAGAAGAAGTAGCTGAGAATATGCGTAAATATGGCGGGTTCATTCCTGGTATCCGTGCCGGACGCCCAACTGTTGAGCATTTGCAATATGTACTGTCGCGAATCACCGCACCTGGCTCGCTTTACTTGGCTTTGGTAGCGATCATTCCGGTAATTGCACTTGCACTATTTGGCGCTACTCAGAACTTCCCATTTGGTGGAACCGCAATTTTGATCGTTGTTGGTGTAGGTCTTGATACTGCCAAACAGATTGAAAGCCAATTGCAACAACGTTCATATGAAGGTTTCTTGCGGTAATGCGTTTAGTTTTAGTTGGACCACCAGGCGCCGGAAAAGGGACACAAGCTGAATTCTTGTGCGCCCACTATGGAATCCCTCATATTTCCACCGGAGACATTTTCCGAGCAAATTTATCTGCCGGTACCGCGCTAGGAATTGAAGCCAAGGGTTACATGGATCGTGGAGATCTTGTGCCAGATTCAGTTACTAACAGCATGGTGGAAGCCAGATTAAATGAATCTGATTTAGATAATGGATTTTTACTTGATGGATTTCCACGCAATGCTGCACAAGCTGCGGTTTTAAAGGAAATTCTAAAAGGTATTAATGCGCCTTTAGATTCTGTACTTGAATTGCAAATCGATGAAGAAGAAATTGTCACACGACTTGCTAGTCGCAATCGCGATGATGACAATGCAGATGTAGTTCGTCATCGTTTGAAAGTTTATCGTGAGCAGACTGCTCCAATTATTGATTTTTATCGAAATGAAAATTTACTTATTGCAATTAATGCCTCAGGCTCTATTGCAGATATTACTGAGCGGGCAATCGCAGCGCTCTCTCCTAAAAAATAATTTAGGTTTTCATGGCAATTGAAATAAAAACTTTAGCGCAACTTAAATTAATGCGAATTGCCGGCCTGCTTGTAGCTGACACTCTAGAACTTATAAAAAATGCAGTAGCTCCTGGAGTGACCACAAAAGATTTAGATAAAATCGCTGCAGAAAACATCAAGGCTGGTGGTGGTATTCCATCTTTTCTTGGCTATCACGGTTATCCAGCAACAATTTGCACATCAGTAAATGATGAGGTTGTCCATGGAATTCCAAATGACAAACCATTAAAAGATGGCGATGTAATTTCAATAGATTGTGGAGCAATAGTTGATGGTTGGCATGGCGACTCTGCAATATCAGTCGGCGTTGGTCAGATAACTTCTGAAGATCAAAAAATGATGGATGCATGTGCACAATCAATGTGGGCGGGAATTGCGGCTGCGAAAGTTGATGGAAAATTAACTGATCTAAGCGCGGCAATTGAAAAGAGTATTAACGCAAGCGGAAAGTATGGAATTTTGCGGGATTATGGTGGTCATGGAATTGGTACTGAAATGCACCAAGAACCACATCTATTAAATTTTGGAGTAGCCGGACGTGGACCGACATTAGTTGCAGGTATCGCCTTAGCGGTTGAACCAATGATTACTCGCGGATCCCACAAAGTGCGCACATTGGATGATGAGTGGACCGTGGTCACTCAAGATGGAGCGCGCGCTGCCCACACTGAACATTCATTTGCGCTCACCCCTGATGGTGGGATCTTTGTCTTGACCGCCAAAGATGGAGGGGCGGCTGGATTGGCGCCGTTTGGGCGGGAAATCTCTGCATTACTTTGATTAACGGGGTGATTTTCCAGGGATTTAAGTTCAAAACTGGTTCAGATTTGGGGGATTAGCCCCGATTTCACTGAATTGGCCCCCTGGACCTAGTATTGCCCTTCGGTCTTGAGTTCAATTTGGGAGTAGGTAGGGCTTGTCAAAGAAAGATGGCGCCATCGAAATAGAAGGCACCGTAGCTGAGGCTTTGCCCAATGCCATGTTTCGAGTTGATCTCACCAACGGACATAAAGTCCTCGCACACATCAGCGGAAAGATGCGACAGAACTACATTCGCATTTTGCCGGAAGATCGTGTGATCGTGGAGTTAAGTCCATACGACCTCAACCGAGGTCGCATCGTTTATCGATACAAGTAAGAGCTGTAGAGACAGATAAGGAAAGAGGGGGGAACATGAAGGTCAAACCAAGCGTTAAGAAGATTTGTGACAAGTGCAAAGTAATTCGTCGTCACGGTCGCGTCATGGTGATCTGCGAGAACCTCCGTCACAAACAACGGCAGGGATAATTTTCTAAAATAACTTAATAGTTAACATGTAACACAACTGAGAAATCAGTCCCCTTGGTCCAGAGGCTAAGGTCGTGTCGCATAGGACCTCTGGTTTAACGAAGGGCCACTGATGGCACGTTTAGTTGGTGTCGATCTTCCGCGTGAAAAGCGCGTTGAGATTGCACTTACATATATCTTCGGTGTTGGCCGTACCCGTTCGCAAGAGATGTTAACGGCTACTGGAATCAACCCGGATGTTCGCGTAAAAGATATGCCTGAGAGCGATCTAGTTAAGTTACGCGATTACATTGAAGGAAACTTCAAAATCGAAGGTGATCTCCGTCGTGAGATTGCAGCTGATATCCGACGCAAAGTTGAGATTCAGTGCTACCAAGGAATTCGTCACCGCAGAGGTTTGCCGGTGCGCGGGCAACGTACCCACACCAACGCACGTACTCGCAAGGGTCCACGCGTTGCAATCGCTGGTAAGAAGAAGGTGACCAAGTAATGGCTGCTAAACCTGCTGCTGCCGGTAAAGGCAAAGTAAAACTTCGCAAGAAAGAAAAGAAAAATGTTGCTGTAGGCCAAGCTCACATCAAGAGCACCTTCAATAACACCATCGTTTCAATCACTGATCCAAGTGGTGCCGTTATTGCATGGTCTTCTGCTGGCCAAGTTGGTTACAAAGGATCACGTAAATCAACACCATTTGCCGCACAACTTGCTGCTGAAGCTGCTGCACGTCGCGCGCAAGAACACGGTGTTCGCAAAGTAGATGTATTTGTTAAGGGGCCAGGATCTGGTCGCGAAACAGCTATTCGTTCATTACAGGCAGCCGGATTAGAAGTTGGAGCTATCGCAGATATGACTCCAGCTCCACATAATGGTTGCCGTCCACCAAAGCGTCGCCGGGTTTAGGGGAGGAGAGAGATATGGCTCGTTATACCGGAGCAGATTGCAAGCGTTGTCGTCGCGAGAAAGTAAAGCTCTTCCTTAAGGGCTCTAAATGCGATGGACCAAAATGTCCGATCGAATCACGTCCTTACCCACCAGGGCAGCATGGTCGCGGTCGCACCAAAGACAGTGAGTACTTATTGCAGATGCGTGAGAAGCAAAAGTGCGCACGTATTTATGGAATTTTAGAAAAGCAGTTCCGTGGATATTACGAAGAGGCAAACCGTCGTCAAGGACGTACCGGTGAAAACCTACTTCGCATCTTGGAAACTCGTTTAGACAACGTGGTTTTCCGCGCAGGTTTTGCGAAGAGTCGTGACATGGCCCGCCAATTGGTGCGTCACGGTCACTTCTTAGTTAACGGTGAGAAAGTAAATATTCCTTCATACCGCGTAACTGCAAACACCATCATTGATGTTCGTCCAGGATCACATGATCTAACTCCATTCATCATCGCAAGTGCTGAATTAGGAGATCGTTCAGTTCCAGCTTGGATGGAAGTTGTTGGCTCAAAGTTGCGAATTCTGGTTCACGCACTTCCAGAGCGCGCTGTGATTGATACTCAAGTTCAAGAGCAGTTAATTGTTGAGTATTACTCTAAATAATAAGTAGTAATAAGTAGTTAGTAGTAAGCGAACTTCTCGCCCCGAGGGAAGTTCGTGCAGTAAGTAAAGTTGGAGATCAAATAGTGGATCTCCACGAGTTATGGAGGATATCTAGTGCTTATCGCGCAACGTCCCATCTTGTCCGAAGAAGTTGTGAGTGAATATCGCTCTCGCTTCATCATCGAACCATTAGAACCAGGTTTTGGTTACACCCTGGGAAACTCTTTACGTCGTACCTTGCTCTCATCAATTCCCGGTGCTGCTGTAACAAGCGCACGAGTTGAAGGCGCACTTCATGAGTTCACCACTCTTGAAGGAGTTAAGGAAGATTTAACAGAGATCGTGCTAAACATTAAAGGTTTAGTTCTTTCATCAGATAGTGATGAGCCAGTAGTTATGTACATTCGCAAAAGTGGCGAAGGTGTATTAACTGGTGCTGACATCGTTCTCCCTGCTGGAGTTGAAGTTCATAACCCAGAGATTCACATTGCAACTCTTAATGCAAAAGCAAAAGTTGAAATTGAGTTAACAGTTGAGCGCGGCCGCGGATACGTAACAGCGGTTCAAAATAAGCAAGCGGGTCAAGAAATCGGACGCATTCCGATTGACTCAATTTACTCACCAGTTCTAAAAGTTACTTACAAAGTTGAAGCAACACGTGTTGAACAGCGCACCGACTTTGACCGTTTAGTGCTGGATGTTGAAACAAAGCGCTCAATGGAACCACGTGATGCAATGGCATCTGCCGGAAAGACACTTGTTGAGCTATTTGGTTTGGCTCGCGAATTGAACCTTGGTGCAGAAGGAATTGAAATTGGACCATCCATCACTGATGCTGCACTAGCTGCAGATCTTGCTCTTCCAATCGAAGATCTAGATCTAACAGTGCGTTCATACAACTGCTTGAAGCGTGAAGGAATCCACAGCGTTGGTGAACTTGTTTCTCGAAGTGAAGCAGATCTTTTGGATATCCGTAACTTCGGTTCAAAATCAATTGACGAAGTTAAATTGAAGCTTGTTGGAATGGGTCTTCAACTGAAGGACAGCCCAATTGGTTTTGATCCAACTCAATCACCTGGATATCACGACAATGGTGATGATGAGGATGAGGAGTTCTATGTTGTTCCACCAGTAACTCCAATTCACGCGGTTGATCCAATCAGCCCAACTGATTCAGCTAATTCAGAAACACAAGAGTAGTTAGAGGAGATCTGAGCCAAAATGCCAAAGCCAGCAAAGGGACCACGCCTCGGTAGTGGACCAGCCCATGAGCGCCTCTTACTAGGAACTCTTGCCGCTCAATTAATTCAACATGGTCGTATTCGCACAACAGTGACAAAAGCTAAACGCTTGCGTCCAGTTGCTGAGAAGTTGATCAGTGCTGCAAAGAAAGGCGATCTTCCAGCTCGCCGACGAGTGATGGCAGTTATCAGCGATAAGAGCGTTGTGCACCACTTATTTACTGAAATCGGTCCTCGTTTTGCGCAACGCGATGGTGGATACACCCGCATCACCAAAGTTGGAGTTCGCAAAGGCGATAACTCTTCGATGGCGATAATTGAAATTCTTACTGAAGGAACTCCTGCAAAACGTGCAGTTGTTTCACAAGCAGATGCAATTCTTAAAGCTGCCTCAAAGCGTGATGATGCTAAAAAGGCATCTGCTGCTCGCGTTGCAGATCGTGATTCAAATGCAAAGAAGATTTCAGAGCGAATTGCTAGCCGCGTTTCTGCTGCAGTAAGCGAAATTGAAGTTGAGAGTGATGCCCCTAAGAAGGCAACCGCCAAAAAAGCTGCTGCTAAAAAAGCTCCAGCCAAGAAAGCTGCTGCAAAAAAAGCTCCAGCCAAAAAAGCTGTGGCTAAAAAAGCTCCAGCCAAAAAAGCTGCTGCTAAAAAGGCTCCAGCAAAGAAGAGTGCTAAGTAATTTTTAGCAACTTAAAATAATTATGAGTTCGCCCGCCCCTGAATTACTTCCAGAGGGTGGGTTTACTCGTATTAAGTGCGAACTTTCTTATGATGGTTCATATTTTTCAGGTTGGAATTTACAACCAGATAGACGGACTATTCAAAGTGTGGTCGAAGATTTATTAAGTCGCTTGATGGCTATTCCAGTTAACACAATGGTGGCTGGTCGAACTGATGCTGGCGTTCACGCAACTGGTCAAGTTTTCCATTTTGATATAGCGCAATTAGATAGAGACCGCTGGAACTTAACTTCACTGATGCAAATCGCTAATCGTTTGTTACCTGATGAAGTGCGTTTAAATTCATTAGATGACGCACCATATGGATTTCATGCTCGCTACTCGGCGTTGCGGCGAAATTATCGCTATAGATTTGCAGATGGTTTTAAAGTAATTCCGCCATTAGCCCGTGCTGATGTTGCACCATGGCAACAAAATTTAGATATTGATTTAATGAATGAAGCGGTTATGCCATTGATTGGAACCCATGATTTTGCAGCTTTTTGTCGAAAACGCGAAGGCGCTACATCTATTAGAAGTTTGGAAAAATTTGAGTGGAGCAGAGATAGCGATGGTTTTGCCCAAGCGCTGGTGAGCGCAGATGCTTTTTGCCACGCGATGGTCCGCTCACTTGTTGGTGCGGCCAGCATCGTGGGAGCCGGCCATGCCGAAACTGGTTGGCTAGCTGAACTACTTGGTGGCGGGGATCGGGTCGGACGCTCCTTATCCGCCCCGGCTCGCGGCTTAACCTTGATTGGGGTGGATTATCCGATCGGGGCCGGCTTATTGGAACGGGCTCAGGTGCTGACCAGGACCGGAGTGCGCTCACTTCCGGGTGAGTAGAGCTGCCGGGGCACCCCATTTTGACCCAGGCCACGCTCAAAAGGTACCCTCTACCCCCTGACCTCATTGAGGTCTGGCCAGATAGTTTCCTTAAATAAGAAGCTCTCCATGACAAAGAAGATAGAGGTTGCGCGTGCGTACATATAGCCCAAAGGCTGGGGATGCAACTCCCGAGTGGCACATCATCGACGCTAAAGATGTTGTTCTTGGACGCCTTGCAACACATGCCGCAACACTTTTGCGCGGAAAACACAAAGCGACTTTTGCCCCACATATGGACATGGGTGATTTTGTAATTGTCATCAATGCAGAAGCAGTTGCACTTACCGGATCAAAAGGCGCAAAGAAGATGGAGTTTCGCCACTCTGGTTACCCAGGTGGATTAACTGCAACTACTTATGCAGACATGATGGTCTTGCATCCAACACGTGCAGTTGAAAAAGCAATCCGCGGAATGCTTCCAAAAAATTCTCTTGGCCGTTCAATCGGAACCAAGTTAAAAGTTTACGCAGGACCAGAACATCCACATACCGCTCAGAATCCAAAACCATTTGTGATTACTCAAGTTTCACAAATTTCAAAAAGTAAGGTGAGTTAATGTCAGATTTCACAGCTGATCTTTTAGAAGATGATTCTGAAGAGATTCCAACAAGTTACACATCATCTTCTCCTGCTGCTGCAATCAACCGCTCTGCGATTACTGCACCCGGTGGCGGAACAGGCCGACGTAAAGAGGCTATTGCGCGAGTTCGCTTAATTCCAGGAAATGGTAAGTGGACACTTAACGGTCGTACCCTTGAACAGTATTTTCCAAACAAAGTTCACCAACAAGCAGTTTCAGAGCCATTCCGCACAGTTGGCGTTGAAGGAAATTACGATGTAATTGCACTTATCAATGGTGGTGGCGTTTCTGGCCAAGCCGGTGCACTTCGTCTTGGTGTATCGCGTGCATTAAATGAGATTGATGTAGAGGCACACCGTCCACTTTTGAAAAAAGCCGGATTTCTTACCCGTGATGCTCGTATTATTGAGAGCAAGAAGTACGGTCTAAAGAAGGCCCGTAAGCGTTCGCAGTACAGCAAGCGTTAATTCTTAACCAATTTTAAGGAGCTGGATTTAAGTGGCTCTTTTTGGAACAGATGGAATTCGTGGAAGTGCGGGTTCTGCTGATTCACTTTTAAACCCGCAATTAGTGAATTCAATTGGTGTTGCAACTGGAACTGTCTTTAAGAGCCAGGCACAAATCTTAATTGGCAGAGATACCCGTAAATCAGGCGTAGAGATTGAACAGGCATTAATCGCTGGCCTCACAAGCGCTGGAGTAAATGTCACCTTAATCGGCGTCATCCCTACTCCAGGCCTGGCCCATTTAGTGCTCACTCGCAAAGCAGATGCTGCGATCATGATTACCGCCTCACACAATCCAGCCTCTGACAATGGGATCAAAATCTTTGGAAGTAATGGCCAAAAAATCGCAGATGAAATTGAAAGAGAGATCGAACGTTTAATCGAAAGTAGTCCAGAAATAAAATCCGCACAACAGGGATTAGTTGCAAAAGATGAAAATGGAAGAAATGAATACATTACATATTTGCTTTCCACAATTTCAAAATCATTAAGTGGAATTACAGTTGTAGTTGATTGTGCGCACGGGAGTGCAAGTACATATGCCCCTGAAGTTTTAAAACGCGCCGGAGCTGAAGTTATCGTTATCGGTGCAACACCAGATGGTGAAAATATTAATAAAGATTGTGGCTCGACTCATTTAGATTTGCTTGCTGCAAAAGTTTTGCAAAGTGGAGCGGATCTAGGCATTGCACACGATGGGGATGCTGATCGAGCACTCCTGATTGATGGCCGGGGAAAAATTGTAGATGGAGATGCCCTACTTGCGCTTTTGGCCCTTTCAGCAAAAAGAAAAGATGAATTACCTGGAAATAAAATCGTAGCCACGGTTATGAGTAATTTAGGGTTTTTGAAGAAGATGGAAAATGAAGGTGTGATAGTTGAGATCGCACAAGTTGGAGATCGATATGTTCTTGAACAAATGCTCGATCATGAAATTTATTACGGTGGAGAACAATCTGGTCATATTATTTTACGAAAGTTTGCAACCACTGGGGATGGAATTTTAACGGCATTGCAGATTCTTGAATTGATCGCCAATGGCGAAGCTAGTGCAGGAAATCTTTCTGAGATATTTACTTCATACCCTCAGGTACTTTTAAACATCCCAGTCGCAAATAAGGAAAAAGTACTAACTTCAGCAGAATTGAAAGTAGCTACTAAATCTGCTGAAAGTGATTTAGGAAATGATGGTCGTATTTTGATTCGCGCATCAGGTACCGAACCATTAATCCGTGTCATGGTTGAAGCCGATACTCAAAGCAAAGCCGATGTAATGGCAAGAAAATTGGCTGACGCAGTAGAATCAGCGGCTAATGCTTAGAGGGGAGTTCTGATGTGCGGGATCATCGGCTATGCCGGTCGCAATCAGGCTCTCCCAATTATTATTGAAGGTTTGCGCAGGCTTGAATACCGTGGTTACGACTCCGCTGGAGTTGCCTTAATTACCACTGAGGGAATCTCAACAGTTAAGCGGGCTGGGAAATTATCGGCGCTGGAAGGTGCGTTGGGAAAAGTTAATTTGCCTCCATCGATAACTGGAATTGGACACACCAGATGGGCAACTCATGGTGCTCCTAATGACCGTAATGCCCATCCACATCTAAATCCATCTCAGGAGTTAGCAATAATTCACAACGGCATTATTGAAAATTATGTAACCCTTCGGCGTGAACTCGAGTCAGATGGACATGAGTTTCTCTCTGAAACTGATTCAGAGGTTGTTGCGCATCTACTTGGCCAAGCATATGAAAAATGTGGCGGGGATTTGGCAGAGGCGATGCGCCAGACTTGTAAAAGATTAGATGGTGCATTTTCTTTAGTTGCAGTCCATGCTAAATCTCCAGATCAAGTTGTTGGAGCAAGACGTAATTCGCCATTAGTAGTAGGAGTAGGAAATAGCGAAAGGTTTCTTGCCTCTGATGTCGCAGCGTTCATTGAATACACTTCAGCTGCAATAGAACTTGGCCAAGATCAAGTTGTGCTGATCACCCCAGATACCGTGAGCATTACTGATTTTGCTGGAAATCTAGTTAAGGGCAAAGAATTTAAAGTTACCTGGGATGCCGCTGCGGCTCAAAAAGATGGCTACCCACATTTCATGGCTAAAGAGATTATGGAACAACCAAAAGCGGTAGCTGACACTCTGTTGGGCCGCCTTGATGAAAAAGGAAAATTAATTTTAAATGAGATTCGAATTGCTGAAGAGGATCTTCGCGATGTTGAGAAAATAATTATTATTGGCTGTGGGTCAGCTTTTCATGCCGGAATGATTGCAAAATATGCAATTGAACATTGGACCAGAATTCCTGTTGAAGTAGAACTTGCCTCTGAGTTTAGATATCGCGATCCGATAATCGATCGAGGGACCCTAGTTATTGCAATTTCACAATCTGGTGAAACTATGGACACCTTAATGGCACTTCGTCATGCAAAAGATCAACGGGCAAAAGTATTAAGTATTTGCAATACCAACGGCTCAACTATTCCAAGAGAATCAGATGGAGTGCTTTATACCCATGCTGGGCCTGAAGTTGCAGTGGCTTCAACTAAAGCATTTCTGACTCAAATTGTTGCTTCATATTTAATCGGTCTTTACATTGCACAGGTGCGGGGACTTAAATTTTCAGATGAGATCAGAAAAATTTTGGCAGAGTTGCAAGAGATGCCGGGAAAAATAGAGCGTTTTCTTGAAACTCGGGAATCAATCAGCAAATTAGCCATTGAATTAAAGGAAGTTAGTTCAGTGCTCTTTCTAGGAAGACATGTCGGCTATCCAGTCGCCCTAGAAGGCGCGCTTAAATTAAAAGAGTTGGCATATATGCATGCAGAAGGATTTGCTGCTGGCGAATTAAAACATGGCCCGATTGCTCTAATCGAATCAGGAACTCCAGTAGTTGTGGTTTTACCTTCACCAAGCTCTCCGATTTATCAGAAAATGTTAAGCAACGCCCAAGAGGTGCAAGCACGTGGTGCAATGACAATTGTGATCGCCGATGAGAATGATCTTGAAGTGAAAGCGGCACATATTATTCGCGTTCCGTCATGTTCTGTGCTCTTGCAACCACTTCTAAGTATTTTGCCGCTTCAAGTGTTTGCCTATGAAATGGCAGTTGTCCGCGGCCTAGATGTGGACCAACCTCGAAATCTTGCAAAATCTGTAACGGTTGAATAATCATGGCTGCACTTAACCGTCAATCTCAGGTACAAATAAAAAGGAGAACTCCAGATCGTTTGGTTAGATTTGCTGCTTTTTTTATACTCACATTTTTTGTAATAACCGAGCAAGTTGTTCATGATGGACCGCTATTGGCTTTGGATCAATCAGTTGCAAAATGGCAGCGGCCAATACTCCCTGGCTGGGGTGAGTGGGTTATTTACAATTTGGATCACCTAGGTTTACGCGGACTAACAGCATTTTTCTTGCTCTCACTTGCAATTTATCTTGGTTGGAAATTTGAAAGTTGGCGGCCATTTAACCTTTCGGTAATTTCACTGATTGCATTAAATGCAGTAGTTGGATTAGCTAAATTAGAGTTTGGAAGAACTAAACCACGGTTAAATGTGGATTTACTTTATGTGGGAGGTATGTCCTACCCAAGCGGACATGCTTCAAACGCGGTTTTGACTTGGGGTTTGATTGCATATCTTTACATTCAATATGCCCATCCCAGATTAGAAATTGTCAGAGCGGCTGTTATTTCTGTAGTTGTAGTTAGCGCAATAGTTTTTTGGGTATCAATTTTTAGAAATACGCATTGGGTATCTGACCTACTTGGCGGTGTTGCGATTGGAACTGCATTGTTGATGTTAATAATTGCAGTTGATCGAAGCATTCCTTCACGTCGAAGCAACCTTTAAAGTACTCCCATGAGTTCACAAATAGGAATAGATCTAGTTGATCTGGCACGATTTGAGACTTCACTTGCCAGGACCACTGGTTTAAGTAAACGGTTATTTACCGATCGTGAGATAGCGCAGGGAAGTAATCGAAATCTGCCCCTGCATTTGGCAGGAAGGTTTGCCGCCAAAGAAGCATTGGCAAAAGCCTTAGGAGTCCCTCCCGGCCTTTCTTGGCATGAAGTTGAAGTACTGCGCCTTGAAAGTGGTCGCCCTAACTTTGAATTTAGTGGGGGAGTTTTAGCTTTACTGAGAGATAAAATAGTAAAACTTTCCATCTCTCACGACGGTGGTTTTGTAATCGCAATGGTAATTATCGAAAGTGTAAATTGATGCAAATACCAAATACTGCCTATATTAATTATCAAAATATTTCAGATAATGTTGCGCAAATTTGTGCGGTAATCAAAAAGCCAGTAATGGCAGTTGTGAAAGCTGACGCTTATGGTCATGGATTGATTAAATCTTCTCATGCTGCACTTCTTGGGGGAGCACAGTGGTTAGGCGTAGCGTTGTTATCCGAAGCGTTTGAGATTCGCAAAGCCGGAATTGCTGCACCAATCTTGGCATGGCTAACTCCACCAGGTGCAGATTTCGAAAGTGCAATTAAAAATGATATTGATCTATCTATTTCATCTCTGCAACAGTTGCAAGAAATTTATGCTGCTTCGCTAAGAGTCGGATTAATTGCCAGAGTGCATCTCAAGGTTGACACTGGAATGAGTAGAGCAGGTGCACTTGATGAGTTTCCCGAAATAGTCAGTGAATTAAATCGTCTCACTGCCGCAAATGAAATTGAGTTGGTGGGAACTTGGTCTCACTTAGCTTGTGCTGATGAGCCGACTCATCCATTAAATGCGGAGCAACTAAAACGGTTTAATGCTGCGTTGGAGTACATGCAAGATGAAAATCTGAATCCAGGCATCCGTCACATTGCAAACTCTTCAGCCATTATTGGTCTGCCCGATGCGACCTTTGATCTCGTGCGCGCCGGGCTCCTCATTTATGGATTGTCTCCCATAAATCTTCCCTCTAAAAAAATAACTTTAAAACCGGCCATGGAGTTACGTGCCAGGCTAGTACTGGTTAAGCAGATCCCTAAAGGAGTAACTGTTGGATATGGCGCAACTGTAAAAGTGGTGAAGGAAACAAAAATCGGCATTGTTGCTTTTGGTTATGCCGATGGGTTGCCACGTTCAACAGATGGTTCGGCTTATTTTCTGCACAATGATTTACCTGCTCACTTAATTGGTCGGGTTTCGATGGATCAATGTGCAATAGATTTAGGAATTGATTCGATTGCAAAAGCGGGGGATGAAGTAATCATTTTTGGACTAAAACCACTTGCAAATGATTTAGCTAAAGCAGCTGGAACAATCTCATATGAGATAGTTTCCGGTATTGGTCCGCGTACTCCTAGAATCCCAGTACCCCCAGAAAACCTAGTTTTGGAGGTGTGACATGAGTGAACTTTTAAAGGTGGAGGGTTTATCTGTCACCTTCGGCGGACTTAAGGCATTAAATGATGTGTACATTGAATTACATAAAAACGAAGTGCTTGGATTAATTGGCCCAAATGGTGCTGGAAAGACCACTTTGTTTAATGCAATCTCTGGATTAGTCCCACCTTCGACCGGGAAATTTTCACTAGAAGGAAAAAATTCCACTTGGCCTAAGACGCATCAGTTAGCAAAGTTAGGAATTGCACGGACGTTGCAGGGAGTTGGATTGTTTTCCGGCCTAACCGCATTAGAGAATGTGATGGTTGGAGCAGAAGCGCACGCAAGTAAAGGTTTCTTTGCAGATCTTTTTGGTACATCTGGTAAATCAGAGGCGAAGCTAAAAGCGAGAGCTCATAAAGCCTTAGCATGGGCTGGCGCGACAGCCTTTGCCGATAAATTACCAAGCCAATTGACTTACCCTGATTCGAAACGAGTTGCACTTGCGCGAGCCCTTGTCTTAGAGCCAAAAATTTTATTGTTAGATGAACCAGCCGCAGGATTAGGGCATGATGAAATTGAAAAGTTAGCTAATTTAATTTTACAACTGAAAGAGTTTTATTCAATTATTGTGGTTGAACATAACGTTGAATTTGTAAATAAGATCTCTGATCGCGTATATGTGTTAAATTTTGGTGAAGTAATTTCAAGTGGTCCTTTTGAAAAAGTAAGAGAAGACCCGGCAGTAGTCGCTGCATATTTAGGCATAGGTAATTAATCGTGAAAAAATTAATTGTTAGTGATTTAGTCACAGATTATGGCCATGTCCGCGCACTAGATGGGATTTCCTTTATCGCCAATTCTGGAGAAATAACTACAGTGATTGGTGCGAATGGCGCTGGCAAATCTACTTTGTTGCGCACAATCTCAGGTTTAGAAAAAGCCAAAAGTGGAACCATAAGTTGGGGAGATTCGGAGATAACAAATCTCGCACCGGAGGCGATCGTACGTTTAGGTGTTGCTCACGTTCCAGAAGGTCACGCAGTAATTCCAACCTTCTCAGTATTAGAAAATATTGAGATGGGTGCACTTTTTAGAAAACGAAAAAATTCAAGTGATGTAAAAGTTGCAATTTCAGAGGTATTGGATCTGTTTCCTAGGCTGGCTGAGCGAGTTAAGCAAAGCGCCGGCTCGCTTTCTGGGGGAGAGCGACAGATGCTCGCTATTTCAAGAGCGCTTGTCTCACGACCTGAACTTTTATTGCTTGATGAGCCATCGCTTGGTTTGGCACCACTTGTCGTTGAGCAAATTATTCAAAGCATTAATCAACTTAGTCGAAGTACCGGACTCACAGTTTTACTAGTAGAACAAAACGCAAATACCGCATTGGCAGTTGCTGATCACGGAGTTCTATTGGCGTTAGGTAAAGTTGTTTCGGATCAACCTGCTGCAAAAATGCGTGCTGATTCCGCCCTGCGAAGTGCGTACTTGGGGTATTGATGAATACTTTTATTAGCACCCTAATAACTGGCACTGCCAACGGAGCAATTTTTGCTTTAGCGGCACTTGGGTTAGTAATCGTTTGGCGCGGTGCAGGCGTTGTTAATTTTGCCCAAATGGGTCAAGCAATGTTCACCACTTATATTGCTTCGAATTTGATCAATTCCGGTGAATCGTATTGGTTGGCTTTTATAGTCTCGTTGATATCTGGGTCATTGCTTGGAATGGTTATTGATTTATTGATTATGCGTCCGCTGGCACATAAAAAAAGTTCATCATCCACCAAGACGCTTGCAGCAACTATTCCGGTTATCGCCTCGCTTGGAATTTTGGCGATATTGCAAGCGCTAGCTGGAATATTTTGGGCTGGCGAAGAACGTGGCTTCCCAACTCCAGTTAATAGTTTTTATTTTAAAAATGAACAAGGGACGCTACCATTTTCTGCTTTCAACCTTTTTGTAATTGGTGTCGTATTAATAGTCTTACTTGGACTTTCCTACTTTTTTACTCAGACTGGCGTGGGCTTAGGGATGCGCGCGGCAGCGTTAAATCCGGAAGTGGCTAGATTGAGTGGAATTAAAGTAAGTAGAATGCGAACTTTAAGTTGGGCAATTTCTGGAGCGGCTGGATCTTTGGCTGGTCTCTTAATTACTCCGAGTACCAATCTATCTCCAAACTCTTTAGATTTAATTTTGATTGTTGCTTTTACCGCCGCAGTTGTTGGTGGATTAGACAGTCCACTAGGCGCAGTTATAGGAGGCTTAATTATTGGAATTGGAATCTCTTTAGTAACAACATACGGATCTCCCGAAAATGTATTTTTAGCAATTTTATTTTTACTACTTGCAGTCCAATTAATTAGACCAAATGGAATATTAGGCGGAAAGCAGGTGCGCCGTGGATAGAGTTAAAAAAATCTGGCGCAGAAGTTTAATTAAAACTTTAACGCTGGGATTATCTTTGTTCCTATTAAGTTTTATATTTGATGCTTACAATCAAGGTCAGTTAGCATTGGTCTTGATGCTTTTTATTGGCGTGCTTTCATTAACGGTTCTGACTGGAGCTTCTGGACAGATTTCACTCGGTCAAGGTGCTTTAATGGCGGTTGGAGGATATGCAAGTGCATCATTAATTACACATTTAGGTGCATCAATTTGGGTTGGGTTTTTAGTTGCAGTTTTTGCTACAGCCATATTTGGATTAATTTTAGGAGTAGCTGCAGCAAGAGTTTCTGGACCTTACTTGGCCGGTACAACTTTAGTAATTGCATTGGCGCTGCCATCAATGGCAAATAGATTTGAATCGGTATTGGGCGGAAATGTTGGTTTAATTGTTGATTTTGGAACGCCACCAACATGGATTAGCAATTTAATTGAAGTTGGTTATGAGCAGTGGCAACTTTGGGTTGCATTACCTATTGCATTAATTGCTTTGTTTTTTGTTTCTAATTTACTGACATCTAGAGCTGGTAGAAGTTGGAAAGCTGTTCGCGATGATGAGATTGGCGCAGCCGTCAGTGGAATTCCGGTAGCACGGACAAAAGTAATTGTCTTCGTGGTTAGTTCTAGTGTTGCCGGTCTTGGTGGTGCGCTTTATGGGTTACGGGGATTGGTCGGGCCCAGCGTTTATCCAGTTTCACTTTCGCTGACTTTGTTAACAGCCGCAATCCTTGGGGGAGTTGGAAGTATTAGTGGTGCATTTATCGGCACCTTAATTGTGGTTTTTCTCCCTGACCTGATTGATTGGGCAATTTCAGGTTTGGCGCTTTCGGAGCAGGTAACAAATTATCTGCCAGCGTTGCTGACTGGCTTTTTATTACTGGCCACGATCATCCTCAACCCAGCTGGGGTTATGGGAGCGCGCCACCACAGCGGCCAGTAAGCCAGGCTGCAGATTTAACGCAAATATTAGGAAAATTGGGCGATTTGTCCGATTACCTGTTCACCCTTTCGTAACCTTCTAGTAACTTAGCCCTTGTAGCGGCTCAAGCCGTGCCTGCCCGGAGCACCGCGCAGTCAACAGATAGAGAAAAGAGTCATCGAAGTGAAAATTCGTGGATCTCAATCAAAACGATGGGCGATCGGCATTGTTGCTGGCGCAGTTGCGAGCACTCTCGCTATTGCACCTTCGCAAGCAATTCCAGTCCGCTCCGAGGTAGGTGTTAGCGCAACTGAGATTGTGCTTGGCATGCAGTTGCCACAAACCGGTCCCGCTAGTCCGGGGTACAACAAAGTAGATGACGCAATGCGCGCCTACTTTGATTATGTAAATTCAAAAGGTGGCGTTAACGGCCGCAAAATTAAATTGGTAGTTAAGGATGATATATATAAGGCTGGTCTGACAATTTCTACCGCATCTACTCTAATTAACAAAGATAAAGTCTTTGCAATGGTTGGAAGCGTTGGAACTCAGACCCACATTTCAATTATCAAGGACATTAACCGTCGCGGAATCCCAGATCTGTTTGTAAATAGTGGATACAGCGGATTTTATACCGATCCTAAAAAGTACCCAACATCATTTGCTGGTCTCGGAACTTATGTTATTGAATCCAAAATTGAAGCAGATTTCTTAAAGAAGAATTACGCCGCAGAACTCGCCGCTGGCAAAGTTGGCATTCTTTATCAGACTGATGATTTTGGCCGAAATGTAATAGCTGGATTTAAACAGCAAGGGGTAATTTTCCCAGCCGCAAATACTCAAAATTTTGTTGCTGGCAGCCAGGGCCTAGGTTTAACGGCACAGGTTCAAGCGCTTCAAAAAGCTGGTGTGACTCTAGTTGTGATCGGAGCAGTTGCATCAGCTACAGCAGTGACAATTGCCACCGCTGCACAATTGGGTTTTGCACCTAAATGGTTGGTGACAAGTGTTGGCTCAGATGCCACCACTTTCAAAACTATTCTTGGCTCAAAAGGAACTCCAGCCGCAGTTTCAGCTGCGTTATTAACTGGTGTCATCTCAGCCTCACACGCACCAGCACCTGGTGAAGACACCGATGAGTTTGTAGTCGCATTTAAGAAGATCAATGATGATTTCAACGTTGGCCCAGACAAAACTTGGGATAACAATGTTTTACAAGGAATGAACATTGGTTACTTAACAACTGCTGCGCTCATGGGTGCTGGCAAAGACCTAACCCGTAAAGGGTTGATCGCATTTATGGAAGGCAAAGGGGCCACATTAAGTAGCGCCGCACTTTCCCCACTTTCATACTCATCTAAGACCCATGAGGCGTACAACTCTTTCTGGATTGGTGCTTATGACGCAAATAGCGTCTTGAAACCAATTGGTGGAACTCGAGTTCTTAACACCACTGATTCTGCAGATGGTCCAATAACCGTTTCGACATACAAGCGTCCAGCAATTGCTGCTGATGCGCTTCCAAAGGTGGGTTAATTATGAAAAGCACATTGAAGTTACGTTCACTTATTGCTGCATTTGGTAGCGCTGCATTGTTAGCAACAGGATTAGTTGTTGCTACGCCTGCTCAGGCTGGAATGTGCTCCACAGATGCGACGACAGGTGTAGAAACCTGCGCGTCCACACTGCCAGTTAGTGGAGCCGCTTACAAATTCATGGTCCCAACAAAGAATTACAACGGAACGATGTTCTTCTGGAATCATGGCTTCCGCCCTTCATACGACTATCCAAGTTATACCGCACCAACTGGTGTTGAACAGATGACTCTCAGCAACACCGGCCCAACTCCAAAGCTTGATTACTCAACCGAGTTACTTGCCAAGGGTTATGGATTGGCTGCTTATGATCGGGTTACCGACGGGCTTCATGGTTGGAATACTGAAGAGTCAGTGCCCCTTCTAAAAGAGTTGGTCGACCTTTCAAAGACAATAGCTCCATCAACTAAGCGAAATGTAATCTGGGGATCATCAGGAGCCGGACCGGTCGTAAATATGTTCGCTGAGAAGTATCCAGAGTTAACTGATGCGGTTGGTTTAGTTTCACCAGTTGCGACAAATATCTCTCGCCAACTTCAAAGTGGTTGCGATATTTTCTACCTGTTAAGCGTCTTCGCTGACCCAACAATTAAAGGTTGCGCAGCACTAGGAGCGAAAGGTCCAGCAGGACATATTGCTGCACTTACCGAATTGGGCAAAGTTGTTGCATTGCTAACTGCATGGTCGCAAAATCTTGGCGCACCAGGGTTGACTCAACCTGCCGCAGTTGTTGCAGCAACACCGGCATTTGGTGCGATTCCACAACGTTCCGCATTGCTACTTATTGGTCTGCTTTCCGGCATTCCACAAAAGAGTAAGCACATGGACGGTGTCACAACTTCGGCATTGATTCCAGAAGGAAGTATCAATGCAACTGTTGCGATTTTGGAAAATATTGGCGAAGCTGCAGCCACCGGAATTCTTGCCGGTCAAGCGGTAGCTGAAAAAATTGGCGGCCCTTTCTATGACAACACCAAAACCAATTACGCCACATTGTTAGATGAGGGTGACGCCGGTCGTTATAACCTCGGATTATCTGGAGATAACGGAATTAATGGGATGTTGGGAGTCTTGGCACAGATGCCAAGAGTTTCTGCACCTGCTGCAAATATCGCAAAAGCCGCTGCGTTAGACCCAGTCAAATAC
>Ga0194055_10000234_pt1 | contig 43162 bp, 38 predicted proteins | sample SepL449m_MetaG_FD_155482 | JGI IMG/M metagenome (GOLD analysis project Ga0194055, IMG submission 155482) | Anoxic zone freshwater microbial communities from boreal shield lake in IISD Experimental Lakes Area, Ontario, Canada - Sep2016-L442-9m | ecosystem: Environmental > Aquatic > Freshwater >... | reverse complement strand
ATCTAAAATTTTGAGCGATAGCAGGGCTTTTCAAGCTCTAGTTTCTACTAAACTTGCCTCCCAAGTGCTCGATGCTCTTTGGGAATTATTGAGGGGTTTTCAACATGCCAATGATATCTCCAGAGGCAGATTATTAGCAACTATTAAACCTGAGGTTATCTACGGCGGCTTGGTCACAACTTTAATGAGAATGGTGTTTTTGCTCTATAGCGAAGATTCCTCTTTAATGCCAGATCAGGCGATTTATCAGCAAAATTATTCAGTCTCCGGGCTCTATGAAAAGCTCAAAGAGGATGATAGCAAACACCATGAGACGATGGACGCGCGCTATGGCGGCTGGGGTCATCTGTTGGGTTTGTTTCGTTTGGTTTACCAAGGCATTGATCAGTTTTTACCGGCAAGGCACGGCCAGTTATTTGACCCTGGGGAATATCCTTTTTTAGAAGGTTGGGATGAGACTCCTTTTGTGCCAGATTCTTCTATCTACCGCATTTTAGAAAATTTATTAATTTTAGATACCGAAAGGCTATCTTATAAAAGCCTAGATGTAGAAGAGATTGGCTCAGTCTATGAGGCTCTAATGGGCTATGAGATCGAGCAAGCCCAGGGACTTTCTATTGCCCTAAGGCCAGAAGATATAGTCATAAACATTGAGCAGATCCTCTCAAGTAAACCCAATGAGAGAGCAAAATTAATCCAAGTGCAAGCCCTGTGCAAATTATCTCCTAAAGAAAGCAATGGGCTCAAGGAAGCTACAACAATAGAGCAGTTACTCTCAGCAATCGGCAAAAAGATCTCCTCACGCACCAATAATCTTTTATCCAAGGGAGATTTTTACCTCCAGCCAGGACAGCAAAGAAGGCGCAGCGGCTCACATTACACACCAAGAGAGCTCACAAGACCCCTAGTATCCAACACGCTTACTCCCATCATCTCTCAACTGGGAGCCCACCCAATTCCTGAAGCTATTTTAAGCCTCAAAGTCTGTGATATAGCCGTAGGCTCTGGCGCTTTTTTAGTAGAAACCTGTAGATTTTTGGCAGAGCAACTAGTCAAATCCTGGGAGCATCATGATCAACTGCCCGAGGTAGAAGATCCTCTCTTATTAGCCAGAAGATTAGTAGCCCAAAGATGTCTCTATGGAGTAGATAAAAATCCTTTTGCTGTCAATCTGGCTAAATTATCTCTTTGGCTTATCACTTTATCAAAAGATCAGCCCTTTACTTTTGTAGATCATGCCATCAAAGCTGGTGATTCTCTAGTAGGTTTGATGCAATCCCAAATTACTGCTTTTACCTGGATAGCCCAAGATGATCTCAGCGTAATGTTTGAATTAGAGCTAAATCAAGCAATAGATAAAAGGGTGTCTATCTATCAGCTTGATGAGCAAGATTATGATCTAAAAGTGCAGCTCAATGAACAAGCCGAATCCATCTCCAGTAACAACAAATCCAAAGGAAATCTAATAGTAGGATCCTTTTTTGCTGGTAAAGCGAAGAAAGAACGAGAAGAAATCTTAAATAAAGTAAGACTTGATCCATCTAATAGCTCCCCTCTAACTTTTAGCCCATTTCATTGGGAAAATGAATTTCCTGAAGTCTTTGCTAGAGCTGAAAAAGGTTTTGATGCCATAGTAGGAAATCCTCCATTTATGGGCAAAAATACTTTAATCAATAGTCATCCTCTGGGTTATCTTGATTGGCTTAAAGAAATCTATCCAGAGACTCATGGCAATAGTGATTTAGTAGCTTATTTTTTTAGACGTGCTTTTGAATTATTAAAAGATCAAGGCAGTATGGGACTAATTGCCACTAACACCATCGCTCAAGGAGATACAAGAAATTCAGGCTTAAGATATATTTGTCAAAATGGCGGCGATATTTATCATGCCATCAAGCGCTACAAATGGCCCAATATGGCAGCAGTAGTAGTAAGTATTATTAATATTTTCAAGGGTAAATATCCAGATATAAAAACACTTGATGAAAAAGAAGTAAACTTTATTTCAGCTTATTTATTTGCTGGTGGTGGACATGAAGATCCTAAAACCTTAAAAGCTAATGAAAATAAAAGTTTTATTGGTAGCTATGTTCTAGGCATGGGCTTTACTTTTGATGATAGTAATCCTGATGCTACTTCAATAGAGCAAATGCATAAATTAATTGAAAAAGATCCTAAAAATCAAGAATGTATTTTTCCTTATATTGGAGGAGAAGAAGTCAATACTAGTCCTACCCATAGCCATCATCGTTATGTAATAAACTTTGGGGATATGAGTGAAGATGAGGCTAGAAATTATCCTGATCTGATGGCTATTGTTGAGGAGAAGGTTAAGCCAGAGAGGGAAAAAGCAATTGGCAGAAACAGTATAGCAACACAAAGGGGGCTAAATTGGTGGCGATATGGTTCAGCTTCTAAAGAACTTTATAAAGCTGTTGAACCATTAGAGAGAGTGTTAGTGATTGCAAGAGTCAGTGTGCATGGACTGTTTACTTTTTTGCCAAATACAATCGTTTTTTCAGATCAACTTATTATTTTTCCTTTAGATAAATATTATTCATTTGCAATATTGCAATCACGAATTCATGAAATATGGGCTAAGTTTTTTGGATCATCAATGAAAGATGATTTAAGATATTCACCCTCAGATTGTTTTGTGACGTTTCCTTTCCCCCTCTCCCTAAATCCCTCTCCCACGGGGGGGCGAGGGACTTTGAATGATTTATTGGAGGAAGTTGGTAGGGAGTATTATGAATTTCGAGCCCAGTTGATGGTGAAGACGGGATTGGGGTTGACTCAGACTTACAATAGATTTCATAATCCTGGGGATAATAGTCCTGAAATTGTTAAATTGAGACAGTTGCATCAGCAGATGGATGAGGCTGTGCTGGAGGCTTATGGTTGGAGTGATATTAAGCCAGAATGCGGATTTGTCTTAGAGTATTGCGATCTCGATACGGAAGAATTGCCAGAGCAAATTAGAGGAAGGGTTGAAAGTGGGGATTTGTTCTTTAAAAGCTCTAAAGAAGCTCAAGAGTTTGTGTATTGGATTGATATTGGAAAGCGTAAGGGGTTGCCTTGGAGATATAAATGGCCTCAGACTACCCATGATGAGGTACTGGCGAGATTGCTAGAGCTCAATAGGGTGAGGGCAGAAATAGAGTAGTTAAAATAAAAAATATATATCTTGGAGTTATCTCATATGAGTAAACCAGTAACTATTGAAGATATTTACGAACTTTTTAGAGCTTCTCAAGCAGAAGCAGATTGCTCTATGGCGGAACTTGAAAAAACTGTAGAAAGAACAAGCAAAGCAGTAGATAGCCTCACTACCAGATGGGGTCGCTTTGTTGAAGAACTAGTAATACCTACAATGTACACTCTATTTCAATCTAAAGGTATCGATGTCAAAGAAATTCATCCTGCAGCAAAATCCTATAGAGATGTTTTTCCCATGGAAATTGACATCATGGCAGTTGATGAAACTGAACTGGTTTTAGTAGAATGTAAATGCAAATTAACTCAAGAAGATGTAGATGAATTTCTAGAAAAATTACCTAAATTTAAATTAGCATTTCCCCACTATAAAAACTTCAAGGCATATGGTGCAGTAGCAGGAATTGAAATCAATGAAGGGGTAGATCGCTACGCTTATAAAAAAGGGTTATTTGTAATTAAATCAAGCGGGGATACTGTGGCTATTATCAATAATGAAAACTTTCAGCCCAGTAGTTGGTAATCTCTAGTTATGTATTATATTTAACGAGAAACTATCCATTTGATTAACTTGAGCTGGCTTAATTTATAAGGAGCATAACGCCAATCCAAATCTAACCAGAATGCTTTTTTTAAGATACTGCGATAATGGGAAAAAGTATCAAAACTGGCTTTACCATGATAGCTCCCAATACCGCTTTCACCCACCCCACCAAAAGGTAGACCCGTTACTCCCAGATGCATCACCACATCATTAATACAGACCCCACCAGAAGATGTCTCATCCAAAACTTGACGGATTTTATTAGGATTTTTTGAGAAAAAGTAAAGTGCTAGAGGTTTGGGACGCTGGTTGACCCAAGATAGAGCCTCGTTGAGATTATCATATTCAACTACTGGCAAGATAGGTCCAAAAATCTCCTCCTGCATCACAGGATCAGACCAATTTACTTGATCTAGTATAGTAGGTGAGAGGTAGCGCTCCTCTAAATTGAACTGCCCGCCACAGATAATCTTGCCATTTTCCAGAAAACTAGTAAGACGCTGGAGATGTTTTTGGTTAATTATGCGGCCATAATTGGTACTAGTGCGAGGATCTTCTCCATAAAAGGTGGTGATATATTTTTGTACTAAGGCTAGTAACTGCGCTTTGACCTTGCGATCTACTAGAAGATAATCAGGAGCAACGCAGGTTTGGCCGGCATTGATAAATTTACCCCAAGTGATCCTTTTGGCGGCTACTTCTAAATTAGACTCACTATCTACAATGCAGGGACTCTTGCCTCCTAATTCTAGAGTTACAGGAGTCAGATGCTCAGCTGATGCCTTCATGACAATTCGCCCGACATTGCTACCACCAGTAAAAAAGATGTGATCAAATTTTTCAGCTAGCAAATTCTGACTGACGCTCACATCCCCCTCAACTACTGCTACATATTCTCTATCAAAGCAATCTTGAATCATTTTGGCTATGACTTTAGAGGTGTATGGCGCATATTCAGAAGGTTTAATAATGGCGCAATTTCCCGCTGCAATTGCTCCTATTAGTGGTGAAATAGTCAACTGAAAAGGATAATTCCAAGGAGCAATAATCAGTACTATACCTAGAGGTTGTGGTTCTATCCAAGCCGAAGAGGGAAACTGCTCTATTGAAGAGGCTATTTTTTTAGCTTTGCTCCATTTTTTGAGCTGTTTGATTGCCAGGTTAATTTCTGCTAAAGAGGCAATTTCAAAATAAGCTTCAAACTCTGGCCGGCCCAGATCACCTTGGACCGCTTGAACTATCTGAGCTTGAGATTGCAAAATTGCGCTCTTGAGCAACTTTAACTTCTCTAGGCGAAAGTCAATTGATCTAGTTTGACCAGAGGCAAAAAAACTTCTCTGACTGCGAACAAGAGAATTTATTTCTGCTGAGCTTTGAGGAGAATCGGTTACAGATTGATTTTGGATTACCACAATTTTAACTATATGATACTTAAAAAAATATTAATTATTTAGCATCATGTTATCATAAAGTAGGATTTAAAAAAAATATTACCGAGTCTAGGTGAACTTGTTGTGGGCATTTTGGTTTGCGCTTCTGCCTATTTGTTGTTGATATATTTGATGCTCGCTCTGGCCAAATACCTGACAAAAGTTAAAACCACTGAGCAATCGCGATAGACTGTGTCGATTGCCTCAATAATTATAGTTTTCTTCGGTGGAATTCTCAGCGCTAGCGGCTGTGAGCCATTGGGTTGGTGGATTGCGCCTTGGTTTGGTTTGTCTGTACTCTGGTGGTCGCTTTCTAAAAACAAATCCTATCGCAATAGTATAATTCTAGGATTGACTTGGGGTTTAGGTTATCACGGATTTGTTCTATCTTGGATCTTGGGTATTCACCCGATGACCTGGCTGGGAGTTCCTTGGTTTTATAGCCTCTTGATTGCATTGGCTTGTTGGCTATTGGTGAGTATCTATGGTGCCAGCTTGGTTGTGTTTTGGAGTTTGGGGCTGACTTTTTTATACAAAAGAATACCCCACCACCACCCTATCTTAGGAGGTGTTGCTCTCTGGCTAGCCTTAGAAGGAATCTATAGCTATACTCCCCTTTGGTGGAGCTCGCTTTCACTGACCCAAAGTCCCCACAATCTAGAGATATTGCAGCTAGGTTCACTCACTGGCCCATCTGCCATAGTTGCTCTTTTAGTGACTATCAATGGACTGTTTGCCCACTATCTATCCAATAGCAGCAAAAAGAGAAATATTTATATATTACTAGCTATAGTACTTTACTCTTTAGCCTGGCTTGTTGGTTTTAGTATGCACCATACGCCAATATCTGATAGAGGGCAAGGATTCAAAATTGGCCTAATCCAAGGAAATATTGCCAATGAAATCAAGCTCTACCCGGCAGGCTTTATAAAGGCAATAGATGGCTACAGGCAAGGATATGAAGAATTAGCCCAACAGGGAGCTCAGATGGTGATCACCCCAGAAACAGCGCTGCCTTTTTTTTGGGATGATCTTAAATCTGGCTCTTTTTATAAATCTGTTGTCAGAGCAAAGGTGCCTGTCTTGTTGGGGGGCTTTGGCCGCAGCGATGGTGGCTATACCAATAGTCTATTTATGCTCAACTTGGATGCTCAAATCATGGGTCAATATGATAAAACCAAACTTGTACCATTGGGTGAATATATACCTTTTGAGCAGATACTTGGCAAATTTATCCAGAGGCTTTCGCCCCTTAAAAATCGCTTGCAAGCTGGAAAACAAGAGCAAATACTAAATAGTCCCTTTGGTAAAGTTATTATTGGAATTTGTTACGAATCAGCCTATAGCGAACTATTTCGACGGCAAACCAGAGCTGGCGGAGTCTATATTGTCACAGCATCTAACGATGCGCACTATAGTAAGGCGATGCCAGCACAGCACCATGGTCAAGATGTTATGCGAGCTATTGAAAATGGCCGCTGGATGGCACGGGTAACCAATACCGGCTACTCAGCCATCATTACACCAAGGGGGGATTTGGTTTGGAAATCCTCACTCAACGAGTATCAAACCCACAGCGAGATGATCTATACTCGCAGTAGCCAGACATTTTATGTGCGTTTTGGGGATTGGTTAAGCTGGAGTTTGTTGTTTTTAGCTGGCCTTGATTTGTTCTTTATTAGTAAAAAGCAGAGCCCTAAAATAAAAGAAACTCAAACTACTAACAAATAATAAATAAAGCACAAATTGTAGCCAATAAATAACTTGTCGATAGCCAAAAAGTGATTTTAAAATGATGCCAGGAAATTGTTTATCTGGTAGAAAGCTACTAGCATCCCAAATCTGCTGGCCTAGTATACATGAATCTTCCCAACTGCACCAGCTAGCCTTACTTGGATCTATTTGGGCTAGCAAAGTAGCGGCAATATTGAATTGATTGAGAACCCCTACAACCAAACCACCGACAATCAAAATCAGCAAAATACCCATCACCTGAAAAAAGAGCTTGATATTGATGGCAACTCCCCACCTGAAAAGCAAAAGAGCCATCACAAAAGCAACAAGTACTCCAGCAATTGCGCCCAAAATAGCACCAGAGCCGCTTTCGGTTTGAGCTAGTACAAAAATCACTGCTTCAAAACCCTCTCGCAAAACCGCAACAAAGACAATTAAAAATATTTCTCGATCAGCTTTTTGGTTTAGTAAACTAGTTTCTATTTGAGAGCGGAGCGATTTAGCCTGCTGACTCATCCAGAGCAACATCCAACTGAGCAGGACTATAGCAACTATTCCCAAAATGCCTGCTAAAATCTCTCTGACAATAGTGTTATAAGGTTCAACTATTCTGCTGCTGCTCTGATGCAGGACTCCAGCAAGAGCAAAACCAATCAAAATACTGCCAAGAAGACCTCCGGCAACACCACGATACACCCAAGATAGAGCAGAAACTTGCTTGGCTTTTTGCAGACAAGCTAGAACAATTCCCACTACTAAAGCTGCTTCAAACCCTTCTCTGAGAACTACTATAAATGTAGGTAAGGCGCTGTAAAAATCTAGCATTTTGTCTTGTTTTTTACTAATATTTTTATCGGTATTTTAACAAACCCTATTAAAATATGTAGATATAATTCGTTTAATTGTTAATTATTTAGAAAATCTTTAAATATGTAAAAATATCCCCCCCACCCGGATATCAAAAATGGATAAACAAGTCAAAATAGCAGCAGGATGAGGCAAGCAAAATGCTAATTTTTCTGGCATCTGAAACCAGATATAGTCTCCAATCAATCTTTAGGATTTCAAAGAATAAATGATCAATCAATTCCTGCGCGTTCTCAATGACAGCCCGAAAGATGTCCTAAATAAAATTCGCAATATGTACATCTTTTTGATTGCTTCTAACATCCTGGCATGGGTAATTGCCTTTTTGCTATTTAGAGATTATCCTCTGTTAATTGGCACATGCTTGATTGCCTATACCTTTGGGCTGCGTCATGCGGTCGATGCCGATCACATTGCCGCAATTGACAATGTCACTCGCAAATTGATGCAAGACGGGAAAAAGCCAATTTCAGTAGGGTTATTCTTTGCGCTGGGCCATTCTACTATTGTGGTTTTGATGTCAGTGGCGATAGTTGTAACATCAATCACAATCAAACAATATTTTCCAGGCTTGAAAGAAATTAGTGGCTTAATTGGTACTAGTGTCTCTGCGGCTTTTCTTTTATTGATTGCCGTGATCAATATGATAGTTCTTTGGGATGTCTATAGTACTTTTAAGAGGGTGCAAAGGGGTGAAGTTTATGATGAAGCCTCGCTCGATGAATTCTTAGATCAACGGGGAGTCAAGGCTCGTTTTTTTCGGCCCATTCTGCGCATGATAAATTCGAGCTGGAAGATGTTTCCTCTCGGCGTCATGTTTGGACTGGGCTTTGATACAGCTACTGAAGTAGGGATATTGGGTATTGCTGCTTCTCAAGCTTCTAAAGGAATGCCTATTTGGAGTATCTTGGTTTTTCCAGCTCTTTTTACAGTTGGTATGTGTCTGGTAGATACCACTGATGGAATTATGATGATCGGAGCTTATGGCTGGGCGCAGCTCAAACCAATTCGCAAGCTTTACTACAACATAACAATCACGACTGTCTCGATTCTGGTTGCTTTGGTCATCGGCACTATAGAGGTTTTGAGCATTGTGGTTGATCGCTACCAACTCAAAGGTCCCTTTTGGGATTTTGTAGGCAACCTGTCGGAAAACTTTGGAATAATTGGCTATTTAGTTATTGCTCTTTTTGTATTGAGCTGGCTAGTATCTACCGTGATCTACAAAGTTAAACGCTATGACGAAATCAAGATCAAGATAACGCGCAATCACGATTAGGATAGGCGGCGACATATTCCAAGACAAAATCCAGCAGGATATTGGCCAGTTCGAGTTTAGAGCAAGGATCTATATGTTTTTCTCTTGCTAGGCGATCTAAAATGATACCTTGATTATTCTCGCTGGCAAATCCTACCCCTTGTTGATCAATTGGATTGGCCAAAATCACATCTAGTTTTTTTTGCTCTAGTTTGTTTCTAGCAGGAGTAAGAATATCGCCGCTTTGGGCAGCAAAGCCAATAATGATTTGATTGCTAGTTTTGCAATTGCTTAAAGCTTGCAAAATATCTACCACCATCTCGAGTTCTAGGCTTTTTGGCAGTTCGGCTTTAGCTAGCTTATGTGAATGATATTGAACGGGTTTGACATCAGATGCTGCTGCTGCCATGCAGAGCCAATCATTGGACCCAAATTGCTCTAGTACTTTTTCTAGCATATTCTGGCTAGAAGTTACGCTATAGCATGTAATCTCTGGTAAGCAGTCCAATCTCTCCTTTTCTAGATTTGAGTGAACTAGAGTTACTTTGGCGCCGCGATAATGGGCTGCCATTGCCAAGGCTATACCCATTTTGCCGCTTGAGGGATTGCCCAAATAGCGTACTGGATCTAGATATTCTCTAGTTCCCCCGGCGGTTACTAAAATGCGTTTACCTAAAAGATCTCTTTTGCCGGCACTATAAAATAAAGACTCTAAAGCGCAGATGATAGCTTGTGGCTCAGCCATACGTCCTGCTCCTACAGCATCGCAAGCTAGCCTGCCTGAATCTGGACCTATGCTATGGTAGCGGGGATCTTCTTGCAACAATTGCCAGTTTTTTTGCACTGATTGCTGTTGCCACATTTGGGTGTTCATAGCTGGCGCTGTCAAGATAGGGCAATTTGAAGCTAGAACAATATTGGTTAAAAGGTTATCAGCAAAACCATGAGCCAATTTAGCGAGAGTATTGGCAGTCAAAGGAGCAATTAAAATAATCTCAGCCCATTGTCCTAGCTCGATATGCAAGGGGCTAGAATTATCGCTGCTCCAAAATAAATCATCTGTATAGGCTTGATGACGTGAAAGAGTAGCTACAGTCAGTGGAGTGATAAATTCAAGGGCACATTGAGTTAGAACAACCCGGACTTGATAGCCCGATTGAAACATTTGAGAGATTACCTCGCAGAGCTTGTAGGTGGCAATCCCTCCACAAAGAGCAATTAAAAGGCGCCCTTTACTCGATACAGTCAACTTTAAGACTCATCACAGGTTTCATTATCTAGTAGATAGGCGTAGGGCTCAACTAGATCTTCACGCTGGAAAGCTATCGCTCTGAGTAAGTGCCAATCCTGCAGAGCCTCGAACGGGTTAGAATAATCATCCTGCTCCAAGCGTTGAGCTAGAAGCGCTACATCCTGTTGTGTCATTTTATCAATGTCCTGAACAGCGATCATCAGTCTTATCTCCTAATAGCAACTCTCTATTTTTTTATTCTAAGCCTGAGAGCGTTTGGGAATTACTAACTATAAACTCTCTTAACAAATCGATCGCCTCAAGGGAAATTTCATGGGACATGTTTAATTCACGGTAGGCAACTTTAGCGCCCAAACCAGTTAGAAGAGTTTGCGCGTTTCTGGCTTGCTGTATGGGTACTATTGGATCTTGTTGCCCGTGAATTATTAAAATTGGACAATCTTGATAGTCAAGTTTCTCAGGCTGGCGCTGAAGATATCCGCTCAAGCTACATATACCTTGCAAGGGAAGATCTAGACCTACATCTAAAGACATTGCCCCGCCTTGAGAAAAGCCAATTAGATAGGTATGCTTGAGGCTAATTCCTGTATTTTTTTCAAGTGCCAAGAGCCAATTATATAAAAGGGTGCGACTTTCGGCTAAACCTTCGTAATCAAATGTTTCTAAATCATACCAAGCCTTTCCTTCTGGTACTTGTGGATGGGGATAAGGCGCTTCGGGAAAAATAAACTGAGTATCGCTAAGCTCTAATTGAGAAGCAATTGGCACCAAATCATAGCAATTAGCTCCCCAGCCATGTAATGCTACGACCAATTGCTTTGGAGAATTTTCCAAAGGCAAGGAAATACTTTTTAAAACCACTCCAATAATCCTCAATGCACAACAATTCCAATACTAGTTTATTTTGCTTAGCGCTTTTTTCTGGAGAAATTGTAAAGATAGTTTAAAATTAATTAAGAGTTAGTTACAGTTTTTAAAATATAGGACTAAGATCTTGGTAGGCAAGAACAAGTTAACTGATCCAATTCTATCGCCCTCGGGTAAAAGACAAATTTTGTTAGTTTCCCTGCTAGCTCTACTAGCTGGAGGAACTTCTATTTTTTATAGCAAGAATCTCATAGCCCGCAGACAAACAGAGCCGGCCATTACTCTCAAGCAAGCTCCTAAGAGCAAAATCACCAAAATTACTGCCCTTGGAAGACTAGAGCCCGAAGGTGAATCTATTAAATTATCTGCTTCACCGGATCTTGGAGGGGCTAAGGTTGATAAGTTGCTGGTCAAAGAAGGAGAGATAGTTCATAAAGATCAAACAATAGCCATTTTAGATGGTTATGAACGTCAAAAAGCGCAAATCACCTCAGCTAAGCAAGATATAGAAATCGCCAAGGCTAACCTAGCAGTTGTCAAAGCAGGAGCCAAACAAGGAGAAATAGCCGCCCAACAGGCCAATATTGGCAAACTAGAAGCCCAATTGGCAGGAGAAAAATCTAGATTTAAATATAAAATTGACGAACTTCGAGCCGAATTGCTAGGACAAATCAATACCCAGCAAGCCACTATTAGCAGATTAAAAGCTCAGCTAGGCAATGCCCAAAGAGAACATCAAAGATATCAACAACTCGCTCAAGAAGCTGTCATTTCTGATTCCAACTTGGATCAAGTTCGCCTCAAACTAGATACAAATCAACAAGCCTTGGCTGAAGCGCAAGCTAACTACAGCAGAACCAAACAAACTCTAACTCATCAAATTGAAGAAACCCAAGCTATTGGCATTCAAACTTTTAATACACTAGAAAAACAAATTGTTCAAGCCAAAGAAACTCTAACTCAAATTAAAGAAGTTCGTCCAGTCGATGTTCAAAAGGCTCAAGCTCAATTGGACAAAGCCCAAGCTGACTATACAAAAGCCAAAGAAGATTTAAATAAATCAATAATCAAGGCTCCCTTTACTGCCCAGATACTGAAAATTTATCGCCATCCAGGTGAAGGGATCACTCAGAGTGATGGAGTAGTAGAGTTAGGACAAACCGATAAAATGCTTGTGGTAGCAGAGGTCTATGAAAGTGATATCAGCCAGATAAAAACTGGCCAAAGAGCAATCATAAAGAGTGAAAATGGCAGCTTTAACGGCGCACTTAAAGGAAATGTCATTGAAGTTGGCTATAAAGTTGGCAAAAAAGATGTCTTAAGTACAGATCCTGCTGCTGATGTGGATGTAAGGGTTATAGAAGTAAAGATCAAATTAAACCCAGAAGATAGTAAAAAAGTAAACAGACTTACCAATAGTAAAGTTACTGCCGAAATTATTACCTCTGTTAAATGAAAATACCATTAGCTTGGTTACAACTTAGAAAAGAAAAAATACGCTTATTAATAGCCCTTGCTGGAATATCTTTTGCCGATATTTTGATGTTCATGCAGTTGGGCTTTCGCGACGCGCTCTTTGATAGCGCTGTGACTCCCCATAAAGGACTTAATGGGGATATTTTTCTGCTAAGCCCCAAAACCAATTCTATAATTGCTCCAAGAGGCTTTGCCCGACGCCGACTTTATCAAGCTCTGGCATTAGAAGGAGTAGAGAATGCCTATCCTGTATATATCAATTTTGCCCCATGGAAAGACCCAGTCAAAAGGACTACCCGCAACATCATGATCATCGCTATTAACCCGATTGATCCAATTTTGACTTTTCCCGGTGTGCCAGAAAATCAACAAGCTCTCAAACAAGAAGATACAGTCTTATTTGATGAGCTCTCTCGAAGTGAATTTGGGCCTATTGCCAGTCAATTTAAAGCGGGAAAAACGGTATTTTCGGAAGTATCAGCCCATAAAGTTAAGGTGGCGGGGCTTTTTAAGCTAGGTACCTCTTTTGGCGCTGATGGCAATATTATTACCAGTGATCTTACATATGCCAAAATCTTTCCCTCTTTAGATCCAACTTTAATCAGTATTGGCGTTATTAAACTCAAACCTGGAGCAAATCCTAATCAAGTAATCGCTTCAATTAGAGAAAAGCTCAATATGGGGGATGTCAAGATTTTTTCCAGGCAGGAATTTATCGATTATGAAATTTTCTATTGGCAAAGTAGTACTGCTATCGGCTTTATCTTCACCCTAGGTACGGTGATGGGTTTTATTGTGGGAATCGTGATAGTCTATCAGATTTTATATACTGATATAGCTAATCATCTGCCAGAATATGCCACATTAAAGGCGATGGGTTACGGTAATTTGTATTTATTGAATATTGTTTTTCAAGAGGCTCTCATTTTAGCTTGTTTGGGCTATTTGCCAGGACTTGGCTTAACTTTGTTACTCTATAGCAATACAGCTGTTGCTACTGGTTTACCAATTATGATGACTCTTGCTAGGGCTATAAGCGTGTTGGTTTTGACTATAGTGATGTGCTGCCTGTCAGGTTCTATTGCTGCTAATCGTTTGAGATCTGCAGATCCTGCTGATATTTTTTAAATTATGAAAGAAGTTGTCTCTATTGAGAATTTACAGCATTTTTATGGTGAAGGAGAGCTAAAAAAACAAGTTCTCTATGACATTAACCTAAAGCTTTACCAAGGTGAGATTGTCATTATGAAGGGGCCTTCTGGCTCTGGCAAAACTACCCTTTTAACTTTAATTGGCGCTCTGCGCTCTGCCCAGCAAGGTAGTCTCAATGTCAATAGCCAAGAATTAGTAAATGCTAATAATTCACAGTTAGTTGCCTTGCGCCGCAATATCGGCTACATCTTTCAATCCCATAATCTTCTTGAGTCTCTAACTGCCAGGGAAAATGTGCAGATGTCAATGGAGCTCCACAAAGATATCAATACCAAGCAGGCTAAAGAAAGATCTGAACATATGCTGGAACTTGTTGGACTTGCCGAGAGGATTAACTATTATCCCCGTCAGCTCTCTGGTGGTCAAAAACAAAGAGTTGCTATTGCTAGAGCATTAGTCAGTCATCCCAAGTTGGTCTTGGCTGATGAGCCGACTGCTGCTCTAGATAGTAAATCTGGAAGAAGTGTAGTTGAACTGATGCAGAAACTAGCCAAAGAGCAAGATTGTACTATCTTGTTGGTCACACATGATGACCGTATACTCGATGTAGCCGAGCGCATGGTAACTATGGAAGATGGCAGATTGAGCTTAAGAGTTCAATCCCTTAATCAGGCGGCGTCTTAATTCCATTGATTCGCCCAATTGATTTATTAAAGTTAAAGATCTGGGGTTTTCTATAATTGATCTAAGGGTTTTTTGCTCAATCAGCAATACCCTGAGATCTTCGATTGCTTTGACGCTAAAATCGCTGACTTGATGAGAGAGCAAGGTTGCTTTTTCTCCAAAAAATTCACCCTCAGCAACTTGGCCAATAGTCTGACTAGTGACAGTGAGTATAGCTGAACCAAAAACTATCAGGTACATACCCAATAAGATTTCACCTTCAGAGACAATTACTTCATCTTTGGCATAGTCTAGCCAAATAGCCTCTCTGCTCAATAGCTCAATCAACTCATCATCTAAATGTGCGAGCAAGGGGATCTCTAACAGGGATTTTCTATTTTGCTGGGCTTTTTCTTCTGTGCTAGGAAGGACTATCTCTTGTTGTAATTGAGTAGAAATTGGATAGGGCATTGTCAGAGCGGCGCGTTTAGATGCGTACCAAACATGAGTATAGAAACGATCTTTGATTCTGCTCTCAACACTGAAGTCTTGTATAAAAAGCATAATTAAGTACTTTATGTTGAAATCTCCATATTCCGCCAGTCTTATAATGGGCGGGGGATCTCTAAGCACCCCTTCAGTACCTATGGCAACATCATAGAGAACAGATTTGACCTTATTTGGTGGATCGTCGCAGGAAAAAGTCAAATAAAGATCTAATTCATGAAAGTTATTGGGAATATCGTAGTTTCTGACTCTGTTTTTAGAGAGTTCTGAGTTGGGAACAATGACCACATTGCCAGCTTTAGTCATCAGGTGAACTGAACGCCAGGTGATTTCTTCTACCTTACCAGCGGTCTCTCCTACTTGAATCCAATCTCCTAATTTAAAAGGCTGCTCAAACAAAAGAACTACGCCTGAAAAAATATTACCAAGGCTATCTTGCAAGGCTAGACCTATCACTAGAGAACCTACCCCAAGGGCTGTAACCAAACTTCCTAAATCTTGCCCCCAGACTCTTGATAAGACAATTGCCGCTCCTAGTAAAACCAGAAAAAGCCTTCCAGCATCGAGCATGATCTTGGGAACTTTAGACTGCCAACTTCCCTCTGGTGCCCCTTCAAAGAGAATCAGATTCAATAAAGTCAAGGCTGTAAATATTATCGAAATCCACATCACTGTAGCCGATATACGTACCAAGGGACCTTCGAGTGTTCGCCCGATGATTTTATGGAGAACTATATAAATAACCCCAGAGGGAATAATCAGATTGCGCGTAGCCTCGACTACCGTAACCATTTTCTGTCCCTTGGCGCGCATATCTACCAGAATTTCTCCCAAGACTACCATTGCTATGGGAAAAGCAATGACAACCCAAAATAACCAGAACAATGAATCGCTCTTCATACTTTCACCTCGGCGTTGTCACTACTAGAGAGAGAATCTAAAGTATGAATTGTCCAGACAGGGATATTTCCTTTCCCTTTGATTGAAAAACTATCAATAGATTGGAAATCATATTGTCCAAACAAAGCAGAATGAACAGACTCACTGACTTGAATATTATTAGTACCAGGAGAGGAGTGAATCAACTGGGCTATGTTCATAGTTTCACCCCAAAGTTCATAGATAAACTTGGATTTACCAATCACACCGGCAACTACTGGGCCCGAGTGAATACCAATATCTAACCCTAGATCAGCGCCATGCTTTAGATTGAAAGCATTCATCAGCTTGAGAATGGCCATAGCAAAATCAACAGAGCGTTTGGCTTGATCTACCCGTTGGATAGATAGTCCGCAGACGGCAATATAGGATGAGCCCATGGTTTTTAATTTTTCTACCCCATATTGATCAGCCATATCATCAAAAGAAGAGATCAGATCCTGTAGCAGCCTCATCGATTGATTGGCATTGCGACTATCTGCAATCTCGGCAAATCCTTCAATTTCAACATAGATGATAGTGACATTGGAAAAACTATCGGCAATATCTTGTTCCCCACTTTGTAGTCTTTTAGCTACAGGTTCAGGTAAAACATTGAGCAAGAGACGATTATTTTCAGCAATTTTCTCTTGGATTACTTCATCTTTTTCATCAATTCTACTAGCCATATCATTGAAGGTATTACTCAGCCTGCCAATTTCATCTCGAGAATCTACATTGACCCTGACGTTTTTCTCTCCGGCAGCAATCTTTTTGACCGCATTGATTAAACGATTGATAGGATCAGCCAACATACGGGAGAGATAAAGAGCTAACAAGGTGATTAGGGGAATCAAAACACCAAGGGTGATGATCAAACGATGAGTCAGCTTAGTAATAGGAGCAAAGGCTTCTGCTTGCTCTTTTCTGGCAATCAAGGCCCAGCGAAAATCTCCAATTTTAATTGGCTGATAAGCTGACAAAATATCTAAACCACCAGAGCTTTTCTCTAAAATTGTTCCACTTTTACCAGCTAAAGCTCGATTGATAGAATCAATATTGACTTTTATATTAAGAACTGGTGTATTTTGTTTGTCAGCACGAGCAAGCACCTCTGGAGCGTAACCATGCTCTTTGAAGGACTTAAGATATTCCGCTCGATGCTGTATAAACCTTCGCGCGGTAGTACGCATGAGGTGATCTTCGCCAATTAGGTAAGTCTCTCCGGTTTCACCTAGGCCTGCTTCTTCCCATTTGCCCCTAAAGTTTAACAAGTCATTAAGATGATTGACGCCCATCTGTACGATGAGTACCCCAATCATCTTAGGACCATCGTAAATTGGTGAAGTTATAAAAGCAGCTGGAGCGCCGTAGGTAGGAACATAGTGCTCATAATCTACCAGTGAAACATACAATAGGTCTCCTTTCGAGAGAATAGATTTTTGGTATGCTTTGGCTAAAGCGCTGGAAGAATAGGGTCCATCTTTGAGGTTAGTCATGAAATCTACCTCTTTTTTGTCGCTATAGAGTACCTGACCTGTATCGGCATCCACCACAAACAAATCATAGTATTCAAATCTATCGACAAAGTTTCTTAATTTGGGGTGAAATTTATTATGAACTGCGCTATATTCGCTCTTGTCTTTGGCTAAATTTAACTTGTCTTTTTCACCAATTTTGTAGGGATTAGCGGCAATATACTCATACTGGAGATATTCTTGAGCAGGCTGATATGGCAGATAGTTCTCTAGCATAGGCTGAACATCTGTATCTTGCGCCAGGCGGGGAATAAAATCTTTTTGATAGTAGCTAGCAAGTTTTGCTTTTTGCTCTGGGGAGATTTTTGCATCTTTGAGCTTGTCAAATGCTCCTTTAAATTGCTTGGTAGCATCAACTGTTACATTACTCTCACTGATAGTCAAGACAGTATCTAGTGTTCTATTAAAGCTATCAGTAATGGTATTAGCCTGGATACCACGTATACTCTCTAACTGTTCAAATACAGCGTTTTTTAGGCCATCTCTTCCTGTGCTATAACCAATCCAGCCGGTTAACAAGGTAGAAAGTAGAGCAGTTAGCAACAAAGCTAGCAGAATTTTAGATCCAAAAGTCAAGCGTTTCAAAATATCCATAGTGGACTGTTCAAATTTAGTTTTATATATTGATTATTTAGTGATGTTAACTATAGCAAAGCTCGGTATGTTTGTAAATAAAGAAATAATTAAGGATATTCTCCATTTGTATATAGCGATAAATTTTTCTATTTGTGTTAAAATCTGCTTGGAAATTTTTTATTAAAAATAAGATCTTAAAATGAAGTCTTTAAATTTATGGCAAAGCCTTTTGCTAACTAGTGCCATAGCTGCTGTTTTTACGCCTATTGCCCCTAGTAGCGCTAGTCTGCGTACAAATAATGTCAAGTTGCTTGCTCAAAGTCTTGGTGGCATAGTCAGAGAAATTCCCCTAAGTGAGATTCCCTCTCCTGCCATCACTGCCGCTAAAACAGTTACAGATGCCCAATTTACTAAAGCGCGCAATGAAATTCAACGCGATGGATCCTCTAGGTATATTCTCAGAGGAAAAAACCAACAGGGTTTTGTTGTGGAAGTACAAGTGAGCGCTATTGGTACCATCACTCAAGTTGATGAGCAGATAGATCCTAGTGGAGTTCCTGAAGCGGCTTTGAAAGTATTTAAAAAGTGGGCTCCCAATAGTCAACTAATTAGCACATGGAAAAGCACTAGATTGGGTGAGACGCTTTACCAATTTGTCATTGAAGATCACTGGCTAGAAATATCTCCTCAAGGAGATAAAGTAATTATCTATCGCCAAAAAGTCAAGTATCAGTAAATATAGGTGATACTTGTGAAAAATTTTTTTATCGGCATTTTCAGCACAATCATAGTCATTGTTCTTGCTTTCAATGTCAATTCTGCTGAAATATTGCAAATAGCTGGGGATTCTTTTTCTGAGCGTCTTTTTCAAGGTTATAGTAGCCTCTATCAGCAGCAAACTGGAGAAGGTTTTCGATATTTTATCTCTGGTAACCTTGGCGCTATCAGCTTGTTTATTAATAAGACTGTAGATCTAGTTGCTACTAGCGTTGTTCCTACTCCTATTGATAAAAACCAGATGGAAGATGGCCATTTGATGATCCCAGTTGGAGGCGGTGCCATAGCAATTGTTTACAACTTGGAAGATGTTACTAGGGATGTAAATTTAACCAGAGAGCAATTAGTTGGAATATTCACAGGAAAAATTACCAACTGGCAAATGATCGATAGCGCATTTCCCAATAGACAAATCAATGTTGTAGTGCGCTCAGATGGCTCAAATAATAGTTTTATATTGACTAAATATCTAAATATAATTACCCAAGGAAAAGTATCAGCTTCAAGATTGCCGCAATGGGATTTTCAGATATATTCAGCCTTTTCTCAAGATAGTGCAATATCAGGAGAAATAAAAGCAGTAGATGGCTCTATAGGCTATATATCCAAATATATGGCTAATGCTAAAAATCTCTCAACAGCGCGAATTGAAAATAAACAATCTCGTTATGTTGAGCCAACTTTACAAGAAACTAAAAAAGCTCTAGAAAATATTACATTCAAGGATGATTTTACTATTGAAAATATTGATGACCCAGAAGATGGTTATCCTCTAGTTAGTTTAACTTGGTTACTAGCAAAACAAAGATATAGTGAATCAAATAACCTAAATTCAACCATAAAACTATTAAAGTGGGTCCTTACTGAGGGGCAAAAGTTAAATGAAGATTTGGGCTATACAAAAATCCCTGAATCTGTAATTTCAAAAATTATAGAAAAAATTGATACTCAACTCAAAGTCTATTTTTAATCGAGGGTGAATGAAATGTTATATGACAGCCAATCATTCCAAAGTCTTCTAAAAATTTTATCAACTATTGTCTTAGCTCAAGTTGTATTTTTTCCGGGCAAAGCCTCAGCGCAAGTTGATCCTCCTCCTGAGTTAGAGCAAATTTACTCTGTTCATCAACTAAAGGATGTTTCCCCCGATGATTGGGCCTATGAGGCGCTCAGCGAGTTAATACAAGGATATAGATGTATTGATGGGTTTCCCGATAGAACTTTTCGAGGAATCAAATCAGTTAGTCGTTATGAATTTGCAACTTCTTTAAATACTTGCTTAACTCACATCAAGCGAAATATAGACCAAACCATCATACTCAAAGAAGATTTATCGGCAATTGCAAGACTAGAAAATGAGTTTGCCATAGAGTTACAAAATTTATACCACAAACTAAATCGTCTGGATAATCGTATAGCCTTTCTAGAGCGCAGGCAGTTTACTCCTACTACTATTTTAAGCGGCGTGGTAGATTTCAACTTAGTTGCTCTAGAAGGTCAAACCAAGGCTGTTTTACCTGGCAATGATCCTGGGGCCAAGCTATCTCATACCGTTACTCTTTCTGCTAGATCTATTCTAAAATGGGACACTAGTTTTACTGGAAAAGATAAACTGCGCGTTGTGCTTCAACAAGGTGTTGTCAACAACTATGGCAGATTTGTAACTGGCACCGATATGACACTTCTGGCTGGCAGTACAAATACCAACAAAAGCCTCAGGTTAAGCACACTTTACTATCAAATACCTATAGGTAACAGTGCAACTTTTGCCATTGCCCCTTCTGCTGATTTTCCCACCCGGGTCTTCCCTTCTTTAAATCCGGTCTATGCAATCTCCAATTTTGGATCAGAAAGTCCCATCTATTCCTATGCTTCTGGCGCCGGAGCTGTAATTTATTATGATATAACCCCTAATGTAGCTTGGGGCGTTAGTTATTTAACTTCTACTGCAGCAAGCCCAAATCAGGGTATTTTCAACGGACAACATACCGTCTTGACCCAGATTACTTATCATCCAATCCAAGGACTAGGATTAGGTTTTACTTATGGTCATTATTACGCCCCCACTCCGGTTACTTCAGTCAATGTAACTGGTAGTAAAGGCAGCCTTTATGGTGAGTATCCTTTTGGAAAATTCACACCAACCTCCTCTGAAGACTTTGGCTTGCAATTTACCTATAAATTTACCGATGATTTCATCTGTGGTGGCTGGGTTAGCTATTTTAACCCTACTGCAGTAGGCTCTCCAGTTGTAAGTAATGTGCAGGGAAATAAAGGGGCTAAAGCTGATATTTGGAGTTGGGCCTTGACGGCTTCTTTAATGAATTTGGGTAAATTGGGTAGTCAGACTAGTTTTATTTTTGGTATGCCACCTAGGGTTACCAGAAATGATATTGTTTTTCGTCAAGATCAAAATACTTCACTACATTTTGAACTATCTTACAAATATCCAATTACTGAGAATATTTTTATTATTCCAGGGTTTGTATTTATTGTTAATCCAGAACATAACTCGGCAAATCCACCTATAGGGATAGGCTTAATAAGAACTACATTTAGGTTTTAGAAAATCGATCAAAGCCTGTTAGAATTATTTCGTAACTAAAAAAAACATTATTATGAACAACAAAAAGTATTCTGTAATTGCCTTAGCTAGTATAAGTGTCTTCTCTTTTTCTATACTAAATGCCCAGGCTCAAAATAAAGCTGATGTATTTGACTGTTTCAAGGCTTTGAATTTACCTCAAGCACAAAATAATGAACTGCTCAAAATTAAAAATAGTAATCTTTCTCAATCTGATAAGCAAGAAAAGATAAGAGAATTTGCCAAGAATAATTTAAATAACTCCCAGAAGATGCAAGTTAAATCCTGTGCTCAAGCGAGTAAATAATTAAGCAAAAAAATATTCTTAAAATGGGAGATTTACCTGAACTTTGTAGTGAGACAATTTGGGCAATTCTCAATAATGAAATTGATGATCTCAGCGTCAATCAGATGGTTTGGTACTATTTGGGCTATCGTTATCTTGAAGATCGATGGGACAATAGCCTAGTAGAGCAATCGTGGCGCCAAGAGTATCCTGAACCACCTGACTTTATTGAAAACCGGCCGCCTACGGTAAAATTAACCCGTTCTATTGCGCAAGAACACAAACAAGCCCTCAAAGAAAAACTAGGTTTTACCGGCTGGAAAATAGGACAGTTTAACCCCAGAGATACCAGAAGAGCTACTATGGCTAACTGGCTTTTGAGTCAATTGCTCATTAGGGATAGAAAGCCAGTTGAGGAAGACCTGTAGTTTCGTCCCAGCCGCGCATGATATTGAGGCATTGTACTGCTTGTCCGGCTTGGCCTTTGATCAGGTTATCGATAGCAGAAAGAACTATGATATGTCCAGTGCGAGGATTGACTTCCAGCCCAATATAACAAAGATTAGTACTTAATGCCCATTTGGTCTGGGGATATAGTCCATTAGAGAGTATCTTGACAAAAGGGCTAGAGCGATAAAATGCGCTATAAATAGTCAGTAGATCTTCAGTGACCAAGCCTGGATCGCTTAAGTTGGCATAGACCGTAGAGAGTATCCCCCGTACCATTGGAATCAGATGCGGTGTAAATTGAACCTTGACTTCTGATTTGGCTAAATCTGTACAGATCTGTTCAATTTCAGGAGTATGTCTATGTTTTCCAACCCCATATGCTCCGAGCGAATTGTCAGCTTCAGCTAGAAGAAAAGGCACCTTGGCATGGCGACCGCCACCTGAAGTACCTGATTTAGCATCGATTATCAGCGCTCCAGGATCTACTAAGCCCTGTTTGAGAAGAGGCGCAATAGCCAGCAGACTAGCTGTCGGATAGCAGCCAGGACAGCCAATTAAATTAGAGCTTTTAATTTTATCTCGATAGAGTTCAGGTAAGCCATAGACGGCGCTCTCTGCTACTTGATGATCTTCACGCTCATCTTGATACCATTGTATGTAGGTGTTTAGATCCCCAAAGCGATAATCTGCCGAAAGATCTAAAACCTGAACCCCTTTTTCTAGCAATAGAGGAGCCATCTTGTGGGCAAGTCCATTGGGAAGGCTTAAAAAAACAACCTCACATCTTCGGGCAATTTCCTCTAAATCAATAGCTTCTACTGTGAGATTAACCAAGTTGGTTAGATGGGGATAAAGATCACAAAATGGTTTTCCCGCACTACTGTCTCCACCTAGATAAGCTATATGCACATGAGGATGATCCAGAAGAATCCTGACTAGTTGGATTCCTCCATAGCCTGAAGCTCCGACAATCCCAACATTGACTTTTTTAGAATCGTTCATAGTATTTATATATATTTATTTGATTTATGTATAAGCATCTACGAAGTATCACTCTATCAGTTGATTTTTGTCAAGTGTATTGTCTAAAAATTTTGACACTAAAAGGGAGCTTCCTCGGGTAAGATTTTCAGCCTGAGAGTTCTTTGACCAGTATCATCAAGTTCAACCTCAATCACTTCATTGGTCAAAGTTTCCAAACAACTCAAAAGAGAGCGCAAATGGGGATTGCTTGCCCCGGTATCAACATAGAGTCTATCTGCTAGAGAGCCTAGTCTTTTCCATGTGGTGTAGAGCTTGGCCGCTGTCTGCTCAAGTTGGCTAGCCTGCTTGACTAAATCTGCTGCCGTGCTCAAACAATCCAGTCTGAGGGCTTCCTCTAGGGCCATTGCCATATCTACAGAGGTTTTGCGGATAGTCTGCACTTGGGCTGCTGCATCTAAATATCTACCCAAACTGCGAGCTTCTGTAGTCATGAACTTGACTGTATCGATATCGGGCTTTGAGGCCATCTCTTTTTGAATAGGCTCTAGATGTTCAATCGGTAGCTTTTCAAGTTCCTTGACCAAGGGCGCTAAATAGTGAGGAGATAAACTGCCTTCTTGCGCTTTTACTTTCACTTCTACTGGCAGCAAATCAGACCCCATTGCCGTCATCTGATCGCAAAGTTGTCTAACTTCTCTATAGGTGATGCGTTCTCCATTTTGAGCTGATTCACCCAATAGTCTTTGAATTTCAGGATCAGCTTTAGCTGTTTCGATAAAAGCCCTTTTGCTAAAACGATTGATCGATTCAGCCTCTAATGCACCTTCAGCTACTAGCGTATCGGCGCTATTGGCCAGTTGGATCAAATTGTAGGCTTGGCTTTTAGTAATTTCCTTTTCTTTGAGCCAGTTGAGAAATCCCATACCACGACCCTCACCGCCTTTTTTCTCGCGATCTCTGACAATTCTCAAAATGCGGCCACGCCAGATATCAGTTTGCAGATCAAACCTGTCACAGATCTTCCAGAAATTATCAACCTGCTTTTGAAAATCAACCTCACTTAAGGATTCATCTTCAGGATTGGGCAGGTCAAAATCGAGCTCACTAGGAGGCGGATCCTGTAGAGCATTGATGAGTTCTTGGGTTTGCATAGTATGGGATTAAGGGAGAATTACTGAATCAAAATTTGAGCAGCAGCAGCAACGGCTTGCCCTGGGGTTACTTGCGTATTGCCCAACTCAATCAAAGTTGCCTCAAGAGAAGCAATGGCAGCTAGTATATCTCTTGGAGAGACAAAGCCCAGATGACCCATGCGGAATATTTTGCCCTTGAGGTGATCTTGACCACCGGCCAAAACTATATCAAAGCGCTTTTTCATAACAGAGCGCACTTTTTCTGCATCTACAGATATTGGGGCAACAGCGGTAATAGCAGGGCTAGCTGCATCATCTGGAGCAAACAGAGGAAGAGAAAGGGCTTTAATAGCCGCTCGAGTAGCAGCAGTAGCTTTTTCGTGACGCTTGAATATCGCTTCTAAACCTTCTTCTTTTTGCATTTGCAACGCAGCCTGAAGTCCATACATCAAATTGATAGGAGGAGTAAAGGGAGAACTATTTTCATCAGTTGCTTTTTTGTACTTGCCCAAATCTAGGTAAAAGCGAGGGATTTTGGCGCTTTTATAAGCCTGCCAAGCTTTGGGTCCAACTGCCACAAAACCTAGTCCTGGTGGAATCATATAGCCTTTTTGCGAACCTGAAGCTACCACATCTAGCTCCCATTGATCAACTGGAACATTGCAAGCACCAAGACTGGTGACCGCATCTACAATGATCAGCGCTTCTCCATGCTCTTTGACTGCTTTATTGATCCCTTCTAGATCATTGAGCACTCCGGTAGATGTCTCAGAATGAGTGATGATCACAGCTTTGATAGTTTTTTCGCTGTCAGCTTGCAATTTGGAGCGAAAATCTTCAACTGAAAGTGGTTTACCCCATTCGGCTGTAATTTCTTCTACGGCTACGCCAAAAGCCTTGGCTAGTTTGGCCCAGCGTTCACCAAATTTACCATTATTGCCAACTAATACCCGATCTCCAGGGCTCAAAAAATTGATAATTGCCGCTTCCATCGCACCTGTACCGCTAGCGGTCAACATCAGCACGTCATTTTTAGTTTGATGTAACCATTGGAGATTTTCGGTTAATTCGGCGATGACTTTGCTGAATTCTCCGCTTCTGTGCCCAATAGGATGTTTAGCCATAGCCAGAAGAACTTTTTCTGGCACAGGTGTAGGTCCTGGGATCATCAGCATTAATTTATTGTCCATTTACTACTTATCCTCTTATTGCTTAGATTATTTCTCAATAATAGAAGGGAATTCTTCAGATCTTTCCATAGAGATTAAAAATAGCTTCTCTGGGATCTTCTTGCTTAACTAGTGACTCGCCGACTAGAACAGCCCGCGCGCCACTATTGGATAGGGTTTTCAGATCACTTGAGTTAAATATGCCAGATTCACTAACTACTAAAATATTTCTTTTTTCTAATTTCTCGCCTCGCTCTTGGAGAATGTTACAGGTATTTTGCAGATCTACTGTGAAGTTTTCTAAATTGCGGTTGTTGATACCAATGAGCTGAACGCCTTCAAGTTCTAGTACTCTGTCCATTTCTTCTAGAGTATGGACCTCTATTAAAGCGGTCATTTGTAGTTTTTCTAAAATACGCAAAAAGTATTGCAACTCTTGATTGCTCAAAATAGCGGCAATCAAAAGAACAGCATCTGCACCTTGGCTTCTGGCTAAGTACATCTGATAGGGATAGATGATAAACTCTTTGCAAAGTAAAGGTAAATCAACCACTCGACGCACTAGGGCTAAGTTGTCGAAACTTCCGGCAAAAAATTTACTATCGGTTAGCACAGAAAGGCAGGCTGCTCCTCCTGCTTGATAGTCCTTGGCAATGGATACTGGGTCAAAGTCTTTTTTGATAATCCCTTTACTGGGTGAGGCTTTCTTGATTTCAGCAATCAAGGCCGGTTGATTAGGACTAGATTTAAGAGCCCCAAGAAAATCCCGAACGGGTTCTGCTTGTTTGACTTGCATCTGTAGTTGCTTTAGAGGGACAGATTCCCTCATTCTTTGTACTTCTTTTTCTTTGTACCATACTATTTCTTCTAAAATATTGGCAGGTGAGCTGTCTGGTAAATTGACCTGATAACGCACAGTATCAACTTCAACTGGAGCAATAGGGGCTCTTCTTCTTATTTTCATAAATTTATTATTTATCTAAAGTTGCCGTGGCGATGTTGATGCCATACCCAAGCATGCTCAATGATGGTTCTTAAATCATAATAGCGAGGTTGCCAATTGAGAACTTTTCTGGCTTTGGCGCTACTGCCGACCAAGCTAGGAGGATCTCCTGCTCTGCGCTGGCAGACTATAGACTTGATAGCCTTAGCTGTAACGGCTCTTGCCGTCTCGATCACTTCTAGTACTGAATAACCATTGCCATTGCCCAAGTTAAAAATATTGCTATTTCCACCATTGAGTAAATATTCCAAACCCAAAACATGGGCATCAGCCAGATCGCTGACATGGATATAGTCGCGGATACAGGTACCATCAGCTGTGGGATAATCAGCTCCATAAATCGAAATGGAATCTCTTCTACCCAAGGCTGCATCTAAGACCAAAGGAATTAGATGGGTTTCAGGGTTGTGATCTTCTCCCAACTGACCATCAGGATCTGCTCCGGCGGCATTGAAATAGCGAAAGATAATTGATTTGAGTTGATAAGCTACATCAAAATCTTGCAATATATTTTCTACCATCAACTTGCTGCGTCCATACGGATTGATAGGATTTTGTTTTTCCTCTTCAGTGATGGGAATGCTCTCTGGTACACCATAAGTAGCACAGGTTGAAGAGAAAACAATCTTTTTGACATTGGCAGCCAGCATAGCTTCTAGCAGAGTAAGAGTGCCTAAAACATTGTTGCGATAATATTTAGCCGGGTCACTGACCGACTCTCCTACATAGGCATAGGCAGCAAAATGGATCACAGCGGCAATAGAGTGATTGGCAAATACACTATCAAGTAAAGCGCGATCCTGCAGCTCACCTACTATCAATTTAACCTTTAAAACCTCGTCAACTAGGTCTCTATGTCCATAGACTAGATTATCTAGGATGATAATCTCATAGCCCCTAGAGAGTAATTCCTTGACACAGTTAGATCCTATATAGCCCGCTCCGCCTGAAACTAGGATTGTTCGCTTATCTTTTTCTGTCATACCCCATACCATTAATTCCTATTTATTTTATTGCCTTTAAGGGAACTTTGTATCTTTTGCCAAGTTGACCAAAAAAGAGGCGAATCGTTTCTTGGCCTATCTCGTGCCAGTTCACGCAGCCACAGATATGAATCTAGTGCCAGAGTATTATCAGCACTATTGCTATCTACTTGCCTAAAATTGTGGCGAAGATTGACATCGAGAAAAGTGCAAGTATATTCATCAATAGCAGCCTTGTCTGTAAAGGGAATTTCTAGATTTTTAGATATTCTAAATAGTTCATAATAGGGGTCTTCAAGAAGTAAATCATAGTCAACTACAGTAAACGGACTGTTGGATATCTCATGTAAAAAAGGAACATTATGGACCAGGTAGAGTTGGTATGCTTTTTGGGGATCCATGCCATTACGTATACAGAGGGAATTACATACATTGACTGGATTGCGAATTACGATTAAATATTTAGTATCTTTGAGAGATAGCCGATCTAGAACGTTTTTCCAAAAAGGTAATAGGCGGATCGTGCGAGGATCTTTAAAGCCCCAAAGTGAATTCTTGGCTAAAGAGTTGCTCAAATAGGAAATTGCCTCATCTTTAAATGGCTCAAGTTCTGGTTTGTCAAAATCTTCTTTGTTTATAAAGGTAGGATCATCCCAAGTCAGATTAAGAGATTTTAGCAAGCGCTCGTTAAAACTATAAATGTAATTGTTTTCCCAGTAGCCTTTAGGATTATCACAATTTGCTTCCATCAAGTTATCACCTAAACAGACACCTAAAGAGGCTAAGCCACGAGTAGTAGCACTTGTTCCGCTTCTATGCATACCAAGAACTACTACCGCTCTAGAGCTTTCTAAATCACTCATGTTTATCAAACTATTCAGAATAATTAGATTTTTATATCTATATGTTATCTAAAAGTTTTTCTTGATCTTTTCTACGTTTTTTGGCATAAAGTTGAATCGCTGCGGCCATAGAGATAATCAAGGCAAGGATTAATCCAGTAGTCCAGCTCAAAGGAAGAGTTCCCTTAAAGACCACCAAAAGTACTATAACTACCAGCAGCAGAGTTGGCGCTTCATTAAAAGCTCTAAAATTTTGACCGCTCCAAGTACATGTACCGTTTGCGAGCTGTGTCATTAATCTTTTACAGAAGTGGTGATAGCCAATCAACAAAAGTACAAAAAATAATTTGATATGTAGCCAACTTGATTTGAGAAGCTCTGGCTCTATGGTTAACATTCCTCCAGCCATGATCACAGTGACCCACATTCCTGGAGTGGTGATGATTCCGTAGAGTCTTTTTTCCATGATCTGATACTGCTTTTTGAGAATACCTTGGGCAGGTTCACTCTCTAGAGATGCTTCCGCATGATAGACAAATAGGCGTCCAATGTAAAATAAGCCAGCAAACCAGACAACAATGCCGATCAAGTGAAAGGCTTTAAACCAGAGATAAGGCATAACAAATCAATTTTTTTAAAATACTTTCAAATTTTAAGCCCTGAGCCTATCTAGGATCTATAGACTGTTTCATTAAGTTAAGCTAATATGGGTTCAGGAGAGGGCACGTAGCTCAGGGGATAGAGCACCAGATTCCGGTTCTGGGTGTCGGGGGTTCAAATCCCTCCGTGCTCGTTTAAATTTTGCCAATAGCATTGAGATAACCAAGATCAACCTCTAGTTGAGCTCCAGAAGCTGCCATAACGGCCAAGCGGTCACATCGTTCATTTTCTTTGTTGCCAGCATGGCCTTTGACCCAGACAAAATCAACTTGGTGGGTACCACAAAGCTCGAGCATCTGCTGCCAGAGATCTGGATTTTTTACAAATTCACTACGGTTGCGCATCCAGTTTTGGCGTTCCCATTTTTTAGCCCAGCCCTGTTTCATCGCATTAACCACATATTGCGAATCACTATAGAGAGTTACAGTTGAGCTCTTTTTGAGGGATTCCAAACCCCTAATTGCCGCTATAATTTCCATGCGGTTGTTGGTGGTCAGACTATAGCCACCGAAGAGCTCTTTGCGGTGTTCTCCAGAGAGTAAAACCACTCCATATCCACCACGACCTGGATTGCCAATACAAGCACCATCTGTATAGATTAAAATTTCTGATAAATTTTTGAGCATTCAGGCTAAGCTTTATTGAGTTGATCCAAACGTAGCCATACGCTTGGAGTTGGCACATAAAATTTAACAAGGGCATAGTCCCCCTTGATATCTAGTACTTCGGCTTTGCTGTTAAATAGATAATCGGGCAATCGCTGATCGCTAGCTTTGGATTCCAAGCTATTTTCTAGTTTTTCGCGAACAACAGTGACAAGATTTCCTTTGGCAATCGTAACGCTCATTTAGCTTTTTCTCTCTTAGTTTTGTTTTATTATATGGGATAAATCCTTAATGGTCATTGTAATCCTGCACGGGCTTTTGGAGCTTATTTAAATCTTTTGCTGTAATTATGTTCAAAAAAATCAAATCTTCTCTAAGTTTAACTATCTTTGCTGGTATTTTAAGCGCATTGCCAGTTAGAGCTGCTGATAAAATTCTCTTGACCTATGGTCCTTTGGGATTTTCTTTGCCAGTAGCTTCACTAGAGGTCTATGCCAAAAATGGTACTGTAGATTCTGAGTTGTCCTTTTATCTCAACAATCTCAGCTCAAAAGATCGCGAAAAATTTAAAGAAGTACTAACTAAAAAAATTCCTTTAGATCCAGTGATGACCTCACGGTTTCTCAATTCGGCTATTGGAGAGAGGTTTATGTCTAATATAGGCAGTTTAATGACTATTGAAGGTAACATAAACGGCAAATATGCAATTAGAGGAGCAATAGTTCAAGCTGCATTTGAACCACAAGGATTCACCTTACTAGGATTTTTTAAAAAATTTCCCACTAATATTCAATTTCAGGGCGAAAAGCTTCTTGGTCTTTCTAAAGGTGTCTCTCTGATTACTCAAGCAACAGATCTACTTGTTGATAAAATGCATCAATGGACAGCTGATGAGGCCTCTTTGGTTAAGCCCCCAGTGGATTTTGCTGCTATGCCGGATCTTCGCAGACCTGGAAAGTATCAATTTACAAAAGAAATCTGGCAGCTCAATGATTCTGCTCGTAATCGTCAACTCTACGTCATAGTATACAAACCTACAATTACTCAAGAACAAAAGATTCCGGTGATTGTTGTTTCTCATGGATTTGCTTCTAAACCAGAAGATTTCGAAGAACAAGCCCAGCATCTTGCCAGCTATGGATTTTTGGTGGCTTTACCCCAGCATCCTGGAAGTGATTATCAATATGCCAAAGATACTTTGGAGGGTTACCATCGCAATACCTTTGATGTCAATGACTTTATTAATCGTCCGCTAGATCTAAGCTATGTTTTAGATGAGCTAGGACGCAGAAACCAAAGTCAGTTTGCCGGAAAGCTCAACTTGGATTCGGTTGGAGCTTTTGGACATTCTTTTGGTGGCTATACTGTATTTGCCTTAGCTGGTGCAAGGATTGATTTCGATTACCTCAGCGAGCAATGTAGTAAAGATTATGGTATGTTTGATAATGCTTTGCTGTTGGAATGTAGGGCTTTGGAATTGCCTCGTAAAGATTATAATTTTCGGGATAAACGTGTTGTTGCGGCGATGGGTTTAAATCCAGTCAACCGTGCTATCTATGGCGAAAAGGGTATCAAGGAAGTAAATATTCCCGTGCTGATTGGCTCTGGTAGTTATGATCCGGCTACTCCGCCTATATTTGAGCAGATCAAGACTTTTACCTGGCTCAAAGAACCTATTAAATACTTGGTATTGGCAGAAGGACAAGCTCATGTTGATTTTTCCAAAATGGATGCTGGTCTTACTTCAGCGGTTGAGTCTATGGCAAATGTGAAATTACCTGACCCGGCCGATCTGCATAATTATTTTTATGCTATATCTACCGCATTTAGCCAGGTCTATCTGGCGCAGAATAAAGATTATCTTCCATATCTCAATGCATCCTATGCTCAATACCTAAGTAAAGGAGATAAGTTTAAGCTTGGGTTTATCAGCGCAGCTTCAAGTGAAAAATTGAGCCAACAAATCGAAAGCTTTAAGGCAGCAAATAATATTCAGCGCTAAATAATATTGTATTATGATCATCTCAAATTCAACTCCCCGAATCTCACTAAAAAATCAACGTGCTCTAATCACTGGCGCATCTCGCGGTATCGGCGCTGAAACTGCCGCTCTCTTTGCTGGTGCTGGGGCTGACCTTGTTATTACTGGCCGAGATGTACCTGGTCTAGAAGTTACCCAGCAGATGGTTGAAAAGGCAGGATCTCGCTGTTTGAGCTTGGTAAGTGATCTGCGTACTGTTGAAGGCGCTCACTTTGTGGGAAACAAAGCACTCGAATTTTTTGGCACAGTCGATATTCTCGTTAACAACGCAGGCGTTGTATATATCGAAAGTTTGCTGGAAACTACTGTTGAGCATTGGGAGGAAACACAGAACCTCAATCTAAGAGCGCCTCTGCTTCTTGCTCAGACAGTAGTCCCAAAAATGATTGAACAGCGCCGCGGGAAAGTGATTAATATCTCGTCGATTGCAGGAGTTCTGGCACCAGAGGGACATGCTGCATACAGCGCATCTAAAGCAGGATTGAATCTACTCACTCAGATGATGGCTGCTGAATGGGCGCAGTTCAACATACAAGCTAATGCTGTAGCCCCGACAGTCATTCTCACAGCGATGGGTCAACAGGTCTGGGGCGAGCCGGCTAAAGGTGATCCAATGAAAGCCCGCATCCCATCTCGTCGTTTTGGCGAGCCTATCGAAGTTGCAGATCTGGTACTCTTTTTGGCATCTTCTCTGTCTGATTTCATCTGCGGGCAAGTGATTCGTGTTGATGGTGGTCTTTCTGCTGTTTGATAGGTTGAATATTAGAAAGATTAATGATTTCCCTATAATAATACTTAGAAGATATTGTTAATCTGAATTAATTGCATTCCACACTCTATTTATCCCACAAAAAAAAGATTAAAAGATTAATATGAATATATTGGGACTTTTCAAGCCAGAGTATTTTTACCAACCAAAAGTAGCTCTCAGAAGAATAATACCTTTTGCCAAGAAAGAAACTAGTGAATTTGTAGAAAGAGAACTCCCTTGGGGCATGACCATCTCTGTTCGCCGACTTGAGGAGCATGAGAAGATGCTCTCCGTACTAGGGGTCTGTGACTTAATAGTAACTGAATCTCTATGGCGCTTAACCCAACCTGGAGAATTGGCAGTTGATGTTGGGGCCAATATTGGTTATATGAGTTCTATCTTGGCTAAACGGGTTGGGAGCAGCGGTTCAGTTTATGCTTTTGAGGCACATCCAGAAATTTTTAAAGAATTAAAACATAATGTTAAAAGGTGGGAGCAGGATAATAATATTAACAATATATCTATACAGAATCTAGCAGTTTCTGATAAATCTGGATTTCTTAAATTAGGTGTTCCTGAAGCTTTTAATCAAAATCGTGGAATTTCATCTATTGTTACAGATAATGATGAAATTGCAAATAAATCCTCAGTTTTGACTGTCCAAGCCTCTACCCTAGATGAATTTTTAGTTGATAAAAATGTAGGTGTTCTAAAAATTGACGTTGAAGGGCACGAAATCCAGGTTCTAAAAGGTGCAGAAAATCTTTTAAAAACAGGACGAATACGTGATTGTGTGTTTGAAGAACATAACAGTTATCCTACCGCTGTAACTAATTATTTTGAAAGTATGGGCTATCAGGTTTTTCGTATTGCTAAAGGTTTTAAAAAGCCAATTTTATTAAATCCAACTTCTCAGGATTTGATTAGTCACTGGCAACCTCAAAATTTTTTAGCTACTATAAATCCTCAGCGTGTAATCAGTCTTTTTGAAAAATCTCCTTGGCAAAGCTTAAGTTAGAGTTCTCGGATAATCCTTGCCATCTGCTGAGCGCTATCAAAAACCGCCAGATCTAAGCAGGCTTGCCTCATTTGTTCTAGTTTTTCTGGATTTTTGATTAAATCAAGCACTAATTGCTCTAGGGCTTCAGCTGTGATTTTTTCTTGACGATAGACAAGGGCAGCCCCAACTTGTTCAAACGCCCTAGCGTTGTAGTATTGATGATCCTCGGCGGCAAAGGGAAAGGGAATCAAGATAGAGGGGGTTGTGGTCACTGCTAATTCTGCCAAAGTTGCCGAACCAGAGCGACTGATTACCAAATCTGCTCTTTGAAACAAGCCAGCCATATTTTTGTAAAAAGGAAAAGGGTGATAGCCTTGGCTATCTAGTTTTCCATTGTCTTTTTCTCCAGTTAGATGAACTATCTGCGCACCTTCATTTACCCAAGCAGGGACACAGAATCTAACTAGGTTGTTGAGGGCTATTGCCCCTTGAGATCCTCCCACTACCACAATCAAAAATTTATCTTTAGTCAGAGGAATATCCAGGCTTTGTGGACTCAAAAAAGAATCTCTTACAGGATTGCCTACCAATTTGGTCTTTTTTAAATAAGAGGCTGTCTGGCGAAATCCAATAGCAGTGACAGTGCAAAAGCGGCTTAAAAAACGGGTAACCTTACCGGGAATTGAATTTGATTCATGTAGCACTACTGGTATGCCAGCCCAATAGGCAGCTAGGATAGCTGGCGCTGCGATATAGCCTCCAGTAGTAAAGACCGCATCAATTTTCAGCTCTGATAGTAAAGATTTAACCTTTAGTACTGCCTGTAATTGACTCAAGATGACCTTGACGGTAGAAAGGCTTATTTTGCGAGATTGAAAACCTTGGACTTTGATTATATGGATAGGATAATCGCTAGGCACTAAAGAGCGTTCCATGCGATCCGCCACGCCTAACCATTCAATTTGGTAATCTTTGAGATATTCAGCTACTGCCAAAGCTGGAAAGAGATGTCCTCCGGTACCGCTGGCGGCAATTAATAGACGTTTCATTCTATTTTCTGTTTACAATGGTTGAACAAGGTTAATTTAATATCATTTTGCTATGGACATCTTTTCACGAGCGGGTAAATTTCGTTGGACCTCTTTACTTTTGGGTTTAAGTTTACCTCTGTTGTTGGTTCACGACGTCAAAGCCGCCAGTCCAGAAAGTGCGCCAAATGATTTAAGAAATAGTATAGCCAGTATAGACAACGCGGCCAATGGGCATCGGCTCGAGGATTTACTCAAATTCTATAGCCCTAACTTTAGCACTACAGATGGGCTAGATGAAAGAGCGTTAAAAAAATCTCTCTTTGCACTTTGGAAACAATATCCTGATTTGCACTATCAGACCCGTTTGCTCAGTTGGGAGCAAAGTAAAGAGGGGCTAGTGGCAGTGACGGAGACCAATATTCAAGGAACCAGTCCCCAAAAAGGTACAACTTTTACTCTCAAATCTACAATCAAATCGCGTCAGTTGTTGAGGCAGAATCAAATAGTAAAACAAGAGATCTTAGCAGAGAGCACTCAGATTCAAAGTGGTGTTAAACCTCCACAAGTCCAAATCGATCTTCCCAAATCAGTTAAGGTTACTCAGCAGTATGACTTTGATGTGATTATCAAAGAGCCACTGAGTAACCAAGTCGCGGTTGGTTATGCCATCGAGGATAAGGTTGACCCCGCCAAGTACCTTAAGCCAAGCACTCTTGATTTAGAGGTATTACAAGCCGGTGGTATTTTCAAAAGGGGCAAGGCGCCCAATACACCTGAAGATAGGTGGTTATCTGCTATCTTGATTCAAAGCGATGGAATGACTATAGTCACCCAAAGACTCAAAGTTGAAAGATAAAAGAAGGTAATAGAGATTATTTTTTTCTGGTCAATTTCTTACGTACTGTTGCAAGAATACCTAAACCAGCTATAGCCCCAAGGATATTTGATGGTTCGGGTACTTCTTGAGCTTGCAGCTGAAAGCCTAAGATGCGGCGTACAGGATTATTGGGATCTGGCTGTGGAAAAGTATTGGCAGCGTAGGAATTAATACCATAGGTATCTACTGTGAGTGTTTTTCCATCAGCACTGATGTCAAAAATTGTGTAATTGAAAGTATCTGGGCTATAAAAATCAGCTGGCTGGCGCAAGGAGTCAGCATTGGGATCCCCTTGGCGAAAGACATTGCTCAATCCCTGATACTTAGGATCAAGTCCGAATGGATTAACTCCTAAGTTAGTTTCTTGAGCAGCTAAGGTATCAGCAAGAGTTTTAATATTAGAGAAACTGTGGTTAGTGATTGTATCAGGTCCGCCGGCTCCAATAGGCCCGGTCACAATTGAGATTACTCCATCGATAGTGATGCGCTTGCTATTGATATCGTTAATATCGCTCATGTAAGTCATCTCATTAACCCGGGTTAAGTGATCGTCGGTAGAGATAAAGACCACGTTTTTGATACCATTATCAGCAATAAATTTAAGCAGATCATTGCGCTCGGCTCTATATTCGCCAATCCAAGATTTACCACTATCTCCTGTTGATGGGCCAAGAGCTAAGCCAATTTCATCTATGGGAGAGGAAGTAGCAATAAACTTCCAAGGGGTCTTGTCTGCCTGGGCCTGTAGTAAGGTTTGTTTGAGCCAGGCAAGTTGAGTCTGACCGAGCATTGTGCGATCTGGATTACTGCCACGAGATGAGAGCGTATCATCAGCGCCAGTTGATGTTTTCATGCGAATGTCACGATAGGAGCGATCATCTACATTGATAAAGATACTATTAGCTCCCCACTTTTGGGCTAAATACTGCTTCTGGGTACCATCACTGCGCGGATCATTGGGAGCGTTAACTATTGCAGATTCACTAATCGGTTGATAAGCATCATAGGCTTTGAGTAGGGTACTAAAGGCACTTGTCTTATTGATAAAATTACCTGTAGTGTTGACGTCATTGCTAGGGTTAGTGGGATCTACGCCTAATCCTAAAGAATTAGCAGCAGCGGCTCCGCCATTAATGAGCTGACTATTGGCCAATTCATGGTTATCTATCAAATAATAATTGCCCTGGGATGGAAAGAGATTAGAGAGACCAGAAAAACTACCACTAGAGGACACAGGCTGGAGATTTTCACGATATTTTCTTAGGTAATCCTGATAGGCCTGGTTGATTGAGCTAGTAGTGGGATTGTTTAAACTGGTAGTTGCCGATGAAACAGTACTTGCTGTCTCATAGATATTGTCACCTAGATTGACGTAGAAATTGAGATTGTTATTGGAAAAACCATTGGTTGAAGGGTAAGGCCTCCATTTACCGTCATAATCTCCACTAAAGCCAAATTTAACCGCCACCTTGGCAGTGGGATCTGGGGCAGTAGAAAAGGTTCCTGCCTGAGAATATGAATTATCTTGTGGATTTTGAAATCTGTAATAGTATTTAGTTCCGGTATTTAATCCAGTTGCATTAATTTTGACGGTGTAGTCACGGCTAGCATCAGTGGTACCAGAATAGGTCTTGTTGAGCGCTGCAAAGTTAGAATCAGTGGAAATTTGCAGATTTAGATTGGTTACTAAACCATTTTGAGAGAGATCGGTAGTTCTGCTCCAGAGAATACCACTATTACTGGTAGGATTGCCCGCATTAATACCCGTATACAAAGTATCTGCTTGAGCTTTTAAAGTTAACAAGCTCAAGGAAGAAACCAAGGTTGTTAAGGTCAGTAAAAAATAACGTTGAAATCTAGGCCGTAGCATAGGTACCTTAAAAATAGTCATTTAAGGAATAATGTTAAACCAGCAAGGTTAAATAGAGATTATCTTTTGGTGAAGCTTTGATTAAGGAATTTTTTCTAATAAACTAATCTAGAAAATTTATTTTTCCCTGATCGCCATCTAGCTCTACCATTGCGCCTAATCTCAATGCCGCATTGACCCCGTCATGACCAAAAGGTAGATCCCAGACAATGGGTATAGATAGATCTCTAAGTCGATCTTGTAATACTTTTTCTAGTGAACCAGTCCCTTGATCACATTTACTAAATCGGCCCAGGGCAATCCCTTTTACTTTTTTGAGCAAGCCGGATAGGCGCCATTGGGTTAGCATTCTATCGATCCGGTAGGGACTTTCACCTACATCTTCTAAGGCTAATATGCTGTCAGTGAGATCTGGCAGAAGACTTGTTCCTAGAAGAGCTGTAGCTACTGTTAGATTGCCAACTAGCAATCTGCTTGTTGCTGTGCCACCACCCCAGCCTTTTCCCAATAGTGGCTCTGGTTTTTCTCCTTCTAGCAGGCTAAACATCCTTTGATAGGACCAATCAGGTTCTTGCGCCAAAGTGGTCAGCACAGGTCCATGTATGCTGGAAATAGAATTTTTCTGCAAACTCCAAAGTAAGGCGGTCACATCAGAAAAGCCAATTAGCCACTTGGGGTCGGTTTCCCCCCAGTGATGATCTTCTAGTAAGCGCATGCTGCCATAGCCACCACGACTACAGACAATAGCTTTGATCTGAGGATCTTGCCAAGCCCATTGGAGAGAATTTCTTCTCTGCTTATCACTACCAGCAAGATAATCATCAGAACTATTCCAATGCTCAGCTAGTTCTACTTGATAGCCTCGAGAGCGCCATATTTCAAGGCCCTGGTAAAAACTATCTATTTCACGCAGAGCCCCACTGGGAGATACTACCGCTACTCTATCGCCTGGCTGAAGTATAGGGGGTAATTTAGATATCGAAGACATCAAGATCTATAGCTTTGGAACCACCTGCTTGTAACTGGCGCAGCAGCGTACTTAGTTGACGCCAGATCAGTCCACCAATAAGTATAGTGACCAAAATAGAAAAGCCATAGGCAAACCATAGTCCAATACTGAAAATATTCAGCCCAGAAGCTAAGAATATACAGACCCCAATACATATTCCCAAAAAGGAGAAAAATAAGTTGAAATCTTGAATTTCGGTAGCTTTTTTAGCTTGGCGATTGGCCGACCAAGACTTGAGAGATTGTTTTAAGGTTGCTTCAAAAGCTAGTCCTGAAGTTATCCCCATCAAAAGACCTGCTGTCAGTAAAAAATAAGGTGGCTGAGCCAAAAAATAGTAATAGCTCTGAAGGTCGTTGTCTAGCAAATTGTTATCCCCGCTTGATTAGTAATTAGTAATTTATTTTGTGATTAGGGCGGCACTATTGTTTTGAGAGGAAAAATCTCTTAGCGCCATCAGGGCCACTGACCATATTCGTTCAACCTGGAGATCGTCTTTGATGAGACTCCAGAGACGCTGCATTTCGTCAGTATGGAGCTTGTCGTCTTCTAAAAGAGCAAGAATTAACTGACGGCGCAGCGCCTTACCCTCTTGGGAGAGAACATATTGGATGCCTAATTGGGCAGTTGGTAACAGATTAAAGCTATCGTCCGAGCGCGCGATAGAAATCATGTTTTCGAGCCTTTGCCATTGAAATTTACCATCTTTAAAGAGAACTTCCAATAGTCTACGGCGCAATTGTGGAGATTCTCCCTTTAAAAGACGACTTGCTACATAGGGATAGGAGACTTCTACAATTTTAAAATTGGAATCAAGGCTCAAGGCTAAACCCTCTTGAGTTACTAAAGAGCGAATGATCAGGGCAAATTTAGAGGGAATACGAAAAGGATATTCAAAGACTAGATCGGAAAAGTCATCGGTGATGGTTTTAAAGTTGAAATCTTTGACTTTTTGACCTAAGGCTTTACTAAAAACCTTTTCTAGGGCTGGAATAATCGGGGTGATGTCGGTATCTTTGCTTAGAAAACCCAGCTTGATAAAATCATCGGCTAAAGCTTGATAATCTTGGTTAATTAATTGAACTACAGATGAGACAAGAGTTTCTTTAGTTGTCTCTTCCAGTTGATCCATCATTCCAAAGTCAATATAAGCCATGCGTCCATCGGGAGTGGCAAAAAGATTACCAGGATGTGGATCTGCGTGAAAGAACCCATGCTCTAGTAGTTGGCGTAATCCAGAAATCACCCCAATTTTGATCATTTTCTGTGGATCAAGTCCTGCTTTTTGGATCTCTGCAATATCGGTCAACTTACAACCATGGATCCATTCCAGGGTCAAGACATATTGACTACTAAATTCTCGATATATCCTAGGTACCTTGACATCGGGATCTCCGGCAAAATTACGAGCAAATTTTTCAGCATTTTTTGCCTCGTTAGTGTAATTGATCTCCTCAAAGAGCTTTTCCCCAAATTCATCGATGATTAAGGTTAAGTTGTGTCCTAGGTTCAGTGGCAAAAATCCGCCAAACCACTGGGCTCCTAGCCTCATCCAACATAAATCCAGGGAAATAATTTTTTTAAGATTAGGCCTTTGAACCTTGATAGCCACTTCCTCTCCGGTAAGAAGATAGCCATAATAAACTTGACCTAAACTAGCTGCTGCTATTGGATCATTGGATATTTCCCGAAACATTTGAGAAAGAGACAGGCCTAATTGGCTTTCAATAATTGCAAAAGCAGTAGCATTATCAAAAGGTGGAAGCTGATCTTGGAGTTTAATTAGCTCATCTAGATAAGTTTTTTGGACTAAATCTGGCCTGGTGGAAAGTGCTTGGCCAACTTTAATAAAAGTTGGTCCTAGTCTTGTCAAGACTTGGCGAAGTTGAATTGCTCTTTGATTTCTATTGCTTTGCCTTTTGCCAGTGGATCTATCCCAAAGCGAGCGAAGGAAAAATCCCCCTAGATACCAAAAAATTATTAGAGTGCGACCTAGTAATTGCCAAGGACGTCTTAGGTAATATTTGAATATGGAAGTAGCATTGTATGTGACAATACTATCGAGAGATTGAGAGCTTGGCTCCTGTTGCATATGCTATGTACGAATGTACGAATATATTTGGTTTGTTAAAAATTGTTTAATCAAGTTTAAGTTTAGTTTAAAAATCCTCATTTTTCTACTTAACCCAACAGAGAAGGTAAAGTGTTTGGAGTTAGGTTTTGGTGCAAGACCTTGCCATCTTTAAACCAGACTATTCTTTTAGTTTGCTTGGCAACTTCAGGTTCGTGTGTAACCATTAATACCGTAATCCCCGAATCGTTCAATTCTTTAAAGATAGCGAGCACTTCTTGAGTAGTTACCGAATCGAGCGCCCCAGTCGGCTCATCAGCTAACAGCAAAACTGGTCTATTGACAATAGCTCTAGCAATAGCCACTCTTTGTTGCTGACCACCAGAGAGCTGGTTGGGTCTATTCTGTAATCTGTTATCTAGACCTACGCGAGTCAGGGCTGCTACAGCTCGATCTCTTCTTTGCGCTAGAGGGATACCCGCATAGACCATAGGGAGCATCACATTTTCCAAAGCGCTCATTTCGGGTAAAAGATGAAATTGCTGAAAGACAAAGCCTAGTTTTTGATTACGAATTTTGGCTAATTCGTTGTTGTTGAAGCTGGAAATATCTACCCCATCTAGGTAATAATGCCCAGAAGTGGCTTTATCCAAGCAGCCAATGATATTCATCATGGTTGATTTACCAGAGCCAGAGGCTCCCATAATCGAACAGTATTCACCTTTGTTGATGCTCAAATCAACACCCGCAAGAGCCCGCACTTCAGTGTTGAGGCTTCCATATACTTTGCTGATCCCCTCTAGCCGCACAATAGGAGCATTTTCTAAAGAAAGATTGGGCGCAATGTCATAATCAAGAGCCGGAGAATCGATTCTCATCTTCTAATTTCCTTACACTTGTTAATTTATATTAACATTTGGACTAAATTTTGACAGCTACTAGGTTTAGCTGAAGTTCTGTTTTACCTTGCCAAGTGTTTTGTTCAAGCTTAAAAGCAATATCTAATGGAGATGGTAAAGGGCAATAAGAGCCCCAGCGCCAAGCCTTGGCTTTAAAGGTAGTACTGCAGCCATCTTGCCTCAATTTAAGTTGAAGGTGCTCGCGATTTTTGCCCATGATGCTCTGCTCTAAAATACGCACTTTCGGTGTCCAAAGTATGGGAAATTCATTTTCAATTCCCCAAGGATGAAGATTGCTGAAATTTTGGTAAAGCTCTGGGGTTAATTCTGCAAAATTAACCAAAGCATCGATTTTAACCAGCGGCTGTAAATCTTCGACCTGTACCGACTGATGGGCAAATTGCCGCAATTTTTCTCTAAAAAGAGGTAAGTTTTCCTTCTGCAGAGAAAAACCACCAGCGGCTGGATGTCCTCCATATTTATCCAGCTCATTGTGGGCAAACTCTAAAGCCTCAAAGATATTAAATTCGGGAATGCCCCTAGCTGAGCCACGCAATTTGTCTCCTTGTTCATCTGGAGTGGCGATAAAAGTAGGCGCTCCGTAGCGCTCTACTAAGCGAGAAGCTACCAAGCCAATTACCCCATGATGCCAGTTGTCTGCTACTAGGCAAATTACCCTATCTTGACGCCAAGCCACAGCCTCTAGTAGCTTGATGGCTTGATGCTCTGTTTCTTGGGTTAGATTCTGCCTTTGGTTGTTGTAAGCTTCGCATTGCATTGCTCTTTCTAAAGCTATGCCAGGATCTTCTGTAGTCAAAAGCTCTATGACTACTTGAGGATCTCCAATTCGTCCAACAGCATTGATCCTTGGACCTAATTTAAAACCAATATCTTCAGATTCAAGCCCATTGACTTTATCCGAAAGCCCAGAAACTTGGATCAGGGATTTGATTCCTTCATTGTTAGATTTGGGCAAAAGGCGTAGTCCCTTTTTAACAAGACGGCGATTAATCCCGACTAGGGGAGCTAAATCCGCTATGGTTCCCAGGGTAAATAGCTCAAGTAAACTATTAATTAGCTCTTTATTCAACTTTCCAAAACGCTCAGCGGTAGTTATAGCCAGAACATAAGCCATTCCTACCCCGGCAAGGCCCCAAAAAGGGCAATCTTGCTCAAGCATTTTGGGATTGAGGATAGCCTCGGCCATAGGCAGAGTATCTGGCAAATCATGATGATCCGTGATGATAACTTTCAAACCGAGCTCTTTGGCTCTATTGATTGCCTGATGAGCGGAAATGCCATTGTCAACTGTGATAATCAGTTTTACTCCTTCAGCGGCAAATTGTTCGACAATACGGTTATTAATACCATAGCCATCTTTATGACGACTGGGTATGGCATAGTCAATATTGGCACCAAGATAGCGAAATGCTCTCAAAAGTAAAGATGTGCTGGTCATCCCGTCAGCATCATAGTCACCGCAGATCGCTATTTTCTCTTTGTCTATGATTATCTGCTCGAGGATGTCAATGCTTTGGCAGAGATCTTTAAAGACATCTACGGGTTTTGGTAGGCTCTCTCTATTGGGATTGAGGAAGATTTCTGCTTGTTTTAAATTGATTTTATTTCGATTGACCAGAATTTGGGCAAGCAATGTAGAAATGCCTGTACCTTGGGTCAATGCTTGTATTAACTCTTTTCTGGCAGGCGGGTAAAATGACCAACGTTTTTCTGGTAAAGAACACATAATAGTAACTTTAGCATCAAACGAAGATCTAGATTAGTTTATTTCTGTTTTGATTCAAAAGGCTTTTGATAAAAAAAGCAATCATAATAGTAAATGATACAAAAAGAAGGCTCAGATTTCTCAATTCATCTTTGTTGCAGAATAAAATCATTAAAGGAGTGCTGATTGAGAGTGCAATCAAGGTATGTTGCTTTATCGCAGTAGGCAAAAATGACCAAGATTGAGAAACAATTGTATACACAATAAATATAAAAAACACAGATAAACCTGTAGGAGCAATTACACTATAGAGTGGATGATATTCTAGCAACAAATAATGCAAGGGATTTAAATAGAATGGTATATTTTCAAAGAAATGATAAAACATAGGGTATATTGATTCAGTGCCCCTGTAA
>Ga0194055_10000231_pt1 | contig 43327 bp, 36 predicted proteins | sample SepL449m_MetaG_FD_155482 | JGI IMG/M metagenome (GOLD analysis project Ga0194055, IMG submission 155482) | Anoxic zone freshwater microbial communities from boreal shield lake in IISD Experimental Lakes Area, Ontario, Canada - Sep2016-L442-9m | ecosystem: Environmental > Aquatic > Freshwater >... | reverse complement strand
TTCGTCGCTTTCAGCGGGCCCAAGTATTCGCTCGACTGTGATGTGCTGCGGGCTGCCGCGTAGTTCGCTGAGCGTCCCCACTTGAACGATCTTGCCGCCGTCCATTACCGCAACGTTGTCGGCCAGATCGGCGGCGTCTACTGGGTCGTGCGTGACGACAATGGTTGGGACGGGAACCTCGGCCAGCAGCCCAGCAAGCTCAGCGCGCACCTCGCGGCGGGTGATCGTGTCGAGCGCTGAGAGCGGCTCGTCGAGCAGCAGAACCTTGGGGTCCCGGGCCAGCGCACGGGCCAACGCAACGCGCTGGCGCTCTCCGCCGGAGAGGCTCGACGGCATCGCCCCCGCTAGCTCGCCAACGCCGAAGCGGCTCAGTATCTCCGGCGCAGCATCGGCGCTCGCGAACTCAACGTTTTCAAGCACCGTCATGTGCGGAAAGAGCGCGTAGTCCTGGAAGACGAGGCCGACGCTGCGCTCCTCGGGCGACAGGTTGATCCCCTCCGCCGCGTCAAACCAGCAATGCGCGCCGAGATAGACATGCCCGCGGGCAGGCTGTAGCAGCCCCGCGATAACTCGCAGCACGCTGCTCTTCCCCGCGCCAGAGGGTCCGAGCAGCGCAACCGTCTGGCCGGGGTCAACGCCGAGCTCGAGATCGATCGTTAGATCGCCGAGCTGGTGGCCGATTGCGATTTCGAGTCTGTCCATAGGTGGGGCAGCTTTGACAGCAGCAGAATTGCGGCGCTGACCGCCAGCAGCAGTATCCCGATTGCGATTGCCGAATCGAGACTTACGGGAAGCTCAGCGTACACCGCCAGCGGCAGCGTCTGAGTGACTCCAGCAACGCTGCCAGCGAAGACGAGCGTGGCGCCGAACTCGCCAACACCGCGCGCGAATGCCAGCGCCCAGCCTGAGCGCAGCCCCTCAGCCGAGAGCGGTAGCGCAATCTTGCGAAATACGCGCAGGCGACCAGCACCGAGCGTCCGCGCGGCGTCGAGGCAGTGGCCGTCGATCGCAGCGAAGGCGCTGATCGCTGAGCGCAGGTAGAACGGCGCTGCCACAAAGGTCACGGCCAAGACGACGGCAACTTCAGTGAATGGAATTGTGAGCCCGGCGCTAGCGAGCGCTCCGCCAAACGGCCCGTTCGGGCCGAAGGCCACGATCAGCGCGATCCCCGCCACCGCCGGCGGCAGCACCAGCGGCAGTTCGATCAGCGTGATCAGCGCGCGGCGGCCTGCGAAGCTGCGCCGCGCAATCAGATAAGCGGCCGGAGTGCCGAAGAGCAGGATCAGCGCGTCGGCGATGAGGTTTGCCTCAGCGGTAACGCGCACGGCATCAAGCGTCTGCGGACTGGTGAGGAGGCCAGGCAATCGCCCTGGCGCAACGCTGGTGACGAGAGCAATCAGCGGGATCGCCAGAAACGCGATCAGCACCACAGCTGCCAGCACGCAGGCAGCAAGGAAAGCTTGGTTGCGGCGGCGCGTGCTCATTTGCTCGGCGCCGGGCCAAAGCCCGCGGCTTTCAGCGCTGCCTGGCCATCAGGGCCGGTCAGCTTCGTGAGGTAATCCTTCGCGGCAGTGGTGTTGGCTCCGTCACGAACGACGACGCAGGCCATGTATGTGACGACCGGCTGCGCTGAATCGGGGAGCGCAACCGCGCGCACGCGGCCGTCCGACGACTTCGCGTCTGTGACGTATGTAATGCCAGCGTCGGCCGAGCCCAGCGCGACCTTGGAGACAATCCCCGCGGCGTCCTGCTCGTCGCTGACCGTGTTGCGGGTCAGGACCGCATCGACGCCAGCGTTGGCCAGCACCTCACGCGTGTAGGCGCCGATCGGCACCGCTGCCGCACCGATCGCCAGTCGCCGCGGCGGCCCCAGCTTCAGGTCGGCGAGCGAGCTGATCGCCTTTGAGCCAGCGGGGACGATGATCACAAGAGTGTTGGAGGCGAATGGGACCGGCTTCTCGCAGAGACCCTTCGCGGCAAGCTGCTTCGGATACTTAGGACTGGCGGCGGCGAAAAGATCAGCCGGCGCGCCGTTCTCGATCTGCTGAGCGAGCACATCGGATCCGGCAAACGAGTAGGTCGGGCCGGCGTCAAACTTCGACAGCACGATCTTTAGCGACGAAGCTCCGTAGACGGTAAGTGTGTCGTTCGAGCCACAGGCGGCGAGGACGACGGCGGCGAGAACGACTAGGAAAGCTGCAACACCCGTCTGCATGGCGCAGAGACTACCACAGCTTTACCTAGGTACAACCTAGGTATTAGTGCGGGGCTGAAACCACACGCACGCCGTTTGGCAGCGTGAAAGGGATCCGAAGTCGCGGGAAACTAGCCCAGAACGACAACGGCCCCCGGCGCGGTTCGCGCCAGGGGCCAGTTGCTGCGTTTCTCAGCGCTGGTTAAGCGGCTGACTTCTCAGCGGCCGCCGGAGCGCCGCTCATCTTCTTGATGCCGGTTACAAGCAGCAGCCCGAAGCCAACCTTGGCTGTCAGGTCGATGATCGTGAAGACCGCCACCTCAGTGTTGAGGCTGATTGCGCCTGTTCCTTCGGTACCGAGAATCCAGAGCACCGGATAGATGAACCAGAGCACTGTCAGGATGCCGAGCAGCTTGTTGTAAAGCGCGGCAGTTTGCGCTCCTTGCTCCGCAGCCGCGGCGCGAACCGGGCCCCAGACAAGCGCGAGCACAGCGAGGAAGAAGCCGCAGGAGACGACGAACCAGACGTACTTGTGCGTCGAATCGATCGAAAGCGCGCCAAACAGGCCGGTCAAGATCATCATGATGTCGGCGCCGACGATGCCGGCCACAAGGCCGAGCCGTTCACGCGTCTGCTCACCGCCGCCGGTAAGCGGCTTAAGTCCGACCGTGACTAGCCCGATCAAGAGCAGCGGCGTCGTGACGATCCAGTCGATGTAACGGGCGAAGTAGACGAGCTTGGCCGAGACGTCTGCCCCAACTCCAAGCGGCGTTAGCGCCAGCGTGGCCTTCGAAACGACGATGTCGCCTTGGCCCTGAGCCATCAGCAGGTAAAGGCAGGCTGCGATCGCGCAGACGAAGAAGCTGGTCACGCGGTGGTGACTCTCCTTCATACCGTGCCCGACAACCTGAACTGCTAGCGCTCCTAGCGCCATCCCTGCTGTACCAATCCAAAGCCAAGTCTCTTGGCTCGAAGTCATAAAGGTCTCCATCTTCTGTTCCCCCTTGTTGCGTAACGGACAGTGTTCTCTATGCGCGAAACGATACTCGTAAATACGGAAGTATGTCTAGTAAGCCTTCTCCTTTTCGACGCCTTCAGCCGTCTTCCTTGCGCTCGCCCTGACGGAGCAAGCGAAAGCTCACACCCTCGCCATCACCATCACCATCGGCAGCAGGGGCAGGGCCTGCGCTTTGGCGTTTGAGTTTGGCGCAGGGCTCGGGCAGAGCTTGCTGCGCTAGCTGAGCGGGCGCATGACAACCGTCGTCGTCGTCGCTCCCGACGAAGAGCCCGCGATCTGGAAGATTGTCCGGGTTTGCGGGCTGGAGTTGATCTTGCCGATCGAAGCCCACCCACCTTTCAGTGGTCGGCCCGAGACCACAAGGATCTCAAGCTTGCCGCCCTCGCTGCTCTCAGTTTCGATCTTCAGGCCGTTGTTCACCGGCGTGACCTTCTTCGTCGTCAACTTGCCCCAAAATGGAATCCTCAGCTCGGTCCTCGCGTTCCGAGCTTCGACTTTGTACTGGGTTGTGATCGCCTCAGGGCTGAAGTGTTGGCTCACGATAATCGGTCCGGCCCGCCCGCCGATCGCTGGCGAGCCGCCGCCGACCCGCCTCGGGCGCCATCGCTTAACGGCCGCCAGCACGGTCGTGTAACGGCCCTGCGTCAGCCCTACGACTCTGCCGCCGACGCTAGCGCGCATCCCGGCTTGAGTGATTGTCGAACCGAGAGTCGTGAGGACCCGGCCCTGACTGTCGAGGAAACGTGCAGGCTCAAGTCCTCCGTAGCCGATCGTGTTGATCGGCGTGATCATCGCCGACGAGTAGCGCGGGTTGCTGACCGTCAATCGTTTACGCGCGTTGTCCCACCAGCTCCAGCCACCCGGGGTCGATCCTGCCGCTCCAAGTTCAGCGACCGCGGCATTCGAGGCGGCGGCGGCGAGGCGCATATCTGTGACGAGATTGGCGCTGCCGACAGCAAACGGACTGGCAACCCCGTAGCGCGTTGCGCCGTTCTCGCCATGCTCGGTCATCCAAGTGAAACGATTAAGTGCTTGGTGGAAGAGCCAGCGCGCGCGGCTGCGCTCTGTGGCGCTGACCAGCCGGCCGCTAGTGGCGATCGTCTCGAGCGCCTCCGTGCACCACGCGAAGTAGTTGACGAGTTGCCAGCGCATGTAGCCGTAACCGCTATCCCAATTGGGCCAGCCGCCGTGCGTCCACTCTCCTGAGATGATGCGGCGCGCCCAGGTGCGCATTCGCGCCTGCTCGCTAGATGAAAGGCTCGGCATTCCGCGCTGAACCATCTCGTCGTAGGCGTCAAAACCGCTGAAGATCACCGATGCGTACTCGGTCGAGCTGGTCTGATTAATTGAGCTCGACAAAGGCGACGTCGGCCAGTAATTAAGCCCGTACCCGGTGCTGAAGTTGGGTATCGCATAGCCGGCCATCGGCCGGAACATCCCGGCCGTCCAAGCACGCATGTAACGGCGCACCTGTGACTTCGCGACGCCCCAGCGTCCGCTGCTTCGCCCGACCGCGAGCCAAACGCCAATCGGCCAGTTGACCTGGTTTGCCTCAACTTTCGGGTAGCTAAATTGGTGGCCGCGGGCGACGGCATAAACCTTGCTGCCAACCTGCTGCGCGAGCGGCTTCGATAGCGCACCACTCTTGACTGCAAGACCCAGCGCCTCGCTGGCGACGTTGTCGAGTGCAACATGCTGATAGCCCGGGCTCTTCTGCATCTCGCTCGTAAAGCCGGGGACGTGCGGGTGATACGTCTCGGGGTTGTGCGTATCGCGCATATTGGTGATGTAGGCCGGCCAGCTGATTAGCTGACGGGCGAGCAGCGGGATCCGCGCGTCGTTACGCGACGGCCCCTGATAACCGGCCATCTTCGCGTTCGAGTAGATCGTCAGCATCCCCACCGTGAGGCGAAATGACGAGCCGCCGTAGCGCTGCTGCTTCGCGTTCCAGTAGCGCTCGATCCGCTGGACAGCCGTGTCTGAGTAGCTCCAAAGATCGCTCTGCGCCGTGCTTGCGCGCGCCTCTGAGATCGCCGAGCCGCCCAGCACGAGACAGCCGGTGAGGGCAGCTAGGCAAGGCGCAGCCGCGATAGCTCTAGCCAGACGCACCCCCTGACTAGATCACAACCCAGTGACGCGATGCGCCGATTTACCGCCCATCACTAGCGAGCGCTCTCTAACACGCCGTGGCCGCTCAGCTCAAGCGCAGCGGCGGCAGCGGCGAGGTCGCGCTGACGGACAAGCAGGATGTCGGTGTCAAATGTTGAGAGCGCGAGCAGCGCGATGTCGGCTGCGGCGATCGCTCCCGCTAGGTCGGCAAGAATCCCCTTGGCGTCGAAGTCGAGTGGGCCGCGAACGACCAGTACTCGGAAGCCGCTCTCACACTTCACGCTGCTTGGAACCTGCGCACTGGGCGCAATGATCGAGAGCTCCTCGCTCGTCCTCGAGACCGACGAGAAGAGATCCGACCAGGCCCAGTCCGGGACTGGCGCGCCGGCAGGCAAGCGGGCGATCGCCCACTCGCCTTCGAGCGTCGCGAGTGTCAGGGGGGCGATCACACCGCGACCCTACCAACGAGAAACCGCGTTCGCTCGCGCTCAAACCCCGGAAACCTTTGGCCGGCGGAACCTATAAGTTTTCCGAAGTTAAGACGAGACAAGGAGTGGGCTATGAAGTCGACGCGATGCTTGACCGCCGCAACCGCCGCAGTGCTTGCATCCTTGGGTCTAGTTGCGAGTGCCAGCGCTCACGGCACGCTCAACCTCTACGGCAAGGACGCGGTCGCTAACAAGACCGGGACACTCACGCTCACGATCCCGCACGGCTGCGGGCCCGACGGTGCTCCAACTACCAAGCTCATCATGCATCTCGCTGGCGCTTGGCAGGGCGCGAAGCCGGCCGCAGTTGTGGGCTGGGCAACGAGCGTCAAGCGCGCTGCAAACGGGCAGCGAACGCTGACCTGGACGGCAACCGGTCGAGGGCTGCCAAACGCTAAGAAAGGCGACTTTCCGATCACGGTTCGTTGGCCCAAAAAGGCGGGTATCTACGACACGCCAACCGCCCAGTACTGCGGCTCGCAGCTGATGAACTGGAAAGACCCCTTCAACGCTGCAGCCGATGGCGACCTTCCCTACCCGGCCGACTATCCAGTGCCCCGCGTCCGAGTTCACGCCTCAGCAACTCACACGCCAACCGCGGTAACTGGTTCATCGCCGCTGAGCCTCTGCCCTCTCCATCGAGCGTCCCGGCAGCCAGCCCCCAGCTAAACACGGCGCCCTAGCCTCTAGGGAGTGAATGCTTCTTCAAGCAGCGCTGCGCTGCGTAGTAATGACGAGGCAGACAACCAGCAGCTGAAGGGAAGCGCACTACGAACGGTCTTCATCGCGCTGATGCTCGGCATGTTCCTCGCAGCGCTCGACCAGACGATCGTTGCGACGGCACTGCCAACAATCGTCGTTGATCTCGGCGGTCTCAACCACCTAGCCTGGGTTGTAACCGCCTACCTGCTGGCATCGACCGCATCAACCCCGCTGTACGGCAAGCTCGGCGACATGTACGGCCGCAAGCCGGTCTTTCTTGCGGCCATCCTGATCTTCCTCGTTGGCTCCGTGCTCTCAGGACTCAGCCAATCGATGGGCGAACTGATTGCCTTCCGCGCCGTCCAAGGCCTCGGCGCCGGTGGCCTGATGGTCGGCGCGCAGGCGATCATCGCCGACATTGTGCCGCCGCGTGAACGCGGCCGCTACATGGGACTGATCGGCTCGGTCTTCGCCGTGGCCTCAGTGATTGGCCCGCTACTCGGCGGCTTCTTCGTGCAGGCACTCTCATGGCATTGGATCTTTTTCATCAACCTGCCGATCGGGATCGTCGCCGTACTCGTCGTCGTCTTCAAACTCCATCTCCACACCCCCTCCCACCGCCACCAGATTGATTACCTAGGAGCGGCGCTGCTGACGGCCGGCGTAACCGGCCTGATCCTCGTAGCTACTTGGGGCGGGAACCAGTACGGATGGGGCTCGTCAACAATCGTTGGCCTCGGCGTGATCAGTGCGCTGCTGCTTGTGCTGTTCGTACTGCAGGAGCGGCGCGCAGCTGAGCCGATCATCCCGCTCGAACTGTTCCGCTCATCGGTCTTTCGCGTAGCCAGCGGGATTGGCTTTTTCATTGGGCTCGCGCTCTTCGGCGCGATCACTTTCATCCCGCTGTTCCTCCAGCTGGTCTACAACGTAAGCCCAACGAGCTCCGGGCTTAGGCTGCTGCCACTGATGGCAGGGCTGCTGACAACCTCAATCATCTCGGGGAGGGTCATCACGCGGATTGGCCGATACAAAATCTTCCCAATTGTCGGCAGCGCGATCACGACGCTCGGCATGTATTTACTCTCGCGGCTGGCGCTCGACACCGACCCTTGGATCGCCTCGGTTTACATGCTGATAATCGGCATCGGCATCGGCCTGGTGATGCAGGTGATCGTGCTCGTGATCCAAAACGACGCGCCTGCGCGGGACGTCGGTGTCGCCACCTCGACCGCAACCTTCTTCCGCTCGATGGGCGGCTCACTCGGCGTCGCGATGTTCGGCGCGATCTTCGCCTCGCGTCTTAACTCCGAGCTTGCGGCGCTTCCGCCGGCGCTTGCGGAGGGTCTACCAAGCGGGGCGCAGATCGATCCGAGGCAGATTGCTGCGCTGCCGGCCGCCGCCCAGGATGCCTTCCTCAGCGCTTTTGTCCATGCGCTACAGCCGGTCTTTCTCGTCGGCGCGATCTTCACCTCAATCACCTTCTTCCTGGCGCTGATGCTCAAGCAGGTGCCGCTGCGCTCAACGATGGATCGCTCCGCCGAGCTGTCGGCGGAGGAAGCGCTCGGCGGGGGCGCCGTTGCCGATGAGCTCTTCAATGGGCAAGCAGCGAAACCGGTTCCTTAGCCACTAATTCAATAGTTCGGCGGGAAGAAAACGAAACTTCCGTTACTTTTGGCCGCTTCGTCGGTTCTAACCACCAGCACACCGAAACCGACCCCCCTGAAGGAGCCTTAAACAATGTCCCTCAAGCACCTCACAGCAGCAATCGCCGCAGTCGGGCTTATCGCCTCGCTGCCAGCAAGCGCGATCGCTGCCAAAGCTTCGAAGACCGACCCCGACCGCGACGGCCTCTCAAACAAGGTTGAGAAGCGGCTCGGTACAAACGCTCGCCGCGCCGACACCGACCGCGACGGCCTCAAAGACGGCGTCGAAGTTCGGCTCGGCACCAACCCGCTGGTCAAGGACAGTGACAAGGACGGCGTAAACGATGGCGCCGAAGTTGCGGCCGGCACCGACCCTTGCCCCGCGCACGCCAATGAGGTTCGCGGAGCAGTTGCGTCGGTTGGTACCGACTCAGTCACGATCACGAAGCCTGACGGTACGGCCGCCAAGCTGACCGTCAACGCCGACACGAAGCTTCGGATTCCAGACACCGACGGCAGCGGCACAGTCACGCTCGCCGACCTCAAAGCCGGAGACAAGGTCAACGCTCACACCTCGACTACCGACCCGACCATCGCCGTCAGCATCTCGGTCAAGGGTGAGTACCAGAAGGGCGAAGAGGTCGAAGGCCTAGTTACCGCCATCGGCGCAACTTCGCTGACCGTCTCGAAGGAAGACGGGTCAAGCGCAACCGTGACAATCAACGCAGACACGAAGCTGCGCGCACCGGACCGTGACGGCAGCGGCAAGATCACGCTCGCCGACATTCTCGTCGGCGACAAGGTCGAGGCCTACATGTCGGCTAGCGACGCGACCTTGGCGTTGAGCGTCAAGGTCGAGGTTGAAGCGACAAAGGTCGCTGGAACGGTTGCCTCAGTTGGCGCCAACTCGGTAACGATCACGCTGGCCGATGCGACGACAAAGACTCTCACCGTGAACTCGGCGACGAAGCTGCGCATCCTAGCCGCCGACGGTACGCCGACCGGCACTCTCGCCGACCTAAAGGTTGGCGATGCAGTCAGGGCCAAGACGGTTGCTGGCTCCGCCGGCACGACGCTTGCGCTTTGCCTAAGCGCCGGAGCGCGCGCCAGCGAGGATGGCCACGGCCAGCCTGGCGCACGCGGGAACGGCAACATCGGCAGCCAACGCGGCGGCGAGCCGAGCGGCGAACGTCGCGGCGGTCGCGGTGGTCGCGGTCGCTAACCCAAACTGCCGCCTTAGCGGTCGTTGAAACACCCCTCCCGAGCGGCGCCCAAATGGGCGCCGCTTTTGGTTGGCGCCCCGCCAGCTATCAGTGAGCCGTTAGTTGCTCGAGCCCAAGCAGCTTCGAGACCGGCACGACTTCAAAGTGCCGCCTCTTGAGGTTCGCCAGAATCGGCCCCAACGCCTGAAGCGTGCCTTTGTGTGAGCCTTCGCCATCGTGCATAAGGATGATTGAGCCCGGTCGCACGCGCTCTACGACGCGGCTGTAAATGGTCGCCTTACTGACGTTGTCGTAGAGGCTGTCCCACGAATCAACATCCCAGCCGATCGTGAGCATGTGCTGGCTGCGGACGCGGCTAAGCAGCGCGTTGTCAATCGAACCGTAAGGAGCGCGGAACAGGCAAGGCGTGTAGCCGGTTGCTTTGCGGATCAGCGCGGTTGTGCGGCTGATCTCATAGCTGCCAGGGAAGTGAGGGTGACTGTAAGAGTGGTTGGCAAACTCGTGGCCGTCGGCAAGCTCCTGGCGCAGCAGGCCGGTGTGACCTTTGATGAACTGACCGCGGATGAAAAACGTCACGTGCAGCTTCTCTTTGCGCAGTTGAGCCAACACCTTCGAGGTGTACTGCGACGTTGGACCGCCGTCGAAAGTCAAAGCGACCCAGCGTCGTCCGCGGGATCCATGCTCGCGGTAGCGCGTTCCTTTTGGAATGCAGCCCGTTAGCTGCGGCTGCGGCTCGACAGCGCTTTCGGCGCCCGTAGCCCGCGCCGACGGCGCGGCATCAGCTGCCAACAGGCCTGCCCCTAGCAGCATGGCCGCCGGAAGAGCCAACCAGAGAGAACTGCGCCAAGCCCCGATCATCTTCGCCGATGCTACCTGCAGCGGCCGGCGGTAAGCGCCGCATCACCTAAGGTCGCCCAATATTTGAAACTGAAACGATTGTCGGCAGCAGCCCTACCCCGGATCCCCGGATCACACGAAAGGACCACTAAATGTCAGGCACATCAACACCGCGCTACGGCACACCAAACTGGGAGATGATCGGTAGCTGGCTCGAACTGCCGGCCGAACAGGACGGTCCGTTCTGGGCCGTCAACCTGATGGATTATCGCGAGCTCGCCGACTACGCCGACGGCCGTGAGACGACGCTGACCGGCCGCGAGGCCGACGACGCCTACGCCCCGCTTGGTCCGCTGGCTGAAATAGGAGCGATGCCGGCCTTCTCCGCCAACGTAATCGAACAGCCGCTCGGCACGCCGGTTTACGACCGGGTTGCAATCGTCCGCTACCCGAGCCGGGCAAAGTTCTTTGAGATGCAGCGCCGCGAAGACTTCCTTGAGCTGCACGCGCACAAGGACGCGGGGATGGCGTCAACGATCGTCTTTGCCGCCCACCCTGTTCACGCCAGCGAGCTGCCCGACGGCGGCGCGCACGTGCTGCGCGTGCGGCGCTTCGCTGAGGGGCAGCAGCCTGCCGCCGACCCCACCGGAGTCACCCCGGTCGCCCACTTCGAGATTGAGGGAGTGATCGTTGGCGACGAGCGTCGCTGGGACGACGCCAGGTTCGACCGAGTTGACGACGCAGCGCTCGAGCTACTGCAAGAGACCGACGGCGTTGAGGAGCAGATCATGATCGTGATGGGACCAAGCGAGTTCGACCAGCTCGCCGAGTCGGTCGCAAGCGCAGCTTCACCGAGTTAACGCACTCGCCATCTGCGAGACTGCGCCGACGTGTCGCTACCGATCTCCTCACAACCGTCACGCTCGGAGCTCTTCTACGACCTCGTCCTGATCGGCGCCTTCCTCAGCTTCGGCGTCGACTTTGGCAAGTCGCCGAATTGGGAGTCGGGAATCGTGCTTGCGCTGAAGCTGATTCTGATCATGTGGGCCTGGGAGCAGACGGCGCTCTTCTTCAACCGCTTTGGCGATCCGTTCGCAGCGCGGCTTAGTGGCACGCTGCTGCCAACGGCGCTGCGGTTTGCATTCCTGCTCCAGCTCGTCGCCGTGGTCGGGGTATCGCTGCTGGAGACATCAGAGACGAAGCTCAGCGCGCTAAACGGACCACTCGGTTACGGGGGCGCCGCGATGGTGCTCTCGGTCGGAATTATCTACGAACTGGGCGCACGCTGGCAACCGGAGTTGGCAGAGGTCGCGCGCGTGCGCCGCAACGCCAGCATCGTAGGCGCGGCGCTTTTCATCGCCTCGGCACTGAGCCCCCAGCCTTGGGGCGCGGCGCTTTGGATCCTCGCAATCGTCGCGATCTTCGTGATGAACTTTGGCCCTTCGATGCCGAAGATCTTGGAGCGCTTTCCGCTCCAGCGCGAGCACCTCTCCGAGCGGCTCGGCCTCTTCGTCCTGATCTTGGTCGGCGACGTCTTCGTCAAGACCGTCGTCACCGTCCACGAGGACAGCGTTGAGGAAGCTCATCTACTGCAGCTGGCCTTCGTCGCAGCAATCAGTTGGACTCTTTGGACGATCTACGACCGCGAAGTGATGTCGCGGTCGACCCCCGCAAGTGCTCCCCTGCTGCGCGCTTGGATGCTCTGGCACTATCTCTTCGCAATCGTGCTGCTGATCTGCAGCGTTGGACTTGTCTGGTACATCGCGCCGAACGCGAAATACCAGCTCGGCGACTGGATCGCGATGGTCGCTTCGGGCGGCATCGGTGTTGCCGTCGCTCTGATTGCCCTGATGCGCCTCACAGCCGGAGCGCCCGGCGCGCGCGCGGCGGCCGCGCGGCTTGGCTTGATCGCCGCCGTCGCAATCGTGATCGGCATGCTCGCTTGGCTCGCGACGCCAAGTGACTGGAGCGTCGGCGTCGGCACGCTCGCCGTCGTGATCGTCGCGCTCAACCACTGGGCCTTCCGTAACGACCCGAACCCAACCTCAGTCGATTAGTTCGCTCAGCTGCGCTGCGAGCCGCTGATCGTCGCCAGCCTTCGACGCCGTTCCCGGGCGACGGTTGAGCGGCCGCTCGGCGCGGTCCTGCCAGAAGCCGGCGCTGCTCTGAGCCGGCTCACTAGCGGCGGCGAGCCAAGTGATCGTGTCGGCCCCCTCAGCGGGAGTGCGCAGCGCTTTACCGACGATCTTGTGGAAGGTCGGCAGCGAGCTTTCAACCCCGGGGGTGTCGGCCCAGCCGGGGTGCATCGCGTGGACGACGATGCCGTCGCCGGCGAACTTGCTGGCCCAGTACTCGGTCAGCATCACCTGCATCCGCTTGGTGCGCGCGTAGACGGCGCTGCCGGACCACTTCTCGCGCGCCGACTGAAGATCGTCGAGCTTGACGGCCTCTGAATACATGCCGCCTGAGGAGACGTTGATGATCCGTGCCGGCTGGTGATCAATTGCGGCCGCAGCTAGCGCTGGAACGAGCAGCTCGGTCAGTAGGAAGGGGCCGAGCACGTTAGTCGCGAGCGTCAGCTCAATTCCATCGGCCGAGACTTGGCGCGAGTCGAGCAGCACGCCCGCGTTATTGACGAGCACGTCGATCTTGGAATTGCCCGCGAGCAGCCGCGCCGCGCCGGCTCGAACCGATTCCAACGAAGAAAGGTCAATCACTTCGGTCGTGATCGAAGCACCGGCGCGCGCAGATTCCTCAACCGAGGCCCGGGCTGGCTCAAGCCGCGCCGGGTTGCGCCCGACCATCACAACGTCGGCGCCGAGCTTGGCGAGCTGGCGCGAGGCCTCAAGCCCAAGGCCGCTATTGGCGCCGGTGACGACGCAGGTCCTTCCGCTGAGATCAACCTTGATCGGGCCGAGCATCCCCAGCGCCTTGCGCGCGCCCCAGCCAATCCGCGAAAAGCCTGGCGCGATCGTCAGGTCAAGCAGGCTGTCGGCGGCGCCACGAAGCATCGCCTTGACGGTAGCCACTGGCGATGCGAAGAACGCGCCCAATCTGCCGCGGCTAGCTGTCGAAACTGCCCTTAGGCGAGCTGCCAATCTCAAGCGACTCACAGAAAGTGATCTGCGGCGGCTCGGCAAGCATCGTGCCGGCGAGCTCAACCAGCTTCAGCATGTGAGGCTGCTGAATATGAGCGTTGAGCGCTTCCTGAGACGCCCAGCGCTCGACAAAAACGAGCGTACTGGGGTCATTGATGTCGCGGTGGAGGACGTAGGAGAGGCAGCCCTCCTCGTCGTGCGTGGCTTCGATTACGGATGTCAGCTCGGCGACTGCTTCGTCAACCTTGCCGTCTTGGATCTTCAACGTTGCAACAACGAGGATTTGACTCATGCGCGCCAGTCTACGCCACCGCCTAGTAGGAGAAGTCTCCTCCGCGTGGTATCAATCGATTATGAAAATTCAAAGCAACTACCCAACCAGCCAAACTTCCCGAACAAGCCGCTCGCGCACTGCGCTGATCCTTGCCGCCATCGCATCGCTCGCCGTCGGCTTCGCGCTGCTCGTCAGCGGCTGCGGCGACACGACCGCAAAGGTCCCTAACACGGTCAACCAAACGCTCGCCGTAGGTCAGCAGATGCTTGGTGACAAAGGATTTAAATCGACCGTCAAGCGCGTCACCGACAAGCAGGGTAAGGACGAAATCCTTAGCCAAGATCCCGCCGGCGGCACCGAGCAGAAGACCAGCGATGCAGTTGCGCTGACAGTCTCCAACGGCCCGGGCGACGGAATCATTCCCGACGTAGCTGGCGACCCAGCAGACCGCGCCGAGCAGCAGATCCGCGACGCTGGCTTCACGCCAGTGGTCGTAGAGGTTTATAGCTCGGCCCATGAGGCTGGATTTGCTGTTGGCACGACGCCGGTCTCCGGCACCGATGCCACGAAGGACTCAAACGTCACGCTGAAGATCTCGAAGGGGCCACAGCAGGTAACTGTCCCGAACGTGATTGGCCTAACTCAGGCTGGCGCCGATACGGCCCTGACCAACGCTGGCTTCCGCGTCGATCACAGCTACCAGGTGTCGAATAAGAACCCGGGGCATGTCCTGGCACAAGACCCAAGCAGCGGCCGTAGCGCAGGGGTTGGATCGAGCGTCCAGGTGACTATCGACCAAGCGCCGAAGAAGGTCACGGTTCCTAACGCAGTTGGTCAGACGCAGATTCAGGGCGACAAGACGCTTCAGAAGGCTGGTCTCGACGCCGTGTACGCGACGCGCATTGTTACGAGCGCCTCGCAGAACGGGATTGTGCTGGCGATGTCACCGGGTGCTGGCAGCACGGTGTTGCAGGGCAGCAACGTCGTCTTGACAATCGGCAAGTACAACCAGCCGACGCCGCCGGTACCGCCGGCACCACCAGGACCAAGCTCGATCGTCAAGTCCTACCCCCTGCTGCCTAACGTGACGGCAAAGACCTACACGCTCACTTGGGGTGTGGGGACTTGCTCCGGTGGCAAGGGCAACGCCGTCTTGCAGGGAACCAACGGCGGCGCGGTGACGGGAGCGACGATCACTGCTCAGAACCAGCCGACCGATAACGCGTACTACGCGACAGTCACGACGACCGATCTACCCAGCCCGGTATCGCTGGTAATTACGATCACCTGCCTAGTTCAGTAATCAGCAGCTAAGCACGGAGCCTTCGGGCGTCGCGCGTTCGGCCAGCGGCAATCAGCCTGCTGGCCGGCGCGCGACGACCCGCTCGGGCGCCCGGTATTGGCGGCTGCCAGCAACCCAGTCCAGCCGCCCGTCGCGACCGATGATCACGCCGGTCGCCTCCGCTTTTGGCAGCATTTCGAGCGCCTCCTCGCGGCCGCTAAGAAAGGCCGCTTTGGCAAGCGCCTCGGCGCGCCAGCCTTCGTCGGCGATCACTGTCACCGACGCGATGTCCGAAACCGCCGGCCGGCCGCTGGCTGGGTTCAAGAGATGGTGGTTATCCTCGTCGCCGGCGCGCCAGCGGCGCCCCTGCGATGAGCTGGTTACAAGCGCCCCACCGCTGAGCAGGAAGCGTGCCGCCGGCTGGCCGCCCGGATCGAACGGGTTGTCCACCGCGACCCGCCAGCCTCCGTCCGGGGCCGCGCCGCCGCTACGTAAGTCGCCGCCAAGGTTTACGAGCGCGCCCGGCGATCCGGCCTCAATCAGCGAATCGACGACCATGTCGGCCGCCAGCCCCTTGCCGATTCCGCCGGAGTCAATCCCGCGGCCAGCCGAACCGGTCACTGTGCCAGCTTCGCGGTCAACGCTGATTCCAAGTGAATCGCGCCCTAAGTTGGCTCCGGCGGTCACCTCTTCCGCAGAGGGAGCGAGCGGCGGTAGCGTCGCGAGCTCTTTGAACGTCTTGTCGTAGCCGAGCGCGAGGATCTGCTCCAAGACCATCGGGTCAAAAAGACCGCCGGTCATCTCCCAAGCTTCAATCGCTCGCTCGATCAGCACCAGCGTCTCTGGCGAGGCAGCGACAGCCTCACCGCCGGCGCGATTGATCTGCGAAATCTCGCTGCTCTCGATGAATCGACTCCACAGCTGCTCCAACTGCTGCACACGCTCCATCGCCAACGCGGCGTGCTGGGGATCGTCGCCGCAATAAATGACGTGGGCGTTCGTGCCCATCGCATCGAACGAGAGTGCCGTCAGCTGCATTGCCTTAGAGCCTAGGCTGCGGCAGCTGGCCGCGCCGACTCAGCTCCAGTGAGAGTTGGAGTGGTTGCGGTCGTGGTGGTAACCGCTGCCTCCCGAACCGGTGTGAGCGTCTTCACTGAGGTTGTCGCAGACCGAGCCCGATCCGGAACCGGAGCAAGCCTCGAAGTAGGTTGTGTGACCCTTCTCGCCGCCCGCCTGTACAGCGAAGTACTCGCCGCCCTTGTTGGCGCGCAGTGCAGCGTTGGAGCCGCCGTAAGGGCCCCAGCCGCCGCCGCCGCCGGCGACCTTGGTGATTTTCCAACCGGCCGATGAAGCGGCGCTCTTATACGAAGCGACTACCTCAGCCGGGGTCTTATCGGAGTTGGAGTAGCGGACATACTCAACGCCGTCACGATCGCTGGCGTTGAGCTGGTCGGAGCCTGAGGGAGCTGCCAGTGCGATGCCTCCCGAGCTGCTCTGAGAGTCGGAGGAGGTTGTCGTGGCCCCGCCAGAAGCGTTTGTCTGGACAACCGTCGTCGTCGTTGACGAGTCGTTGCCGCAGGCAGCCAGCAGAAGGGCAGAGAGCCCAACAAGTGAGCCACCAACCAGCTTAAAAGTCTTCTTCATCGCAGATCTCCCTAGACAACATTGGCTGGGTACAAACCGTATTAGCCGCCTTCGCGAATGTCAACAAGTTGTATCAGCCGCCGTTGCTGGCAGCTAAGTAGTTCCGCGTCGGCTCGCCACGCAGCGCAGTCGCAGCCGGCAGCGGAGTTCCCTTGGCGTTCGAACCGGCAACAGCCGAGAGAACCAGCTTCGAAGCCTGAGTTCCACCGAGCGCGATCGTGTTCAGCGTCGAACCTGCGTCAATCGATTTGAACTTCCAGATCTGCCGGTCTCCGCCGACTGCCTGAACGGTGACGCGGATCTTCGAGCCGGCACGGAAGGCGTGCGCGAACGGGAAGATCGGCACGCGTACCAGCGTGAAGGCGCCAGCGGGAAGCGAGGCAGCGTCCTTCTTCAGGTGCGTCGGGAACGGATCAACAGCCGTTGAGCGTTTGGCGTCGAGCTTGCGATGAGATGCGCGCAGCCAACCGTTCTGGACGTAAGTCTCCTGACCGTCCGGGCGCACTTCGCTGATCGTGACCTGCAGGTCTGTGTCCTTGGCGGTGCTCTTTAGATACAGGTCAAGACTTGAAGAACCAGCGAGGATCATGTCCTTGCCCAGCGCAGCGCTCGTGAATCCAACGCCCTTGTCGGCAGCGAGCGGCGCCCAGTCGTAGCGCGGCTGAGCCTTCCAGTCGTCGCCTGCGCCCGGGCCGTAAAGAGTCTGCAGCGGGCGAGCGGCTGGGTCGGCGGTGTAGCTGGCGCTGCTCGATGCGGCCGGCTTCGTCGGAGTTAGCGCGCCGCTGGCGCCGAGGTAGTAAGTAGCTGGCTTAACCTCGCGAATCGGCCAGGCGTTGTAGCCGAGCTCCCAAGTCGCGCCGATCGAGCCGAGTCCTTGAGGCCCAGCGCCGTTGTCCATCAACAAGCGGACGCGCGGATCCTTCTTGAAGCTCGCTTTGGCCGCCGCCACGTTCGTCATCGAAGCGAAGCGCGACTGCAATACCTGCGCAGCAGGTGCGTTAGCGAGCAGCGTGTAAAGCTGATCGCTCAGCCCCAGAACGGCCGGCGAGATCTTCGGGATCCTGTCAGCGACGAAGAGGTTGAGGAATTCAACCCAGCGCGTAAATGTTGTCGGCCCAAGCGAGTCGGCGTGAACGCCGTTCTGCAGCGTTAGCCAGACGTTGGGGTTCTTCGCAAGCAGGCCGAGGCTCTCGGCGAAGTGGCCGCCTGTCTGTTCGTCCTGGAACTGACCGATCAGGAAAGTCGGCACCTTGATCTTGCTCATCCAAGCTGCCGGCGAGCGCTGATCAAACTCGCCCGGCGTTCGGAACGGGTTGTCATCGATCACCTTGACTGCGTCGCGCGTCTGCAGGCGCAGCTTCTGGTTGGCAATGCAGTTCTTGTCGCCGGCGGCGACGAGCGCCTTGGCCCACGGCTGGCCGCCTTCCGGTGCCGGCACAGCATCGGACATCCGCTCCTTGACCCACGAGAGCGCGAAGCCGGAGTTGTTGATGCCGCCCGGATAGCCGGTCGCGGTGTAGGTGTCGTCGGTTACAGACATCGGTGCGATCGCGACCAGGTGCGGCGGCTGAGTGCCGGCCGTGAAGAGCTGCGTGATGCCGTAGAACGAGATTCCGCCCATTCCAACCTTGCCGCCCTTGACCCAGGACTGCGCCGCGACCGTTTCAACAGCGTCGTAGCCGTCGAAGGTCGTTGGCAGGCCAAAGAGGTCGAAGGCGCCGCCTGAGCAGCCGGAGCCGCGCATCTGAACGCTGACGACAGCGAACTCAAGCAGCGGGGCGATTAGCGCGCCAATCGCGGTTGAGCTTGCCGGGGCGAGCGGATCGTTCTTCCCGAGCGAGCTGAGAAGGTCATGCGGAGCGGCCGTTTGGTAGCCGGAGTACTCAATAATTGTCGGGAACGGGGCGTCGGCCAGCGTCTTTCCTGCAGGAAGGCGCACCGTCATCGCGATCTCAACTCCGTCACGGACCTTGACGTAGTTGAGCCCTTGCCCCAGCTTGATGCCGTGGAAGAAGGCCGCCGGCGGGTTCGACTTCGTGCTCAGAACCTTGAACGGGGCCGTTGTGCTGGCGCCACGCACCTTGTAGCCGCTACCGGCGGCGACGTTCTGGAAGATGAAGCTGCCTAGGCGATCGGCCGCGCCCTTAGAGACCGTCCGTCCGCGCGCGTCAATCAGCGTCAGTGCCTGTCCTTCGCTGGCGCCGAGCACGTAGGCCTGCCCGATGCTGCCGCTGGCGGTCATCCCTGCCGCGCTAGCTGGGCCAGCCGCAAGAGCGACGAGCGCGAGCGCTGCAACTGAACCGAGCACTACCGAACGAACTTTCAACATCGACTCCTCCAAGAATCAAACGGCGAGCCAGCAGCCTAGCGTCGTTAACGCCGCCAATGCGCCAGCAAGCCCGCTCCAACCATGCTGCGGTTAGTCTGCCAACGTGAACCACGTGAGTGAAGCTTTGGTGTTGGCGCTCGGCGCAGCGGTCAGCCCGATTCCGTTGACCGTTTCAATTCTGCTGCTCAGCCAGCCCGATCGTGGTCGCCCGAAGGCGCTGGCCTTCGCCGCCGGCCAGGTACTGGCGCTCGCGATCCTCTCTGTGATCTTCGCCGTCGTGCTGCGCAAGACGCTCGGCACCTCGCACCCGCATGCCAAACATTCAGCGACGCTCGACATCGTGCTCGGCGCACTACTGCTCGTGTTCGCGGCGCGCAAGCTGCTGACCAAGCCGAAACCGAAGAAGGAGAAGCCACACAAGCAGCGCTCGCTGCTAGCCGAGTTTGCCTTCGGCGCTGGGCTGATGGCCATCAACGTCGAAACACTGGTGCTTGTGGTGGCGTCGGTGAAGGCGCTGGTGGGGAGCAAGATTGGCGTCGGCGCGGAAGCGCTCGGGCTGCTGGCAATCGTTCTAATCGTGACCGTCTCGGCGACGCTTCCTCCGCTGATCACATACGTGATCCCCAAGCAATCGGACAAGGCCCTCAAGTGGCTCAATGAGCAGACGACCAAGCATCAGCGCGGGATTGCCGCTGGTTTCTTGATCTTCTTTGGCGTCTACTTGGTTTACAAGGGAATCAGCGGCTAGCGGCGCCTGTCAGCTCCTTCCATCGCCACGAAAAGCGTGCGACAATCGAGCCCATGATCGATTCTTTCTCAGATGCCGACGTCGAGGCATTTGGCCGCGACGGATTCCTGATCATCGAGGAGGGCTTCATCTCGGAGCCGACCGTGATGGCGTTGCGCGAGCGCTTCGACAAGCTGTTTTCGGGCGAGTACTCGACCGGGATCGCGCCTGACGAAGTGAACTGGGTCCGCGGCCGTGATCCGGAGACGAAGACGAGGCAGATCTGCAACGGCTGGAAGGCCGATGATCTGATCGCCGCACAGGTCTTAAGCGAGCAGAGCGGCCGCCTCGCCGCGCAGCTGGCCGGATGGGACGGCGTTCGCATCGTCCACGACAACTGCCTTTGGAAGCCCCCTGGCGCGCGCACCCTCGGCATGCACCAAGACGGCTCCTACGCTGGCTACGTTGACCCGGCGGAGATGATCACTGTCTGGGTCGCGCTCGACCAAACCTTCGCCCAGAGCGGCACGGTCGAATATGTCGGCGGATCACACAAGTGGCCGAAGATGCCGCCCTCACGTGGCGACTTCCATGACCCAGACGACTGGCTCGCACCGGTCGCGGCGGCGGCTCCGGAAGGCGCTTCGCAAGCGCGCACTCCTGTTGTCGTCAAGCCAGGCGGCGCATCGATCCACCACTCGCGCGTATTTCACGGTTCAGGAATCAACGAAGCTGAAATCGACCGCCGCGCGCTAGTCACGCACATGGTCCATTCGACCGCACAGTTCGACCCGGTAGGGGCCGACCCGATCTACACCCGCTACCGTCGCCGCGGCGACATGACTATGGATGAAAGCTACTTCCCGATTCTGTGGGACAAGGCGGGCAACCGAAGCGCTTGGCTCGCTTCGCTGCCGCAGCTCCCGGGCGCAGTCGCGGCGGGCAGTGCCTGATGGCAACCGAAGGCGCGCCGCCAGAGTTCAAGCTGGCGCTCGACTCGACCGCCGTGCCGCAAGGCCCTGAGGGGATCGGCGAGTCACCGTTTGACTTCACGGCCGCGCCCGAAGCGATGGAGTACCAGTCCGACGCTGGCGACGACCCGGCAATCGCTCTACGCCGCACGCTGGGGATGTTCACAACAGGCGTCACGGTGATCACCACCAGCGCCCACGACGAGGTTCACGGGATGACGGCCAACGCTTTCATGTCGGCCTCGCTCAACCCGCCGCTTGTGCTGATCTCGATCGACCGCCGCGCGAAAATGTGCAACCTGCTCCACGAAGGCGACCGCTACGGCGTGAGCATCCTCGGCGAACACCAGACCGAGATGTCGGACCGCTTTGCCGGACGCGCCAAAGAGGGTGTCCCGGAGCCGGCATTTGAGATCGTCCGCGATACGCCACTAGTCGAAGGCGCGCTAGCCCATTTCGTTGCCCGCGTCGATCGCACCTATTACGCCGGCGATCACTCGCTCTTCCTCGGCCACGTTGAGTACGCACGTCATAGCGAAGGCGCGCCTCTGCTCTACCACGGCGGCCAGTACGAAAGGCTTGGCAAGGCGGCGCCGGTCGCACCGGAACTGCCAGAAGGCTTACTGCCGCCACTGCTCGCCGCCGGCGAAGAGTGCTCGTTCAGCGATGGCGAATCGATCGTCAAGCTCGGCGAAGTTGGCGACCAGCTGTTCGTGATTTTGGATGGAGCCGTGATCCTGCGCCGCCCCGGTCACCCGGACAAGCAGCTCGAGGCCGGCTCCTACTTCGGCGAGGTCGGCGCCCTAAGCGGCGAAGCGCGCGTATCCGACGCGATCGCCGACGGGGCCGTTAACTGCGTCGCAGTTCGCAGCGACGCTTTGAAGAGTGTTCTTGCCAGCAGCCCCGAGGCTGCCTGGGAAATGCTCGGCTCGCTCGCTCAGCGCGTGCGCGAAGCCTAGGCGCGGCCGCACAAGCTAGGAGCGCGGGCGCTCCTTGTCGGGGTCGTAGAACGGGAAGCGTACGACGGTCGCCGGGATTCTCTTCTGCTGCCCGTCGAGCTTGCCTACCTCCACCTCAGTACCGATCTCAGAGTGCTGAACGGCGATCCGGCAGAGCGCAATGTTCTTCTTCAGTAGCGGGCTGCGCATCGCGCTCGTCACGACGCCGATCTGCGACTTGCCAACATGGACGCAGTCACCGTGGGCGGCAGTCTCGTTTCCTTCGAGCTCGAGCCCGACGAGCTTGTGCTGCGGGTGCGCTTGGCGCTCGACAAGAGCGTCCTTACCGATGAAATCCTCATCGCCGTCGAGCACGACGGTGAAGCCGATCCCAGCCTCGAACGGATCAACCTGATCGTCGAATTCGTAGCCAGCGAAGACGAGGCCAGATTCAATCCGCACGAGGTCGAGCGCATCGAGCCCGAGCGGCGTCAGGCCAAACGGCTGGCCGGCCTCCCAGATCGCATCCCAAACTGCGCTGCCGTCCTCGGGGTTGCAGAAGACCTCGTAGCCAAGCTCTCCCGAATATCCGGTGCGCGAGACGATGACCGGAATCCCGTCGTAGTCGCCAATACGGCCGATCAGGAAGCGGAACCACTTCAAATCCTCAAACGGCGTCTGCGTCTCCGGCGCCCAGATGATCTGCCTCAAGATGTCGCGGCTAGCTGGGCCCTGAACAGCAACGTTGTGCAGCTCGTCGGTCGAAGGCTTGACAAAAACCTTCAGCTCAAGCTTCTCGGCTAGTTCCTTGAGCCAAACGCCGGTGTAAGGGTCGCCACCGACGAAGCGGAAGTTGTCCTCGCCGAGACGGAAGACTGTCGCGTCGTCGATCATGCCTCCGGTCTCGTTACAGATCGCCGTGTAGACGACCTGGCCAACGGCGAGGCGACGAATGTCACGCGTGACTGCCCACTGCATCAGCAACTCAGCGTCAGGGCCAAGAATCTCCCACTTACGCAGCGGCGAGAGGTCCATGATCACGGCCTTCTCGCGGCATGCCCAGTACTCGGAGATTGGGCCTTCGTTGTTGAAGCAGGTCGGCAGCCAGTAGCCGCGGTAGTCGACGTGCGTGCTGGTCAGCGCTGAGATGCGCTCGTGGAATCCGGTCTCTTTAGTCATCACTGGCCTTGCCTCGGGGGTTACGCGATGGGCTATCGCCATCGAAAACTTGTTCTCTGGTTCATAGACGCGAACATGGATGTCGCTGATCTCCCAACCGTTCGCTGGGTCGATGTCATCGGGGCAGGCCGACGAGCAGCAGACGAGGTCTGTAAGCGCGCGCATCAGCACGTAGTCGCCTGGCCGCGACCACGGTTCGTCGGCTGTCATCTGCAGGTCGGCGTCGAAGCCGGTGTTGAAGAAGAAGTTGATCGCCGGCCAGCCGTTGCGCGGCTCGACTGGGAACTCTTCAAGGCTTGCGTTGAAGTTCTCCGAGCAGCTGATGTGGCCGAAGTAACCCATGTCCTCGTAGTACTTCTTCGTGCAAGCCAGGGCGAAGCTGTCGTGGCGACCGACGGTGTCCTGAACCACCTCGAGCAGAGGATCAAGGTCGTTGTCGAAGTACTTGCGGTGTAGCCCAGGCTGCGGGTAGGCATTGCCCATAAGGCTGCGCGTCGCCGTCGAATCGAGCCCCCGCTCAAGCCCGTTCTGCAGCTTCGCTTCATCGAAGGCGAGAAAGTCTGAGCACTGGCGACCCTTGACGTCGATCACTTGGATGAACTCACCCTTCTTGACCGTGTACGAAGTCGCTGTCGCAGCCTCGACGCGGAAGTCGAGCTTCGGCTCAGCGAGCGGCGCCGGTAGTTCCAAGTCTGGATCCTCATGCGGCACGGCGCGATTGATCTCAACGTCGATCGCCGAGGCCGGGTGGGCGCCATCGATAACGCGGCCCGCCGGCGCGGCGACGACGATCACAACTTCGCGCTCGGCCGTGAAGCTCTGTGAGTTGCCGGGTGGCGAGTCGGCGCCGAAGAGAACGACTGCGTTGGCCTCCGAAGGGTCAAGGCCGCGGGCGTGAAGAGCGCCGAGAAAACTGTCGCCCTCGGCCTTGGCGACTAGGTCGCGCAGCACGCTTGCTGGGGCATCTGCCTTGGCACCGAGCGCGCCCGCGTCATCGCTCCCATCGGGAGAGAGAACGGTCAGCTCGGCCTGCTGGCTGCCGTCGTTATCGACGATCGTGACGCGATCGTCGGGCTGGATCAGCAGAACCGTCGCCCCGCCCGGTCGCACCCAGTGCGACTCAAAGGCGGGGTCGTACGGCTTTAGACCGGGAACGAGAAGTGTCGGACGTCCTGTTCCGGTAGCCATCGGCGCGCGTCCCGCTCCCGATCAGACCTTGGCTGGCTCGCTAGCGGCATCCTTGTCGGCCTGCTCCAGCAGCTGCGCAGCAAGCTCGCGCTTGCCGTCGCTGTCGAGCTTCTTGATCTCGTTCTCGACCGCTCGGTTGTTGTAGCTCTGGTTCCAATAGTCGAGCGACTCGAAGCCAAGCAGCACGGCCTTGCCGACGAACTGGCGCAGGACTTCGTTGGTCGGGCCCATCACCCAGCCGGCCTTGGCGTCGCGCAGGTAGCGCTCCATCTCCATGTCGCGCTTGTATGCCGAGCCGCCGCAGGCGTGAAGCATCTTGTCAACGACATGGGCAGCGTTCTTAGCTGCCTCGAACTTGATCTGCCAAGCCCAGTGCAGGAAGTCGGTGCGGGCGGTTTCGCCGAGCGCGAGAACACGCGTGTTGTCTTCTGTCACCTTGTCGAAGGCCTGAGCAACCGAAAAGGTGAACATGCGGCATGAGTTGGTGTCCATCAGGCACTCGCCGACGTAATCCTGAATCGTCGGGTAGTCAGCTACGCGCAGGCCAACGTCAACGTGACGCTTGCGCGTCGTGTGGCGCTTGGCGATGTCGATCGCGCCCATCGCGATGCCGCTCCATACCGACGACGAACCGATCAGGAACCACGGGTCGACGGCCTCGTCGTTGGAGGCGGCGCCGTCGCCGAGCGGGCCAACGACCTGGTCTGCAGGAATCTCAACGTTGTCGACCTCAATTGGGCCCGACTGGTTGCCGCGCAGTCCTAGCGCGTCCCAAAGCGATGGCTGAGCCTGAACATGCTCGCCGTCGATTACAAAGACCGAAAGGTCGTCGTAGCCGGTGAAGTCAGGGCTCGTCGTCTGAACGACATAGAAGTCAGCAAAGCCACCAGAGGTTGTCCAAGAGGCCTTCTTGCGGACCTTGAAGCCATCCTCGGTCTTCTCTGCGCCGGAAGAAACCGGGTACCAGAAGTGCGAGCCGGTCTCAGGGTCGGAGTAGGAGAGCGTGCCGATCTTGCCAGTGTTGAGCGGGCGGATGTACTTCTCGATCAGCTCGGGCGTTGGGCGCAGCATGATCGTGTTGACCGCTGCCATGTGCATTACGTAACACATCGCAGTTGATGCGCAGCCGTAGCGGGCAATCGTCTCGCAGACCATTGAGAAGGCAACGTGGTTCTCGCCAAGTCCGCCGTACTCCTCAGGCACGGTCAGTGCGAGGAAGCCGTTCTCGCCGAGGATTTCGAAGTTGCGGTTCGGGTAGAGCAGCTCGTCGTCGGAGCGCTTCGCGTTGGCGCGCATCTCGTTCTCGCAGAGGCCGATCAGCTTCGTGCGAAGTTCAATCTGCTTTTCAGTCAGGACCCAATCCGGATCCCAGTCGTAGCCGAGCCCCCAGAATTCTTCGTCGCCCCACATTTTCTCGGCCATCTCAATCCTCCGCTCTAGCTGTTTGTGTCTGCCTAATCAATTTGTACAAAGACTTACTACCGATTGGCGCGGCGCTTGTCTAGGTCGTTCGCCGAGAACTATCTTCCCAACTTCTGAGATCAGCCGTCGGGTGCAACCCAGACCAGGCAGCTTGCGTCGCGTCGTAGGCGGCGCGTAGCAGTTCGCAGACGCAGCCGCCCAACCTCGCTCAGCAGCGGGCCAAAGATCAGCAGCGCCGCGTTTCGCTGCGCAAGTAGCTTCAGCACCGCCTGCACTGGCCGCGGGCTGAACAGACCGACGAGTTCAACCGGAATCCCAAGCGCCGCGATCCGATCAGCAGCTTCGCGCACCGCCACTCGGTCGTCCTCGTGCGGCAGCACCGTTGCTGCCGGCCCTAGCACCAGCATCGTCGTCGGATACATCGGGATCTGAACGGCGTTGACGAGGATCAACGGAGCGGCGGCATCGAGGCAGCTGTCGATCGCCATCTGCTCTGCGGTTGGGTCGGGCCGCAGCGCCAGCGTTGCCAGCACGACCGGCCCCGATGCTCCCGCAACCGGGGCCGACGGCGTAACCAGTGATGAGCGGTCTTTAATCGAAGGCATCGGCGCTTCTGAACCATTCTACGCGGCGCAGCGAAGTCGATAACCAGCAAACAGCGTGATTTTTGAGATTCAGGAGGAGGACTACTTGCAATCACTCCGTATCACCTGATACTAGTTCGCGCCGGGAGGAGCATCCGAACTTACGGTTCGGTTGCCCGTCAAAGTTCTAAGCAACCGGAATAGAAAGTGGGCCCAGATGGCATCTGCACACGTTGATCATCATCAGTTGATCAAATCGATGAGTTGGTGGGACGGCTTCGTTGTCGCGCTCGCAAACCCAGGCTTCCTGATCGCTGCCCTAGGAGGCTCAATCGGCGTCCTCGGAACTACAGGCGCTGTCGTCCTCTGGACGATCTCGATTCTGCTCGGTGCCTTGCAGAACAACATCTATGCCGAACTCTCAACAATGTTCCCTGAGAAATCCGGCGGTCTTGCGATCTACGCCCACGAGGCGTTCCGCAAGTACACGAACTTCATCGGCCCAATCGTTGCCTTCGGCTACTGGATGGGTTGGTCTGTTGTGCTTTCGATTAACGGCCTAATCGTAGGCACGCTGATCGTCACGCAATGGTTCCCTGACGCCACTTGGACAACCGGCCAGCAGGCGGCCAACTCGATCGGCTTTGGTCTCAGTTGGCCAATCATCATCGGCGTTGCCGCAATCGTGATCGTTTGGCTCTTCAACATCTTCGGTGTGCGGCCCGCGGTCTGGTTTGGCTACGTAACCGGTGGGCTGCTGCTAATCCCAGCATTCGTACTGATGTTCCTCCCATACATCACCGGCGATTGGAGCTCATCGAACATGCAGTGGGAGGTCGCCACCAACGGCGGTTTCTTCCTCGCAATCACTTGGCTCTACTTCATGTGTTGGTCGTCGTACGGCTTTGAGTGCGTCGCGGCGTTTGCGCCGGAGTACCACAACACCGAGAAGGACACACCGCTGGCACTGCGGGCGGCTGCGCTCTTCTCGATCGTGGTTTACGTGCTGCTGCCGCTCGGACTGGGCGGCACGCTCGGTACCGCGGCTGTCGCCGACGATCCGACCTTCATTGCGTTCTACGTCAACGCCTTCGATGTTCTTGTAGGCAATGCCCTAGCGAACGTGATGGTTGTCTGCCTCGTCGCCGGCCTCGTGTTGTCGATGAACACGGCGACGATGGACGGCGCGCGAGCGCTCTACGGAATCTCCAACGAGGGCATGACGATCAAGCAGCTCGGAACGCTGACAAAGCGCAAGGTTCCGGGACTCGCGATGACGACCGACATGGTGCTGAACATCCTGTTGATCGTCTTCTTCCACGGCGTGATCGCGATCCTCGCGGTTTCGAACGTGGGCTACGTGCTTGCAACCGTCTGCGCGCTGTTTGGCTTCGTGCTGCTGCGCAAGGACCGGCCGAATTGGCCGCGGCCAATCAAGCTGGCGAAGCCGTGGGTGCCACTGGCGTTCCTGCTTGCCTGTATCAATCTGTTCTTCCTTATCTGCGGTGGTTTTCTTTACGCCGACGACTATGGCTACGGGCTTGACAAGACGCTGATCGGGGTTGCGGTACTAGTGGTCGCCTTCCTGCTCTACATCTACCGTCACGTGGTGCAGGACAAGACAGGGGTTCGCTTCCGCGATCCAGCACAGCCAATGCCGGCCGACTCGCCGTCAACCTCGACTCCGGTCTAGGCGAGGCGCAAACTGCGGGGCACTTGCCCTGCAGCAACGAATGACAAGCGGGGGCCAATGGTCCCCGCTTCGTCGTTCAGGCCAGCTTTTGTCAGCGCGAGCGGCGCCGCTACTCAGATTCGGCGCGCAGATCCCAAGTAGGAAGATCGCTGATCGCCTTGTCAAAGCCGCGGCGATGCGGTGGGCGCAGCAGCATGAACCAGACGACTAGCGCGCTAGGCAGCAATACGAAAACTGCGAAAACGTTGCCCGTCAGGGTGAAAAAGATCGCCAGCGAGATCGAAACCGCCCCGAGCGCGATTGGCAATAAGCGATAGCGAAACTGGATCTTGCGAATCTTCTCGTACTGGTCGCGCGGGATCTTCGACGTGTCGTAGGCGCGGCTGCAGTTTGGGCAGCTCCAGCGGTCGCCGTAGTGGAGTTCAGTTTTCTCGCCGCACTCGCAGCTAACCGTGATCAGTGGCCCGCGGAGAACCGTCCCAGGCGCCTCGTGACCGATCCGCTCACGCTCGCCAAAGGGAACGCGCTTGCGACGCTTCATACCAAATGGCCCTTCCTGATACTCAGGCTTGGCCTTGCTGGCGAGGTCGAGTTCGCCGGAGTCGGCCTGTGCGCGGCCTCGCTTACCCATTGGTCAGAATCTCCTCGCTGATCAGCATTCGGCAATCCTAGTCGGCGCCGCGACGGGCTGTTCGCAGGCGCTCCTCCAGCGGCGCACCAACGGGGTGGCAAAACTGGCCGCGCGCGACTATTGTACGAATTTGACCTAAGACGGTCCGGTGAGGCATTATCGCCTTTCGCCGGTTGAAGAGCCGACAGTCAACAACGGGAGAGGGATACGAGATATGGCCGAAGTAAACGGAGTGAAGATGGGTGGAGGAGTCAGCGACGTGCTGGAAACTCCCAAGACGGCCGCAACGCCACAAACGCTCGAGGAAGCGCGCAACGCTCCCGGCCGCCGCGAGAAGATCGAAGAGTTGACGAAGCGGATTGAAGCTGAAGGCATTGACTTCGTTTACTTCCAGCAGGTCTCTGTTACAGGCCGCGTACTGGGCAAGGGCGTCGTCGCATCATTCTTCCCGCAGGTCGCCGAGAAGGGCTACCAGCTCGTCTACGGCGCGACCGCCAACCTCTTCACCGACCGCCACGGCGAGTACATCGGCTTTACGCCCGACGATTCTGAGCTCGCCGCAATCGCCGACCTTGACACCTTCCAAGTGCTGCCTTGGGAGCCGCGCGTGGCGCGAGTCTTCTGTGACTGTTACGACACTGAGACCGGCGAGCGCTTCGACGCTGATGCGCGCCAGAACCTCAAGCAGGTTGTGCAGCGCTTTGAAGACGAGCTCGGCCTCCACTTCCTGATCGGCATCGAGCCGGAGATGATGTGGCTGCGTAAGCCGCTTCCAGGCGAGGCGCCTGTAGGCGTGACGGAGCCTTACTGCTACCACATCCACCAGTTCGAGGAACTTCGTCCGGTGCTGCTCGACGTCGTCGAATACGGCCAGAAGATGGGCCTCGACATGAGCTACGGCGACCATGAGGACGCCCCCGGCCAGCTGGAGCTGAACTTCCGCTTCGACCGCCCGGTCAAGACGGCAGACAACATCACGACCTACCGCCAGATCTGCGCCGCGGTCGGCCGCAAGCACGACCTGCTGCCGACCTTCATGCCGAAGCCGTTTACTGGCGTCGCGGCAAACGGCCATCACCACCACTTCACGCTCGTCGACGACGACGGCAACAACGTCTTCCACGATCCGGACGGCCCGGCATCGCTCTCCGACGACGGCCGCCACTTCCTTGGTGGACTGCTGGAGCACTTCCACGCGCTGATGTGCGTCGGTAACCCGACAGTTAACTCCTACGTTCGTATGTGGGACACCGGCTTCTGGGCCCCGATCTACCGCAACTGGGGCTGGCAGAACCGAACCTGCACGGTGCGCGTAGCGAGCGGCGGCCGCTTTGAGTACCGCGGCGTCGACTCATCCTGCAACCCGTACCTGACCGTTGCTGCACTGCTCAACGCGGGTCTCGACGGGCTGCACAAGAAGATCGACCCGGGCCCGCCGCAGGTTGGCAACACTTACGAGCTGCTGAAGGCCGGCGCGGAGATTGAAAGGGTGCCGGACAACCTCGGGCAGGCGCTCGACGAGCTGGCAAAGGACGACGTCGTGAAGGCAGCGATGCCAGGCAAGCTCTACGAGATCTTCAACCACTACAAGCGCGATGAGTGGGAGCGTCACCTCGCATCGGTCACCGATTGGGAGCGGGACGAGTACCTCGAGTACCTCCCCTAACCGCTCACCCAGCTACTCAACCTCAATCAGGAGAACTACTTATGTGTGGAATTGCAGGAATCATTTACCGCGACGGCCCTCATGCCGTTGGCGAGGACATGAAGCAGATGCTGCAGTCGATGAAGCATCGCGGCCCGGACTCGACCGGCTATGCGCTCTACGGCACGCCGAGCGATGCGTTCCGGATGCGGATCACTCTCGCCGACACGAACACAAAGCGCGACTTTGACTTCGCAGAGCGGCTGCTGCGGCGCCGCTCCGAGGTTGAAGGCAAGCTGCGCGCCGTCGGCGCCAGCGTCACCGAGATCGACGAGACGACCGACTACACGTCGACCTTCACGTTCGATTACAGCGGCGACCTGAAGACGCTCGCCGATCAAGTTGAATCGGTCCGTGACACGCAGGTCCTCTCGCTCGGCCATGCGCTTGAGATCGTCAAGGACATTGGCGACGCTGAAACGGTCGCGGCGCAGTACAACCTCGACAAGATGCAGGGCACTCACGGCATCGGCCACGTGCGGATGGCAACTGAGTCCGACGTCGACATCGCCGGCGCTCACCCGTACTGGGCCTATCCGTTCTCGGATGTCGCGGTTGTCCACAACGGCCAGCTGACGAACTACTTCTACTGGCGCCGGCGGCTTGAGCGCAACGGCCACCGCTTCCAGTCGGCCTGCGACTCAGAGATCATTGCCGTCTACCTCGCAGAGCGCATGTCCGAGGGCGCATCGCTCGAAGACGCGATGAACCAGAGCATGGAAGAGCTCGACGGGGTATTCACATACCTCTGCGTAACGGCCGATTCGCTGGGGATGGCGAAGGACGAGCTGGCCGCCAAGCCGCTCGTTCTTTACGAGAGCGACAACATCATCGCCGTCGCCTCTGAAGAGATTGCGATCCGCGAAGTAGTAGAGGGCGAAATCGAAACGTATGACCCATTCGAAGGAGAGGTGATGGTATGGACGCGGTAGTTGGCGAAAGTCAGATCACTTATGACGCCCGCGGGCTCGTCGAAGTCGACGACACCGTGCTCGGCGTTGCAGTTGTCAAGGACGGCAAGGCAACGATTGACGCCTCGGAGCTGACGACACGCAAGATCAACCTCGAGATCCGCTCGCTCGTTTACGAGCAAGGGATCGAAGACGTGACGATTCTCAACCCCGGCGGCAAGCATTCGCTCGGCGTTGGCATCCTTACGCGCTGCAAGATGACCTTCGAAGGCAGCCTCGGCTACTTCGCGCTCGGCGTTATCGACGGGCCGGAAGTAACCGTCAACGGCCGCGTCGGTTGGTCGGCCTGCGAGAACATGATGGCGGGCGTAGTCGTGATCAACGGTAACGCCGGCTCGCTCACAGGCGCGGCGATCCGCGGCGGCGACCTCGTAATCAAGGGCCGCGTCGGCGCTCGTACCGGCATCGACCAGAAGGGCGGCACGATCATCATCACCGGTGACGCAGGCTCAAACACCGGTTTCATGATGCAGCGCGGCCGCCAGCTTCTTCTCGGCGACGTTGGGCCGCACCTTGGCGACTCGATGTACGACGGGACGATCTACGTCGCAGGCAAGGTCAAGTCGCTCGGCGCCGATTGTGTGCCCGGTGAGATGACAGACGAAGACATCGAGTTCGTAACCCGCAAGATGGGCCTTTACGACCTCGGCACGCCACCTGAACTGCAGAAGTTTGTCTGCGGCAAGAAGCTCTACAACTACGACAACCTTGAGCCCTCCGAGCGCAAGCTCGTCCTCTAAGTACCAATAGGAGAAGACCATGGCTGACGAAAACTCACCCTCCAAGCACACACGGCTCGGCAAGAGCCTGATCTTCACCCCCGAGGTGATTGATGACATCCACATGAAGGCCGAGCTCGGCCGTTACCGCATGCGCGGCTTCTCGATGTTTAAGAAGATCCCGCATTGGGACGAGCTGATGTTCATGCCCGGCACGCTGACCCGCTTCGTGATCGAGGGCTACCGCGAAAAGTGCACGACGAAGACGGTTCTTGGTGCCCGCTTCGCAAAGAACCCGATCGAGCTCGATATTCCTGTGTACATCACCGGAATGAGCTTCGGCGCGCTTTCGCTTGAAGCGAAGATGGCTTTGGCTAAGGGCGCTTCGATGGCCGGCACCGCGACCTGCTCGGGTGAAGGCGGAATGATTCCGCCGGAGCGCGACCTTTCAACCAAGTGGTACTACCAAGTCATCCAGAGCCGTTATGGCTTCAACCCGCATCACATGATGCTGGCTGACGCGATCGAGTTCTTCATCGGTCAGGGCGCAAAGGTTGGCCTCGGCGGCCACCTGATGGGCCAGAAGGTGACCGAGCAGGTAGCTGAGATGCGTTCGCTGCCGGCCGGCATCGACCAGCGCTCCCCTGCCCGCCACCCCGATTGGCTTGGGCCCGACGACCTCTCGCTGAAGATTCAAGAGGTGCGCGAGGCAACCGACTACCAGGTGCCGATCCAGCTGAAGATCGGCGCATCGCGCGTTTACGACGACGTCCGCATGGCAGCCAAGTGTGGCCCGGACATCATCTACCTCGACGGCGCCGAAGGCGGCACCGCCGCGGGGCCGCACCTCGCGACTGAGGAGACAGGCATTCCGCTGATGGCTGCAATCCCGGAGGCGCGCCGCGCACTTGAGGATGTTGGCCTTGCCGACGAGATCGACCTCGTCGTCGCTGGCGGCATCCGCAACGGTGGAGACGTGGCAAAGTGCCTCTCGCTTGGTGCCAAGGCCGTCGCGATGGGTTACGGCCCACTGATCGCTATGAACTGCAACAAGGAGATCGAGGGCGTAACTGACTACATGGGCGCTCACGGCGTTGAGGCAGGCGAGTGTTACCACTGCCACACCGGTCGTTGCCCAGTCGGTATCGCAACTCAGGACCCTGAGCTGCGTAAGCGCCTAGACGTCGATGAGGCAGCCGAGCGGGTTTACAACTACCTGCACACGTTGACGCTCGAAGTCCAGCTGCTGGCACGCGCCTGCGGCAAGACCGACATTCACAGCCTTGAGCCAGAAGACCTCTGCGCTCTGACTGTTGAAGCGGCAGCGATGGCAAAGGTGCCGCTCGCCGGTACCGAATACATCCCCGGTGTAACCGAGGACCGCACGCTTCAGGAGATGAAGCAGATGCTCGAAAGCCACCTCGAAGGTCAGGCGCAGCAGTTTGTTGGGCAGCCGGGCCATGTTGTCGCCTCGCAGGACTGAACAGGAGATTGATGATGAGCAACGATCACAGCGTTTCCAACCCCCGCAAGGACCCGGAGAAGATCATCTCGATCGACTCCGAGTACCTGACAGGCAAGCGTTTCGACTACCAGGAGGACATCTCGGTAATCGATGACGTTGACCTCCAGGCATCGACGCCAGGCGGCGACATCAACTGGCTCGAGGACATCGCGATGCTGGAAGAGGACGGCACTCCAGCCGTTTTCGACCGCTACTCGAACTCGTTCCTGAAGATCTACTACGACATCCCGGCAGGGCGCGAGGATGAGATCGCTCGCAAGGTTCTGATCAAGCATCTGCAGTCGGGCAACTCGTACGGCACAGTGCTGAAGGAGCGCTACGCCAAGTTCGCACAGCCAGAGCTGGGCCCGTGGGTCAAGGGTTCAAAGACGGTCGGCGACAACTACGTGCCACCGGTCCTTGAGGGCTGGGAAGCCCCCGAAGGCCACTAGTACCGCTCTCGGTGCCGCGCCGCGTTAACGCGGCGCGGCACCGAGCGCAGTGGCAACGTCGGCCGCTGCTTCGAGCAGCGCCGGGACGACAGCAGCGCGACGCTTCTCGGTCAGCCGCGACTCCGGGCCTTGCAGCCCGAGGATCGCGATCAGTCTGCTCCCGGCGCCGATGATCGGCACGGCGAGGCCGACGAGATCCTCTTCGCGCTCGCCGACAGCCTCGGCGTAGCCGCGCAAGCGCGCCGACTTGACCTCTGCAGCAAGAGCTTTTCGCTGCGTGATTGTGCGCTCGGTGAAGATCTCGAGCTCGCCTTGCGGCAGCGGGACGCCGCCGAAGGCAAGCATCACTTTGCCGGTCGCCGTGGCGTGGGCAACGCTCGGCCGACCGAGCTGCGCAACGCTCACAACGCTGCCAACGCCGGGAACGAACTCAACCGTGACCGATTCACCGCCGGCCGCAACTGAGAGCGTGACCGTTTCGCCTGTCTCAGTCGCGAGCTGACGCATCGCTGGGCGGGCCAACTCGCGCACGTCGAGAGCCGAGAGAGCGTGATCTGCCAGCGCAACCAAGTGAAGGCCGAGCCGCCACGGGCCGTCGTCGGCGCCCCTGTCCACCAGCCCTGCGGCGCGTAGGGTGCCTAGTAAACGTGACGCGTTGCTCGGGTTTACGCCCAATTGACGGGCTAGTTCGTTGGTTCCAAGCCCATCGGGGACGGCCGCCAGGAGGTCGAGCAGCGTTGCCGCACGGGCAACCGCTGCAACGGGGCGCAGCGCCGTTGACTTCCCGTCCGATTGGCTTGTAGAGTCGGGTGACAAGTTAGGCAATGGTATTGCCTACACGGCAACTACACAAGGAGCGCGTTACATGTCAGTTGAATTGCCCGCCTCTGTCGACTACCTCGTAATCGGGGCCGGAGTCCACGGGCTCTCAACCGCCCGCTCGCTCGCTGAGCGCGGTGAAGAGGTTCTCGTGATCGACAAGAGCAGCATCGGGTCGGGCGCCTCCGGCATCGCCTGCGGCGTCGTTCGTAACAACTACTACCAGCCGGCGATGGCCGAACTGATGGCAGCCTGCGTCGAGATGTGGGAGGCCGACGCCGAGGCACTCAACTACCACAGCTCCGGCTACATCGCGCTTGGGCCGGAGTCGCAGCGCGGCGATCTTGAAGAGGTCTTTGAGCGCCAGCAGCGGATCGGCTACGACTCCGAGCTGCACACCGGCGAGGCAGAGGTGATGGCCCACATGAAGACCCTCTACCCCGATTGGCGCGCTCCCGGCTTGACAGTCTGCCTGCACGAGCACGTCGGTGGATTCGCCTTCAACATGGAATCGATGCACGGCCTCGCAGACCTTGGCCGCGCCGCTGGCGCCTCGATCATCGAAGGCGTCGAAGTGACAGGTTTCGTCCGTGACGGTTCAGGCGCCGTTACGAGCGTTCAAACCAGCGCAGGTGAGATCTCGATCGGCAAAGAGGTCGTCGTCGCAGTCGGGCCTTGGATCGCCGGGATGTGGGAGATGCTCGAGCTTCCCGACAGGCTCGACGTCCGCCAGCCTGATGGCTCTGTAACCGACGACCTGCCGATGTGGACCTACTGGTACCTGCAGGAGGGTGAACTTGGTGTTCCGCCGGAGACGCTTGACACTGCGGCCGGAAACCCATCACCGGTACTGCACGTCGACAGCGACGCACCGCTTCATGACGATGAAGGGACGCTGATCACCGACGAGCCGTGGGGCGTCTACTTCAAGCCCGACCGCAAGAGCGTGCAGGGTGGCGCAGCGCCGATCCAGCTCGGTAATGAGTTTGACGTTGACCCATACCCGACCGGCACCGTTGACGATGACTTTGGCCAGATGTGGTCGGCATCGCTCTCGCACTGTATGGAGCGCTTCGAGGGAACGAGCTCAAAGTTCATCGACACCCGCTCCGGCGGCGTCGGCGCATTCACGGTTGACAACTTCCCCGTCTTTGACCGGATGGCGCCGAATGTTTTCGTCGCCGCCGATTCCAACCACGGTTACAATATGCTCGCGGTGGGTCGCGAGATCGCAAGCATCCTCACGGGCGAGCACTCGGCGCTGCTGGCCCCGTTCAGTTACGAGCGGTTCTCAACCGGCGAGCTGCACCCGGTATCGAACAGCCCTTACCCCTGGAGCTGATCTAGGCGCTGCTGCCAGGCTGGCGCGCGCACTGGCGCGCCGGCAGGCAGCCCGTCGCCGACCCACTCGCTGACGGCCCGAATGCCGTGAAGTGAGCCAACAAGCCAAACCTCGTTGCCAGCGAGCTCGCTTGGCGTGGGCAGCGCGTAGCGGACGTCAATGCCATCCTCGGCGGCGATTTCGAGCAGCAAGCTGCGCGTGATCCCAGGCAGAGCCGGGGCGTCATCGGGAACGGCGCAAAGCCTCTCCCCCTCCCACCACAGCAGGCTTGAGTAGGCGCCTTCGACCAAGTGTCCTTCCCCGTCGCTGAGCACAGCCTCGCCAGCTCCGTGCTCACGAGCCTGAGCGCGCAGCTCACCGAGCAGCTCCAGCTCCGGCCCTTTGCGGCGCGGCAGCTTGCGCGGGTCTGGCTCGGGCATCAGCCAGGCAACGACGCTCTGCTCGCGTGCTGGCGCAGGGCGCAGCGCCAGAGTCAACTGGCCGTCGCTCAGCAAGTCAACGCGAGGGAACCAGCGGCCGCTGGCTGGCAGCACGGCCTCAAGGCCATCCCAAGCCTGCCCGACTTGGACGGAGTCGGCGCCGAGCTCGCCTGCGCCGTCGCGGAACCGTTCCCGGTGCAGATCTAGGCGTGTAGTGCGACCCTGATCGAGCAGCCACGAATCCGCCAGCGCCACCGCGCTCTGCGGCTGCTCCGCTGCGATCCAGCAGGCCGCAGCAGGATCCCAACTGAAGCGATCACTCACGACGACGCCAGCGAAGTGCTCTGCTTAATCGTGCCACCCGCCGCCTCAACCAGAGGCCGCGTCTTCAGCAACATCTCCTCGTACTCCGCCTCGGGGTCTGAGGCGGCGACGATCGCGCCGCCGGAGCCAATCGAGGCGCCGCCGGGAGTCGCGACGATCGTGCGGATCACGACGCTGAGGTCGGCGCTGCCGTTGACTGAGAGATAACCGAGCGCCCCGGAGTAGACGCCACGAGGGCGATCCTCAAGCCGGTCGATGACCTCCAGTGTCCGCAGCTTTGGCGCGCCGGTCATCGAGCCGGCAGGGAAGCAGGCGCAGACGGCGTCAAGCGCGGTGCTTCCTTCGCGCAGCTGGCCGCGGATGATCGACACCAACTGGTGAACGGTCGCGTAGCGCTCAACGACCATCAACGCCGTTACGTGCACGCTTCCAAGCTGGCAGACGCGGCCGAGGTCGTTGCGAACCAGGTCGGCGATCATTAGGTTCTCTGCGCGCGACTTCTCATCGGCCTGCAGCGCCTCTGCGCGGCGCGCATCTTCGGCTGGATCTGGGCTGCGCTCGGAGGTCCCCTTGATCGGCTTTGATTCGACGACCCCGTCGGCGCCAACGCTAAGAAAGCGCTCCGGCGACGAGCTAAGGACAGAGAGCTCACCAAAGCGCAGCAGCGCCGCGTAGGGCGCCGGGTTCGCTGCGCGCAGGCGCCTGTAGGTCGGCAGTGGATCGATCACTGTCGGGCTGGTCAGCTCGGTCGTGAGACACACCTCGTAGCTCTCGCCCTCGTGGATCAAGCGGCGGCATTCGGCGATCCGCTCGAGGTAGGCGGCGCGATCCTCGCGCGCGGTGAAGATCGATCCGCCTCGCGCCGGCGGGATTGGCGTGGCGTCCGGCGAGGCAAGCTCACGCAGGGCGTCTGTCGTGCTTTTTAGCCACAGCTCCGCGGCCTCGGCGCCATCTCGATCGGCAAGCGCCAGCAGGTGTACGCGGCGCTCGTGGTGATCGAATGCGATCACGCGGTCACAGAAGAGCAGCCCTGCATCAGGCAGCGGTGAGCCGTGGGTCTCGGTCGCGCCGCACTCCGCGCCCAGCTCGTAACCGAGGTAGCCAGCGAAGCCGCCGATGAAGCCGAAGGGAAGTTTTGGGCCCTCTGCGCTTAAGCGCTCTAGCTCGGATGAGCAGTAGTCGAAGATCGAGCTCTCGTGCGCAGCGACGCTCCCGTCGCTCCGCTCTACGCGGACGCTCTTGGCGGCGCTGTCGGCGCTGACGATCTGACCGAGCGGCCCATCAGGCGCCGCGATGAACGAGAAGCGTGCGAGGCCAGGCTCGGCGCGGGCGCTGTCGAGCCAGATCGCGTGCTCGCGGTCGCCGTAGCGCTGCTCGAAGACCGCCTCAGGCTCGTACCACTCGCCGAGCCGCAAGTGGTGGACGCCAACGCTGGCGGCCGGCTTAGGCGTGACTGCTTTGACTTGCGGCGCAGGCGGATTCGAGCGCGGCCGCTGGATGCGTTCCAGCGAAAGCCTGCGGAAGTTCTCGATCAGCGCAAGGCCGTCCTCGGTGCAGACCGACTCCGGGTGGAACTGAACGCCCCAAAGCGGCCGCTCGCGATGCTCAAGACCCATCACGACGCCGCCGCGGCTGCGCGCGATCACGCGAAGCTGCGCGGGCACTTCGCTGACGACCAGCGAGTGGTACCGGACCGCCACGAAGGGCTGCGGCAGTCCCGCGAAGAGCCCTTCCTGTTCATGCTGAACGGCGCTTAGCCGGCCATGAAAGAGCTCACGCGCGTAGTCGATTGTGCCGCCGCAGACGTGCGCCAACGCTTGATGTCCGAGGCAGACGCCGAGGACTGGGATCCCAGACTGGTCGAGCGCGGCAAGCGAGATGCCTACATCCCGCGCTCGCTCCGGCCGCCCCGGGCCGGGTGAGATGACTACGTTGTCGAACTCTTCACTGGCGATCAGGTCGCCCCAACTGGCTTCGTCGTTACGAACGACGAGCGGCTCTACCCCGTTGACCTCGCCCAGAAGGTGGAAGAGGTTGTAGGTGTAGGAGTCGTAGTTGTCAATCAGCAGCGTGCGCATCAGGGCCCGCGGCGGAAGTTAGCCGCAGCTCAAGCCTAACGCGATCGCTACTTGCGGCGCAGGGCGTTACCAACCTCGGTCGCGACCCGCTCACCGGAGCGAACGGCGCCGTCCATGTAGCCGGTCCAGTAGTCGGCGGTTTCGGTCCCGGCGAAGTGGATCCGCCCTACAGAAGTGCGTAGGTACTTGCCGTACTTCGACATCACGCCGGGGTTGGTGTGCGAGACGGGGGCGCCGCCCGACCATTCCTGATGATCGTCCCAGTCGCGCTCAAAGTAGTCGGTCGGCGCAAGCGCCTTGGGGCCGAAGAGAGCAGCAAAGCTGGCGAGCATCGCGGCCTTTCGGTCGGCTGCGCTGAGCTTCTGCCAGTTCTTCTCGGCCGAGCCGCCGACGAATGCGAACAGCACGCCCGGACTTGCATCCGGCGGAGAGTTATCGAATGTCACGCTACCAACCGGCAGGTCGCTCACCGACTGGCCGGTGAGGCCGTCATCGCGCCAGAACGGGGTCTCGTAGATCGCCTCGGCCTTGGTCAGGTTGCCGGGCGTCATTCCCTTCAGCAGCGCCATCTTGCCAGCGGGCAGGCTCGGTGAGTACTTGATCTTTGCCGCCAGCGCTGGCGGCGTTGTGACGATCACCTGCTTGGCGTCAACCGTGATGCCGTCGGCAACAACGCGCACGCCGCTCGACGTCTGGCTGATTTTGCGCACCGGCGCGCTGCCGATAACGCGCACGCCCTTGGCGGCGGTCGGCTTCTCGCTCCAGCCCAGCCGGTCGGCTACGCGAATGCTGACAAGCTGCGAGCCGCCAACAAAACGATCCTGCTGAGCGCCATCCTGAACGCTGATCAGGCGGGCGAAGCTGCCAGGGGTCTTCTTGTCGCCCGCGGAAGCGATGTAGAAGAGGACATAGAGCATCGAGAGCTTGTCACCGTCTACGCCCCAGACCGAGTTCACGGCAGCGTTGAAAACGCGGCGCGCATCTTGTTGGGGAATGTTGGCATCGATCCACTGGCCAAGCGTTTGCTTGTCGAGCTGGGCTGCATTTGGAGCTGTCCACGGGGCCTTGACCGGCACCTTCGCAGCGAGCTTGTCGAGTTCGAAACCCTTGACGATCGCGGCAGCTATGTCCGGCTTTTCCGGCAGCCCGGGAACCGACGGGTAGAAGGTCCGCTGGCCCTCGGCGATCAGAACGTTGACGCCGTTGTTGTAGACCGGGAATGTCTTAACGCCGACCTCCTTCGCGAGCGCCAGAATTCGATCCTGCGTCGGCCCAACATATTCGCCGCCGATCTCGGTGATCTCGGAGCCACTGATCGGCTCGTTCAAGGTGCGGCCGCCGACGCGGTCGCGCGCCTCAAGCACAATCACGCTGCGGCCGGCCGCCACGAGGCGGCGAGCGGCGGTCAAACCGGAGAGCCCGGCGCCGACGATTACAACGTCAGCCTTGCGCGTCTTGGCCTTGGCGGCGGCAAAGCTTGGCGACGCCTCGGATGCGATCACGGCGGCGCTTGCGGCTGCCGCTCCAATAAAGGTCCTGCGGTTGAGATTGGCGCTGCCGCTCTGATCTTCCATTCCCAAAGGGTAACTGCGGCAGGGCACCGCTGCGCTGGCTGCTCGCTGGACCAGCGAGACTTAGCGGGTCGCTGCGGCCGGCAACTTGGGCCAACCGAGCGCGATCGAGACCGGCGTACCGGGCGTGGCAAACTTCGCTAGCCGCCATAGGGTCGAGTTGCTCATCCGAACACAGCCGTGCGAGGCGGCGCTGCCGAGCGGGTCGGCCAGCAATGAACCGGAGCGGCCGTGGATTGCAATACGCCCCGGGCCGCCGTCGTAACTGTGGAGCACATCGGAGAAGGCTGTCAGGTGGAGCGCGAACGGGCCGATGTTTGAGCCTCGCGGTGAGTCGGCGCGCTCATAGATGGCGAACTGGCCGCGCGGCGTCGGCGTCGAACGCTTGCCAACGACGGTCCGTGTCGTCATCACGATCTTTCCGGCGACGCGCAGACGCAACTTGCGTGCGCGCAGCGAGATCTCAATCCGTGCGCTTGTAGTTGAGATCTGTGCGTGGTCGGCGAGGATCCAGCCGGACGAGCCGTTCGGGCGGATCGGTAGCATGACCTTGAGCCAGATTCGGCCGCTGGCATCTCGCCGCGAAGCGGCGATTAGCAGTACGGCGGGGCTTCCCGTCCATGACGTTTCAGCGCGCGCGGTCGCGATCGCCTTCGTTGCCCCTGGGCTCGCGTAGACCGGAGCGTCGCTAAGCATCATTGCCGTCGATGCGACTGTGCGGCCAGGCGGTTGCGGCCAGGCCCCACTCGGCATCGCCGATGCGCTGGTAGCGCCGAAAGCGCCGAAAAGTGTGGCGCCGACGATCAGCGCACGGGCAAGGCTCATCCGGTTATGCCGCCGCCGCTTGGCGAGAGCAGTGTGGCGGCCGAGACTGCGCTGACGTTGGAGCCGCTCGCCGTTGCGCGAGGCTTAGTTGTGCCACCCGAGCGCACTGTCGCTAGGTAGCTGACCGTCTTGTAGGTCGAAGATGCTGCAGCGCTAAATGCTCTTGCGCCCTTCGAGGCAATTGATGGAGCGAGGTTGCCGACCGCCCAGCAGATCGTTCCCTTGCTCTGGCGGCCACCATTGGCGGCGCTGACGAAACGCAGCGACGACGGCACCCGCGAGCAGATGCGGACAGAATTCGCGAACGCTTTCGAAAGGTTGCGAACCTTGAATGTAATCCGCACCTTGCTGCCGACACTCGGGTGAGCGTTGGAAGTCGAAGCCGTGAGGGCAATCCGCGACCGATCGACCGTGACAAAAGCGTTGCTGCTGTCGGAGTTGGTCGGGTGATCCTCAGCTTGGACAAATGCAGTGTTCGTTACATCGCCGCCCGGAACCATCAGCTCCAGCCTGATCGTCGCCTTTGCGCCCTCTTTGAGCGTTCCGAGGCTGCACTTGAGCCCGCTGCAATGCCCTTGGCTCGGCGTTATTGAAACGAGCTTGTAGCTGCCCTTTGGCACGTCCTTAAGGTCGACGCTGGCGGCCGTCGCGCTGCCGCTGTTTGTGACCGTGATCAGGTAGCTGATCGGCGCTGATGAATGAGGGTTAACAGTCGTCAGCGCCTTCGAGATAGAGAGGTAGGCGCCGTCTTTGCCGCCGTCGACTTCAACCGAGGCGCTGGCGCTGTTGTTCTTGCTGTTCTTGTCGCGCTCAGCGCCGGGGACAACATCTGCGCTGTTGGTCATCGTCGAGTTGGGCTGGGTGCTGGAAACCTTGGCAGCGATCTGAACGATCGCCGTTCCGCCAGGGACCAGATCGCCGAGCGGGCAGCTCACCTTGCGTTCAACGATCTTGCAGCCCTTGGCGGCGGTTGAGTATGCGCCAGTCGGCGTCATTCCCTGAGGCAGGTCGTCGACGATCTCGGCGTCGGTTGAAGTTGACGGGCCGGCGTTGGCGACCGTCAAGGTGAAGATGACGTTCCCTCCCGGCTTGGCGCTCGCAACGTTCGCTGCCTTCGTGATCGATAGGTCGGCTACCGGGGCAGCGACGAGCGGTGTCATGTCGGTGTTGTTGCTCACTACGGGGTCGTCAACGCTGGTGCTGACCGATGCCTTGACCGTCTTCTGCGAGTTGTCGGCCGCGTCCGAGACGCGCACGCGGATAGTCGTAACCGCAGAAGCAGCGTTGGCAATAGTCCCGAGCGCACAGGTGACCGTCTGCCCGGTGATCTTGCAGCCGGCCGGAGCCGCAATCGGAGTCATCTGCGACGGGATCGTTGCGACCAGCTGAGAATTGGCCGCCGCAGTAGGCCCGTTATTGGTTGTCGTGAAGACGAAGTCGCCGTCGCCGCCAACTTCGATCTCAGCCGGACCGTTGACCTTTGCGGCTAGGTCGGCGGCGGGTGTAACTGTGACGGTTGCATCATCAGCATTATTGGCTGGGTCTGGATCATCGGTAAGTGATGAGACTTCGGCGCGGTTTACGGCCTGGCGGTCGGCCGCAGCAACGTCGGCGAGAGCGCTGGCTGTGATCGTCACGGTGCGCTGCGTTGAGACAGCGGTGCTGCCGCTCCACAGGCAGGAGATCTGGCTCCCTGTTCTCGTGCAGGTTCCGCCAGCCGATGGCGTGGCGACCGCCGCAGCGGCGTTTACAGCGACCGGGAGGCTGTCAACAACTTGCACGTTTGTAGCCGCGCCAGGGCCCTTATTGGTGGCCGTGAGCGTGTAGGTGATCGGGTCTCCCGGATTGGCGACGGTGAGCGAAGCCGACTTCGTGAGGGCAAGGTCGGCCAGAGGACGGACAGCAACAGCAGCAGTGTCGGTCGGCGGGCTCGTCGTTATGTCGGAGTTGGCAGTTGCAGAGTTGGTCACTGTCGTGCCGGCGATCGCGTTCTGCGCTCTGGCTCGGAGCGTGATCCCCACCTCGCTGTTAACTGCGAGCGTACCGAGAGCGCAGCTGACCGTCGTAGTGCCGCTCGCCCCCGCTGCCGAGCTGCAGCTGCCGACGGTTGAAGTGGCGGAGACGAAGTCGAGCCCAGCTGGAAGTGTGTCAACGACCGTCGTGCCGGTTCCTGCCGAGGGGCCGCTGTTTCGCACCAGCAGGTTGAAGGTCACGAGCGAGCCGGCGCTCACTTCGCTCTCATCGACCGACTTGTTGAGCACAAGCGTCGCCAGAGGCGCCAAGGGCACGCCGGTCGTTGAGACGTCGTTGAGCAGAGCTGGACTATTCGCATTGGTCGGCTGGCCGCCACCTGAAACGCTGCCGGTGTTGAGCACCGAAGTGCCGGGCGTGTAGTTGGAGACGACCGTTATCGGCGGGTATGAC
>Ga0194055_10000229_pt1 | contig 43614 bp, 39 predicted proteins | sample SepL449m_MetaG_FD_155482 | JGI IMG/M metagenome (GOLD analysis project Ga0194055, IMG submission 155482) | Anoxic zone freshwater microbial communities from boreal shield lake in IISD Experimental Lakes Area, Ontario, Canada - Sep2016-L442-9m | ecosystem: Environmental > Aquatic > Freshwater >... | reverse complement strand
GCGATGCCGTCGGTTGATGACGGATGGACCCGCTGCGAACTGGTGAACAACTGCCGCAACACGTTCAGTATTGCCTCGATATTGCGTAAGCAACTCAGCGGTGCGCCAGCACCCTCGGGCGGCCCCGAGTCGCTTGGAGTTTCGTTCGTCGAGGCGAACGATGTTGACTCGGTCGCTGAGCTCGTCGGCGAGGAGGTTGATCGACTCCTCGATTTCGAGGGACACGATCCAGAGCGGATTCTCGTTGCCACGTTTTCAACGCACCTTCGCGATCGGCTGCGCGAGGAGTTCGCGTATGTGCCGTGGGAACAGGGCACCACGACAACCATCATTTGCGAAAACGTTCATCGCGTAAAGGGTCTTGAGTTCGACTACGTAGTGCTCGTCGCCACTGCCGACGACGCCGAAACAAGGGTTACCGACTCGCTGCTCTATGTAGGAGTGAGCCGTGCCATCTTTGGGCTCACGGTCATCGGACCGCGTTCGATGGCCGATCGCCTCGGCATGGAATAAGCACTACTCAATGTAGTTGCATTTGCAACTACATTGGGTGTTGACAGTTTCAACTCATTTTCGTATGGTGCTTCTTGTCATGAAGAGCGACCCCATTTGGGGTCCAGCAACCTGGGACGGACATCCCAAGGTGCTTCCACGAAAGTGGCATGTGGCCCGCATGGGCAACGAAGTGTCCGAGTCTGCTCGGCAGGTTTTGGGATGTCCGTATCGGGGTTGCTGCTTACACAAGGAGCAATCAATGAGTAAGAAACCACCAACCGATAACCGACGCCTTGTATGTGCGCTACCCAAGTGCACTCAGCATCGCGATCACGACGACGATGATGATTTCGATTTCGACGACGATGAAGAGGTAACCCTGTGGAGCGATGCGTTTCGGCGTCCGCGTGGTTGCCCCAATGTTGCGTGGTCACAAGACCACGACCGCACGGAGGGTGCCGGTGAGTCGGCGTTCTCTACAGCGAAGAAGACGTTGGATGCGTTGCACGTTCCTGCGTCGGAGAATCGGGCATTGTTCTCAACCTGGGGCGAGCAGCGGGTGTTTCTCGATGGCTTCGCTGTCACTCGTGGCGAGCCCGAAGTTGCGTACACCTCGCCGGTTTATGGCGTGGTCATCGGCGGCCCAATGGCGTTGCGATATGTGTGCCACCTCGCCGGCATTCCTCAACCGAAGAGAAAGCTTGCTGGGGAGACCAGAATCCCCTCGGTGCCCGAGATGGAGCGAATTTTGGCGTGGCAGCTCGAGCATCGTCGTCCGGTGATGGAGCAGCTGTTAGCCCGCGCCAAGCGGGTGAACGAAGGCTCGGACGCACAGTGGGTGTACAACGAGTTCTCCCGTCGCGCGAGCGAGTTTCTGCCTGGTCCGGACGATGTGCTCTCTCACGATTTGGTCATCGACGCGGCCACAGGCCCGAATGATCCCACCGACCTCTTCACCCGGTTCGAGGACCGCTTACCAATGGCTCAGTTGTGGGTGACTATCGACGACAACGGCGTTGCGCATATAGACGGCATGCGGTGCGACCAGATCGAAGGTACCCGCCAATACAAATGGACGACAGTGGGCGCGATCGACGACCAACTGTGCATCAGATGTGCCTTGCCGCTGATCCGCTTGATCAGTGGTGCTGACGAGATCAGAAGTCGGCCCGCGCAAACGCCTTCTTCTGGGCGATTGCTGTTCGACCGATGGCACATTGTGCGCAGCGAGACCATCCGGTGCACTGACCACATCTTGCGTTGGTCACTTCGTCACTGGATGAGTGACCTATCTGATGCAGGTGTGCATGATGCGGTGGCCTCAGAATTTAGGATCAGATCCAGCGTGTTGGTGCCCGACCACGTAGCGGAAGTGTTGGCCGAGTACATCTCGATATCGCGCGAATATGCGGCTTCATGCTTCAGTCTCGAAGGCGAAGAAACCTGAGAGCTCGCGGGTGGCGCAGGCGTGTGCTGCGTCGTGACGTGTCTCAGTCTTGAAGGCGTGCGGCGAGCTGAGCAGCGATGTGCGGTGGCACGAAGTTGTTCTCGGTGGTGGTCTCTGCCTCGGTGAGCTCAACGAGTCTTTGGGTCACCTCGGCAGGGTCCATCTGGCCGCCGGTGATCATCTCGCCGATCATCTTGAACAACGGTGCAGCCGACGCGTTCAACGACGCGTCGCCGAACCACTCCCACATCGAGTCGGCCATGCGGTCGTTGAAGCCGGTTTGGTAGGGGCCGGGGTTGATCAACGTGACGTCGATTCCCAATGGCGCCAACTCGGCGCGCATTGCCTTGCCCATTGCCTCGAGGGCGTGCTTCGTCATTGAATACGGACCAAATGTTGGCCCGGCCATCACACCAGCGATCGACGACATGATGATGATGCGGCCGCTGCCTTTGGCAACCATGTTCTTGAGAACAGCTTGGGTCACGGCAAGCGTGCCGAACACGTTCACTTCAAACAGATGCCGAACACGGTCGATGGGAACATCGGCCATCGGGCCGGTCTGGCCTGCGCCAGCGTTGTTGATGAGCACATCGATATCCCACGCAGCGACCTTGGCCACATCGTCGGTGGTGATATCGAGCTTCTCGACAGTGAGCTGCGGTGCCTCGGCGCGAAGCGCAGCGGCCTGGGCTTCTGTCTCCGTGGTGGCGATCACATGATGCCCAAGGGCTGCGAGTGCAATGCTGGCGTTCTTGCCGAACCCTGATCCGGCACCTGTGATCATCACTGTTTTTGTCATGGTTGACACGGTAGGCGATGAGGTCCGCTTGCACCGCAAGTTCGGCGCCGCGCCTGCAACAATGTCGGCGTGAACGACGCATTCGATGTGAAGCGATTTCATTTGGTCGATCTGCCTGAGCGTCTCAGTGCAGGCAATGGGGCGCTCGCTGGCGCCGATGCCGCACCGCTCGGTCCGATCACCTTCGTGACCGACTCGGGTGAATGGACCTACGTGCCAGAGGACGGCGCGATTCACGTTCGAGAGGGCGTGCTCGACGAGTCGCGTGTCGTCGTTCAGATCGACAACGCATCGTTCGCCGATCTCGCGGCCGACCTCGATACCCCTGTTGCGATGCTCTATCAGAACCGAGCCACGGTTGTCCGCGGCAATCCGCTGAGGTTCGTGCGTTGGGAACCCGCGCTGCGCGCGATGTTTCATGGTCGGCCTATCTACGACGCCGCAACGATTTCGCTCAGCGACTCTCAGGGCCGTCCCATCGATCCGCTGGCGTCATTCGAGATGGATGCAGTGCACAGCGATCCGCAGGCGCTCGCAGACCAGCTGTCCGCAGTTGGGTTTGTTGTTGCGCGTGGCGTGTTCGATGAGCACGAGGTGGCGGCGCTGCTGAGCGAAGCCGGCATGTTGCGTGCCTTGGCCCAACCAGGTGATGGCACGTCGTGGTGGGGCAAGAATGCCGATGGCGAGGCAGTGGTTACGCGCGTGCTCAATGGCTCGACCATGCCCACCCTCAATGCCCTGTACGACAACGAGAGCGTTCGTGCGATTGTTGCTGCGACTGGTCTTGAACTTCGCAGCGCCTACCGTGACGAGGTCGATGGCGTGACCGTGTTGTGGAAGATCCCCGACATGGTTGAAGGCCTCGCCGATCTGCCGTGGCACCGCGACTGCGGAATGGGCGGCCACGCCACGAACTGTCCCACGTTGGTGATGACGATCTGCCTCACCGAAGGTACGCCCGAAGCCGGCGAACTTCGTGCGCTGCCAGGGTCGCACACCACCAGCCACCCGTTCATCGATGGCAACGCCGTCGGTGCCCCCACTGGTGTAGCGGTTGCTGTCAGTGCTGGTGATGTGTCGGTTCACGATGGCGACGTGATGCACGTGTCGCTACCGCCAACATCGTTGAGCGGTCCGCACCGAGTGTCGGTGCTGCTGTCGTTCTCGCGCGCCGATGCCGTGCAACACCGTGGCGAGCGCCACTACAACGATGCGCTGTTGTCCAATGCCGACGGACAGGTTGAGCACATCGGGCACCGGCTGCGCGGCTAACCGACTAGTTCACGTTTCTGATCACGCGCAGCCGTTCGGCGTCGGCGAAGAACAGGTCTGCTTCTCCACCCAACGCGAGCACGCCCAAGGTGGATACTGACGATTGTTGAGCCGGAACGCCGTTTGCGGGGCCAATGTCGAGACGCCTTGCGAGTATCACTTCGATGCCACCAGACGCGGAGACCCTCACGATGGCTCCATCGGTTGAGTCGGCGATATACACCTGACCCGAGGGAGCAACCGTGATTCCTTCGATGGTTGCGAACTTCACAATGGTTGCTTTGGTGCCCTCGGCTACGAACGATCCGGCGATTTGCAATGGCGTTACACCGCCGCCAGCCACTGTGACAATCACGCCGTTCGTCGCAACCGCGCGTACGGCATGTGAGTCAGCGTCGGCGAAGATGATGTTGCCGGCGGCGTCTACCGCGAGTGATACGACTGAACCAATTGCAACAGAAGTTGCGGGCTGCAGTTCGCCGGTGAACGGCGCGGGGTCGGGCGCCGTTCCGTTGCCAGCGATCACTGTGATGACACCGTCGGAACCTCGACGCACGATTCGATGCCGTGCGTTGTCTGCCACATAAAGGTTGCTCGACGCATCGAGCGCGATAGGGCCAGGCTGCGTTCCGAGCGATGCTTCGGCGCCGTTGAGAAACAGTGACTCGACACCTTTGCGCACAGCCACGACGCCAGCGTTGACCGACACGAGCACGGTGCCATCGGCGGCTACTGCGATTCCGCCCGGCTGGCCGTTGTTGCTGGCGAGCCGACTCACAATCGAGACGAGATCTTTGTTGATGCGCAGAATGGTGCCGTCGGTGGTGGCGACGAAGACGGCGCCGCCGCTGTCCACGGTGACAGCAGCAATTCCTGACACGCCCGCCTTGAGGGCGGCACCCGGAAGACCGTCGCCGGGACTGGCAGCAGGGTCGAATGCAAAGTGATCGACCACAGATGTAACCCCACGACCCGGAACGACAGTTGGGGGCGTGGTCTCCGCTGTGGTTGTCGTGGAGATGGGCTTCGTTATTGCGGTGGTGGTTGACGGAGCCACGACGGTAACGGTGGTCGGCGAGTTCGCATCGGTGCCGTTGTCGTTTGTCGAATCGCTGCCGAGCAACCGAGTCAGTGCAACCGCTGTGCCGCCGATGACGAGCGCGACAAGTGCAATGTTCGCGGCAACGCGCCGACGACGGCGGCTGCGCTCGCGTGGGACTGCCGCGAGTAACGCTTGCACCGCAGCCGATGACTGATTCGGCAGAGCGGGCGATTGAAGTTCGAGCGGCTCGACTGCCTCCGGCTCTGGAAGACGCGCGGCGCCGTAGAGAGATGCCCCAATCGAAATCGACAGTTTCGGATACGGGTCGAGACTGATTGGCCGCGAGGTTGCACGCCCCACCATGTCGGCGACAAGTGGGATGCGAGATGTGCCGCCAAGGAGCAGTACCCGAGCCACACCTTCCATCGCGACGCCAGCGGACTCGACGGCGCGTTCGAGCGAGCGAACCGTTTCGTTGATTCGTGGACGAATGAGCGACTCGAATTCGGAACGGCTCAGGCGCACGTCGGTATCGAGTTCTTGCAGCTCTACGGGAATCAGCGCTTCAATCTCGCTCGATAGGGATTCTTTAGCTCGACGACATTCGAGCCGAAGACGTAATTGCCTGAGTCGAGTTTGAGGATCGCGGCGGTCGGCCTTTGAGACTGAACCACCCAGCGATGCATCGACATGGCTGTAAATCACTTGGTCAAAATCGTTGCCACCCAATCGCTCGCTGGCTTCGCCAATGCCCACGAGCTCCTGCTGTTCCCCGGAGCGGCGAACGATTGCAGCCTCGAACGTGGCGCCACCAAAGTTGTAGACGGCCATGAATTCGTCGTGTGCGGTGGGGGCGCGATTACCGAACGCGACTGCTGCTGCCTGTGGTTCGGCCAACAGCACGATGCGGTCGGCTGCGATACCTGCGAGCCGTGCCGCTTCGCACAACGAGTCGATCTTGAAGGTCGAGTAGTTGGCTGGGTGAGTGAGAACCACCAACGTCGGCGATCGGCGTTCTTGCTCTGTCGCGCGCCGAACGACGTCGAGAATGAGGTGTCCTAACAGTGACTCGACGGAGTGTGTGGTGTGTCCGATTGTTATGGGTATCGGGTCGCCAAGGCGTCGTTTGAAGTCGCGCGCAGCAAGGGACGGATTCCCCATGGCTTCTCGTTCGGCTGCATCGCCAACGAGTACTTCACCGCTTTCGCGGATGAAGACAACCGACGGCATTTGGGCAACGCGGCTACCGAGGTTCAGTGGCGTCGAGTTGGTTTCGCGGGCGACGGAAGCAGCAGTGAAGCATGTGCCAAGGTCGATGCCCAGTGCATATGCGCTCATCTGTTTCTACCCGTCACCAAGGTTCCTTTTGTTGCCCGGCGTAATCTAGCCCGCGTTGCATCTCGCAGCCCGCCGCATGATGCACCGCTGTAGGCCCGGCTGGGTTCGATCACCATGGCGAGGCACTGGAAGACTCACACGCATCGCGGTCTCGCGACAAGAACTGGGGGACTCATTCCATGGCACTCGATATTGCATCCGATCCGCGCATCGATCCGAGGGTCAAAGCGCTTCTCGCCAACATGCCTGCCTTCGCAGCCGGCGATGTAGCGAGCCGCGATGAGTTGCTTGCCGAGGCCGAATCTGGAGCGGCGAAGGCTTCGGTAGACATGTATCGGGCGATGATGGAAATCTGCGATGTCGACGAGATCGCGCCGTCGGCAGGTTTGCGCGTGACCACTGAGCGAATCGTGTCCCAGCCAGACGGCAACGAGATCAACCTGCAGATCATTCGTCCCGACAACGACCACGTGTTGCCATGTGTGTACTACATCCATGGCGGCGGCATGCAGGCGTTGTCGTGTTTCGACGGCAACTATCGGGCGTGGGGCAAGATCCTTGCGGCACTCGATCTCGTGGTCGTAATGGTCGACTTCCGCAACGCGTTGACGCCCTCGTCGGTTCCAGAGGTGGCGCCGTTCCCGGCCGGTCTCAACGATTGTGTGTCTGGTCTCAAGTGGGTGCACGCCAATGCTGCTGCGCTGAAGGTAGACACCACCCGAGTCGTTGTTGCGGGCGAGAGCGGCGGCGGCAACCTCACGTTGGCTGTGGGCTTGAAACTCAAGCGCGACGAAGAGTTGAACCTCATCAAGGGTCTGTACGCGCTGTGCCCATACATCGCTGGCCAGTGGCCGCTTGCTTCGAACCCATCGTCCATTGAGAACAACGGAATCCTGCTGGAGCTACACAACAACCGTGGCGCTCATGCCTACGGCATCGAGGCATTCAACGCTCGTGATCCGCTCGCGTGGCCAGGCTTCGCCGAAGCCCACGATGTGGTGGGTCTACCCCCAACGGTGATCAACGTGAACGAGTGCGACCCATTGCGCGACGAAGGCATCGCGTTCTATCGGCTACTCATTGCCAACGGAGTGAGCGCTCGTTGTCGACAGATGATGGGCACGATGCACGGCACCGAGATCTTTCCCATCGTGTGCCCCGACATCAGCCGCGATACCGCTCGAGACATCGCGGGTTTCTGCAGGAGTTAGGTGCGGTCAGCGCTGCGAGGTGATCGCAGATAGACGAACCAATAGGTGAGCCCAACTAACAGCGCCCCACCCAGAATGTTGCCCGCTGTGACGGGCAACAGGTTGCGTACCAAAAAGCGCGACCACGTGATTGACCGATACGCGTCGGCGCTTGAACCGGTGGTGCTCCAGAATGCGTCGCGCGCGAACAGGCGATGGAAGAGCGCCACCGGAATGAAGTAGAGGTTGGCGATGCTGTGCTCAAACCCAGCAGCGACAAACGCGGCTACCGGCGGAACAATCGCGACAACTTTGTCGGTCACTGATCGCGCCGAGAACGACAGCCATACGGCGAGACAAACCAGCATGTTTGCCAGCACGCCGGACACAAATGAATCAGGCATCTGCAGCTGAGTCTTTGCCTTGGCGATGTCGAGTGCGCGAATGCCGATCGAGCCGTCGCCGGATTCGAGTCGACGCGAAAGAACCACAAGCGCAGCGATACCAACAGCTCCAACCACGTTGCCGAGATACACGATGCCCCAGTTGCGCAGCAGTTTGGTGAAGCGAACACGCTTGCTCGCGAACGCGATGATGACCAACGTGTTGCCCGTAAACAGTTCGGCCCCAGCGATGACCACAAGCACGAGGCCAAGCGAGAAAACGACGCCGCCGAGCAGTCGGCTCACGCCGGGCGATGTGCCACCGCCCGCCGTAACAATGGTGGAGAACAGGGCGCCGAGCGAGATGAAGGCCCCGGCGAGAATGGCCAGAACGAAGAGTTTGGCGAACGGCATCTCGGCCTTCGTAACGCCAACGTCTTCGGCTTTACGAGCGATCGCTGATGGCACGAGTGCGTCCAGAGTCGCGACACTTCGGTCGGGCGCGCCCAACGGTTCTGGAACATCCATGGGGGTCATTGTGCAGTAGGCGACGCCGCGGCGGTAGGGACCTCGGTCACCAATATCGCTTGCGGGTTCTTGCCGAGAAGAACCACGACAACGATCACGACAGCGGCTGCGTAGCCCGTAGCAAGGTAGGTGGGTGAGAACCCTGGAAACGCTGTGAGGTCGAGATAGGCAAGGCCCAATGTGCGTGCCAGTAGGACCAACAAAGCGAGCGTTAGTGCGGCGAACATTGGCCACGACGGTTTGCGACGTTGGCGAATGGCTGCACGCGCGCGGGTCAAGGCAGTAATGATGGCGATGCCAATCAGCAGCTTGTACAGCAGACGTAACGCGCTGACCAGATGCACGCGAAGGCGGGTGAGCGCACTGCTGGGACCGGGTGCGAGCGACTCGTTGGTCATGTCGGCGAACAACGCTCGTTCTGCAGAGGTGCCGTCGCCAGCGGGGGAGATGGCGCTGAATGCGTTGAGGTCGATGGTCTTGCGCAATCCTCGCAGCGTGCGCAGCGCGAGTGAAGGGGTTCGGTTCCATTGCCACGCCGGAGCTATTCCATCGTGAGGAGCGCCACAGCGAAGTCGTTTGCTTGCGCAGGTTGCGTCTATTTCGTGGCCGATAGATCGAAAGGTGTCATCTAGTTGAGTAGCGGTTGATGCGAGGCCAGCTCGGCCGATGGCATCAAGAACCACCCACTGAAACACTTGGCCATCGAAGTCGCGTACGCCATCGGGTCGAGTGCTGAAGTATCGCTGGTCGGTGTTCCGTTCGATCTGGTTGCGCAGCGACGCGAAAGTTGGGCTCGCGGTGTATAGCCGTACCCGGGTCTCAGCAGTGATTGGGTATCGGTCGATAGTCGTAACCGGCTCGACGCGGAACATCGGGCCGATACCCGCCGACATTGAGGTTTGCTCAACATTTGTAATCGCAAGCCCGTAGTGGGATTTGTTGAGTTGCTCAAGGGTGTAACTGCTCGTCACCACCGATACCGGCACGAGGGCGATGACCAGAATCATCGCTAGCCGTCGCGACGTCGGTAGCGACCAACGGCGCACCCGGACAATGGCAAGCAGGAGTCCCACGATTACGGCTGGCAACACAAGTAGCCACTCTTCGCGGAGCCACCAGATGCAACCAAGCGACGCTGAAGCACCCGCCGCCCACGCTGGCGTAAAGCTGTCGGGCTTGCCCGAAGACGCAACAAGGCCCACCAAACAAGCAAGCAACAGCATGACCATTGCCGGATAGACACCCGCACGATCCACCCGCGCTGAGATGGCGGTGTTCATCGTCATTGGGTTGAACAACAACAGAGCGAACGCGATGAGGCGCCGACGACGCGAGTGCAGCAACGGCCGTAGCGCAACGATCAGCAACCCGGCGGCCGCGGTGTAGAGAAAGTGCTCGGCGAGCAAGAGTGGGATGCGCGTGAAATGCACAGCGGCAATGAACAGTGGATAGCCAGGCTGTTTGATCAACGTGCGGTACTCAAATGGCCCAAGCCAGTTGCCCGCGCTGATCGCAGCGGCGCGACGGACAAACCATTGGTCATCGATGGTCAACGAACCGTACGCGGTCAGCCGCTGGCCGTCGACCAGCCAGAGCTTTGCGATTACCAGCGTGAGGTACGCAACGGGATGGGGCCGGGCTCGACGTGACAGTCTCGACTCACCAACGATGCTCGCGACCATTGGCGACACAATACGGCGATCAGGCGAGTAGAGGCGATCTCCTTGAGACGGGTACAGTCGTGCCGTGTTGCTGTCTGAGCAAGATCTCGATCACTTCCGTCGTAACGGCTGGCTGCTGACCAAACCCTTCTCCGCTCATCGCGTCAACGAGATTCGAGACTGGGTCGACGATGTGCAGTCGTGGCCCGACGACGGCGATTGGTTGCATTACCGAGAGCGCACCGATCACGGCCCTCGCTTATGCCGCACCGAGAACTTTGTTCCGTTCCACGCGTCCCTGCGTGAGTTGCTTACCGCAGGGCCAATCATCGAGATCGCTACGGCGCTCCTCGACGAACCGGCGGTGCTCTACAAAGAGAAGATCAACTACAAGTTGGCAGGCGGTGCGGGCTACTCGCCACATCAAGACGCACCGGCATATCGATTTGTCGATACGCATATCTCGTGCATGATCGCGGTCGACGATTCGGTGCTTGAGAACGGTTGCCTGCAAGTGGTGAATGCTCGGCATCAGCAACTACTAGAGATGAACGATCGCGGGTGCATCACCGACGAACTTGTGCAGCAGATGACCTGGGTGCCCGTTGAACTCAAGGCCGGCGACGCGCTGTGGTTCCACTCGCTCACGCCGCACCGAAGTGGGGCGAATACGTCGAGCGTCGATCGCCGAGCCATGTATCCCACGTTCAATGCCTTGCGCGAGGGCAACCTGCGCGATGCCTACTACGAGCAGAAGCTGCGCGAGTTTCGCGACGCCCCGAGCTCGGGCGAAACCGTGCAGGTTTCACTCATCAGCGACTTCGAAGGCAAGCCAGTATGAGGCAGTTCGAATCGGTCGCCGAAGTGGTTGACCTCTACACGCGTTGGGGTAACGACAACTACGACGAAGACATCACTCAGCTCTCGCACGCGGTGCAGTGCGCGTCGTTGGCGCAGGCATCTGGAGCCTCTGATGAACTGGTCGTTGCAGCGCTCCTGCACGACATTGGTCACCTCATCGACCTTGACACTTCCGGCGCGCACGAGGGTTCGCTCGACACCGATCTCAAACACGAAGCCGTTGGTGCGCAAGCTTTGGCCAAGTTGTTCTCTGCGGCGGTGACCGCACCTGTCGCGTTGCACGTAGAGGCGAAACGCTGGCGGTGTGCCGTCGACCCCGTGTATCGCGATGCGCTCAGCCCCGCCTCTGCAGCGAGCTTGCTGCTGCAGGGAGGCCCAATGAGAACCTCCGAGCAAGCTCGGTTTGAGACACATCCACAATTCGCAGCGGCCACGCAGCTGCGCACGTGGGATGACACTGGCAAGAGCGACGACACGGTCGATCCGCCGTTCGAGCGGTTCGTCCCGCTGCTGCATCGCGTGGCCAACGATCGCTCAGCGCGGACCGGCGCATAGGTGCACGCGCTCACCACTGCGGGCCTCGGGTTCTTACTCGCCGTGTTGTGGTTCGACCTGATGTTCGACGTGCAGGCGATCAAACATCGCAACGCTGAGCACTTGCCTCAGCCGGTGGTCGAATCCATCGCCACGTATTATCGCCGGGTCACCACCGACGCCTCGCCAATGGGTCGCTTGGTGGTGTTGGCAATGCTGGCGAGCATCATCGGATTCATCGCGCAGATCGTCCATCAGGGTCCGCGCTGGTATCTGTTGGTGGCGTTCCTAATCGCGGTATTCCCGATGGCACTGGCGGGCGGCCGCGTGGTGCCGATGGCAGTGAGACTTGGCGCTGAACGCGACACGCCAGAGATGCAGAGCCGCATGGCTCGAACGATCTTGCGAGACCATTTGATTTGCGTAGCGATGATCGCTACGGCCTTGGTGTTGCAGCTCGCGAGCTGACCGAAGTGGTCAACTCAACTCGGCCGGGTTCAGGCCTTTGGATGAGCCAGCAGGAAGTCGATGATGGCGCCAATAAATGCTGGCGACACCGACGGAATGTGTTGACCACCTTCGATGCTCCAGAGCTCAACGCCCAACCCTGTTGGGCAACCATCGAACGCTGCGATCGATGATTCTGCGCCGTCGATACCGGGTTCGAGATCGACCTTTGTAGGCGACGTAGTAGATGTTGCCGCGCAGCCGTCGTAGCCAGCCCACGTTGCGGTAGTGGTCTGTGCGCCTGGGTAGCCGCGGCCCTGAATCTGGTCGCCGGCGTACTTGATGGTCTGGTCGCCGGTGCCGTGAATCTCAAGGACGCTCACGGGTTCGGACGGTGCGCACTTGCTGATATCACTGAACGTGGCTCCGGCCAAGCTGGCGATAGCTGCGATTTTGTCGGCGTGATCACAAGCCATGCGATACGACATGAATCCACCGTTTGAGTGCCCCATCACGTAGATGCGCTTGGGGTCGACTTTGTAGTTCTTTTGAACAGACTCGATAATCGAGGTGATGTAGGCCGAGTCGTCGACTGTTGCCGCAGGACCACCGCAACACGCATCGGTTGCGTTCCAGAATTGGCTACCAGTGGCGTTCTTTGTGCCGTCGGCATGCACGTAGAGGAAGCCGTGTGATTCAGCAATTGGTTGAATTTGAAAATAGGCCTCTTGGATCGCGCCCGATGCGCCGTAGCCGTGCAGCAGTACAACCAACGGAACTGCTTTGGTGCCGTTGTAGGTGGAGGGCACGAACACGTCGAAGGGGCGGGCAATGGTCGGGTCGATCGTTGTCGATGTTGGAGTATCGGCTGCGGTTGGCTCGGTGGCGGCCGGAGCCGAAGATGTGACTGCGGCTGATCCGGACGGGGCGGCATTGGTGGACCCGCCGCTCGTTCCACATCCGGCAAGGACGACGCACGACAGGACAAGAGCACTCAGGGAAAAACGCATTGAGTCAATGTACGGCGCATCACGTGTTGTGCCACCGCTTGAATTAGCTGCAGAGCACCAACATGAATTGGCCGCCGCCGGGCTCAACGTTGGCTGTTACGTCGAGTTCGGGGCGCAAGCGAGAGAGCCGATCGAGTAGCCAAGCGGCCGCGTCGTTGCCGTCGACCAGCGTGGGGCAGCGACCCATCACGACGCGCCCGCCTTTGCGCTGCAGTCGTTCGATGCTTGCCAAGATGGGCGCCGGGTCGAAAACAAACAAGCTGCTCGGCCAGGGAATCACTGGCGCAACGGCGCCCTTTTTTGTGTTGCAACCGCGATGCGCAAGCCGACCCGCATGTGGGTCGGCGCCACTCGACTTGCTCTTGGCCTTGGTGAGGATGCTGTCGATGCTGGGCCCGCGCGAATCGTTCACCGACATTTCGGGATCGACGGGTTCGTCGCAGAGCCAGCAACGCCATCCGTCGGCGGTGCCAATGTCGACGAGGCGACTCACTGGAATCGATGGAGTTCGGCGGAGTGGCAACGCATCACAGCACCGTATCGGCCAGATTTCGGCGCTCAAGAAATAGTTCGATGAGAGGTTGGATTTGGTCGAACGAGTGCAACACCTCCCAAGGTGGGGTAGGGTGACAAGCAGTCGCCGAGGGCGACTCGATTTTGTATATAAGGAAAAGTAATGGCCACAGGCACAGTCAAGTTTTTCAACGCCGAAAAAGGTTTCGGCTTCATCTCTCGAGAAGGTGGCGCCGACGTGTTCGTGCACTTCTCCAATATCGAAGGCAGCGGCTACAAGTCGCTCAGCGAAGGCGACACTGTCGAATTCGAAGTTGCCCCAGGTAAGAAGGGCGAAGAAGCCCAAAAGGTTCGCGTTATCTGATCTTCTCCGGTCCGTATCGGATCGGAACTTGACGTGTTCTGAAAGAACAGCGGGTTGGGCGCGTCCCAGCCCGCTGTTTCGCGTTCAGGGCCAGGTTTACGAGCGAATGTCCTTGCGCTTGAACCAGTACAGCGCGGCCGTGCCGAACACCACGAGGTAACACAGTTGCACCACGACCCCAGCGATCATGTCGCGTGAGTAGGTGTTCTGGGTGAACATTGCCTCCCATGCGCCGAGGTAGTGCGTGGGAAAGCCATAGCGGGCAACGCCAAGCTGACTGATGCTGTCGAGGATCTCAGACACGATGTACACGCCGATGGTTGCTCCGATAGCGCTGGCCGCTGTATCGGTGAGCGTTGAGAACAACGTTCCCAATGCCAGGAGGGCAGTAAATCCGAAGGCGACGTATGCAGTGCCTGCGACCACTCGCACCAAGAGGTCGCCGGTCGTGAGGGTGAACCCGCCGCCGAGACCGCCGATGCCCCCGATGCCGGGCACAGTTGCCGCATGCACGCCAAACATTGCGATGCCCGCTACGAGGCCAGCGACGGCAACCAAGATGGTTGCCGCCCAAATGAGCGTGGCCGCCACAAATGCTTTGGCGGCGAGGAGTCGGCCTCTGGGCACAGGCCGCATGAGAACGTAGCGAAGGTTGCCCCAGCTTGAGTCGCTGGCTACCGAGTCGCCTGCGAGAGTGCCGGCAATGATGATGAGCAAGAAGCCACTGGTCACGCTGAGCACAGCCGCAGGCACTAACAATCCACTTTGGCTGGCAAGCCGGAAGAGTCCGTCGCCTTCGCCGCCGCGACGGCTTGGTCGATCGCCTCGCGCGTTGATTGCCACGACGATGAGCGTTGGCAGGCCCACAAGCAACACAGCGATGATGAGCGAGCGCATCCGCACTGCCGCCTTGGTGAACTCTGTTCGAATGAGCGAGATCATCAGTTGGCCCCAATTGAGTTGGCAGGCGAGGTGCCATGCAGTTGTGGTCGTGCGGCATCGCCTGCAGCGAGTAGGTCTAAGAAGGCATCTTCGAGTCGTTGGGTCGGCATGATCGTCTCAAGCTGAAGCCCGGCGCTCACGATTGCGGCGGCGACATCAGAACGTTGTCCGCCAACCAACTCCATCACGAGTCCGTCTCCCTGCGTCTGAACGTGGGCCACTTCAGGCAAGCCCGACAGCACAGCAAGGGCGCGTTGGCGATCATCGACCTCGACATAGATCGAACGGGTGGTGCCGACAAGTTCGCTGACCGTTCCGCTGGTGATGAGGCGGCCATGGTTCATGACCAGCGCGTGGCTGCAGACCTGCTCTACCTCGCTGAGATGGTGGCTCGACAGCAACACGGTTGCGCCGTGACTGGTGAGCCTGCCGATCAGTTCGCGGATCTCGCGGATCTCGCCCGGGTCGAGTCCGTTCGTTGGCTCATCAAGTACCAACAGTTCGGGTCGACTGAGCAAGAGACGAGCGAATCCGAGTCGTTGCTTCATCCCTTGCGAGTAGGTCTTCACCTTGCGATGCACTGCGTCGCCAAGGCCAGCAATGGCGAGCGCACCATCGAGGTCGGCGTCGCGCATGTGCTGCCCGGCGGCTTCCCACCACAGCGCGAGATTGCGCATACCGCTGAGGTGCGGCACAAACGCCGCTTGCTCAACCAGGGCGCCCACTCGGAACAGTTCGGGACTGCTGGGTGTCACCGTGGTTCCGAACAACCGTGTTGATCCGCGGGTGGGTCGTTCGAGACCCATCAGCACCCGCAACGTGGTGGTCTTGCCAGCGCCGTTGGGGCCCAGCAAGCCGTACACCTGACCGCGTTGGATGCTGAACGAAAGATCTTCGACGGCGCTTACGCTGCCAAAGGTCTTCCAGAGTCCTTCGACTTCGACGACCGGATCAGTCATCACCGCCTGCTTTCAGTTGTACGCATTCGACCGAGAGTGGTCGGGGAGAGGTTCTTGACCGTGGTCGCAGCATACGTTGCTGGTTGGGGCGTTCGCGTTGCAGGTACTCTTGACCCATGACTCGAACCCCGGGCCTTCGAGGTTGGGTGCGAACGCACGCTCGTCTGCTCGGTTCCCTTGGCCTCATTTCGCTTGTTGCTCTCATTGCTGTAGCCCTGGCGCTTGCGCTGCGTCCATCCGCTCGCGAGAGCGCAGTCGCCCAGCCAGATGCCTCGGTATCCACATCAACATCTTCGGCGCCATCACCGACCACCGTGGCACCTGCGATTGCCGCGGCCCCTCTCGCTACAGGCGACGGCAAGACAAGCGCGCAGCGTCGACTCGAGAGTGCGTTCGTAGTAAGCAACGCTGACCTTCAACCGAAGAGCATTGTTGCGTCGGGCACTGGACTCTTCTTCGCGCAGAACATGATGTATCGCCACAACATGATGGTGTTCGATCGCACGGGCACGTTGGTTGCCAAGATTCCCGACAACGTAGACCTCGCTGCGTTGGGCGTAGCGGGCGGCGTCAACGCGAAGGGAGCTCCGGTGGAGGCCGCGTTCGCCCACGATGGACTGTCGGTCTACGTATCGAACTACAAGATGTACGGCCATGGCTTCAACCCTGTTGCCGACGACAATTGCAACCGCGGCCATTGGGATGACAGCTATATCTACAAGGTCAACACCAAGACATTCAGCATCGATAAAGCCATCCCTACTGGAGCTGTGCCGAAGTTCATGGCCATCACGCCCGATGGCGCGCAGCTGCTCGTTTCAAACTGGTGTGGCTTCGATCTCACCATGATCGATACCGCCAACGACACGCCGATCACGCGCATCAACATCGGCCGGCATCCTCGCGGAATCGCCATCACCAAAGACTCGCGGTACGCCTACGTCGCGGTAATGGGCGAGAACAAGATTGTGAAAGTAGACCTCGGCAAGCAAGCGGTTGTTGGCGCTGTAGCCGATGCCGGGGTGACACCGCGTCACTTGTTGTTGTCGCCCGACGATCGCTACCTCTACGTGTCGAACAATCATCAGAACTCGGTGCGCAAGATCGACCTCAGCGCTGATCGCGAGGTGGGCACCGCCGCAACCGGAACCGAGCCTCGCACGATGGCGCTGTCTGACGACGGCGAGAGCTTGTACGTGGTGAACTACCAAGACGGAACGGTCAGCAAGGTACGCACGGTCGATATGAACATCCTGCAGACCGAACCGTCGGGGATGCATCCGGTTGGGGTTACCTACGATGCGCCAACCCGCCAAGTCTGGGTCGCGAACTACGCCGGCTCGCTGCACGTGTTCATCGACAAGTAGCCGCTGCGCGGCGCTCGAGTGGTCGCCGAGGTCTGCGATGCATTGCATGGCAAAGCGACCAACGTGGTCGCTCGATATTTGACAGACTGGGGTTTCTTCTTTGGCGAGACCGTGGTCAAGCCTTCCCCTCGTAGAAGCTTGGATTCATATGCGCTCAGCCTTTGTTGTGTTGCCGGTTCGTCGTGTCGCTTCGACGGCGTTGTTGCTCGGGTTGTTTGTCGCGGGTACCAGTTGCAGCAGTTCATCGGGCAGCGCAACCGTGGTGTCGGCGCCAGTGACGATCGCGCTGGTGCCCACATCAACCGTGCCGCCCGAAACTGTTGCGCCAACAACGCTGCCTCCTACCACCACTACCGATCCCGGCCCGCCCGTGTATCCGCTCACGGGTATCGCTGTTACCGACCCAGTCGTCGCTGCGCGTCCAGCACTTGTGGTGAAGATCGACAACGCCGGGGGCGCCCGTCCGCAAACTGGATTCAACGCCGCCGACATCGTGTTCGAAGAAATTGTGAACGCCCATATCACGCGGTTTGCGATGGTCTTTCAAAGCCACAACAGCGATCCAGTTGGCCCGATCCGGTCGGGTCGCATTCAAGACATCAACCTGTTTGGATCGTACAACCATCCTCTTTTTGCATGGAGTGGCGGCAATAAGACCGTGACCGCAGCGGTTGATGCGAGCGATCTAGTGAACCTCAGTCAACTTCGCGTTGGGGTGTACTTCCGCACCTCCGACAAGCCGGTGCCGCACAACCTGTACTCAAACACCAGCGCGTTGTGGACGAAGGCTCCCGCTGGATCGCAACCTCCGGTGCGACAGTTCTCGTACCGACGCGATGGCGATGCTGTCGCAGGTACGCCAAGCGCCGGGGTCGACGTGAAGCTCGACTCAATCAAGGTCAACTGGCAATGGAGCGCAGCCAAGGGGCTGTATTACCGCCAGATGGGCGGCAACGCTCACTTCGACGCAGCGGGCGGTCAGGTCACGACCAACAACGTGGTTGTGCTCGAGATGAACTACCTCCCCGGTATCTCCGATAGCCCCGATGCGCAGACCATCGGTACGGGCGAGGCGTATGTGTTCACTGGCGGCAACTATGTGCACGCAACATGGAAGCGCACTGATCGCTTGTTGCCGTTTGTGCTCACCGCCGATGATGGCTCAGTGGTGGGCCTCACGCCAGGTCGCACGTTTGTTGAGCTACCGCGGGTCGGGCTGACGCAGCCGATGCCGGCGCCGTAACGAGATCAGAGATCTTCGAGCCGCAGGTGATGCGGGAACTCGAACACTGTCGCTGGCTGATTATTGCGGGCGAGTGAGTGATAGGTGCGATGGGCAAACCACCAGCGGTTTTCGAGTCGGACAAATTTGTCGTGGTACACGCCGTAGACCTGCGACCAGTGTCCGGCCGGCGTCTGTCGTAATTCGGTCATGTACATGCGTGCCGATGCTGCATCGGGGTCGCCGTTGCTGCGCAGGTGTATGCGAGTGCCGAGGATGCCGAATTGAAAGAACTCGAATTGGGCAACCGATCGGCCGATGAACTCACCGATATTTTGTGGCCCTTCGAGGCGCATAGTGGAGTCGCGTAGGTCGAGTTCGAGCACCACGGTTGGCAGGAACAGATCGGCCAACTCGCTCCATTGGCGACGCGACACGGTGTCGGCATAGGCGTCTTGCAGTCGACGAATCTCGCTGTGATCAAGAGCATCGGCCAAGCGTTGATTGTCGGTCATCGTAGGGGTCCTGCCTCGTTGGGGAGTCATTGAGGTGACCCCAATCGGTTCACCTGCGACGTGGCCGAAATCATAGGTGATGGGGCCAACTTGAGCCTCTGTGAGTGGGCTGTCAGCGACGTTCTGCGGCCGAAAATGTTGAGGTCGGCAACGTTGAGATTTTGGACAAAACCGCAGCTAGACGCTTTGTTTAGAGTTGGTCAAGATCTCTACCCTGAGCGGATATGTCGTGTGTATGATCGCCCGGTCGTGGCCATGCGTGGCTGCTGTATTGATTGCCCGAGTCGCCCCGTTACAACGGCAGCGACGAGTGCTAGGCGACGATGACCAATCGCTCGCCGTACCCCCCCGATAGGTCGAACACACGCTCATGAGAGTTTCATTTGGACTGCGCAGAACGACGGCACGCCTGTCGTTTCGTCGCGCCGTTCGACCGATCGAGCATGCGCTGGGTGCGCGGCCATGACTGAAGTTCGCTTGGGCAGAGTGGCTCGCTTCTCGCGATGGTTGCGCCGCAGCCTTGCGCTTGTGATCGCCGGTGTCTCGGCCATCATCATTGGCTATGCGGTTGGCGTGTTTGTGTCGAGCATCAACGACTCAAACTCATCGGCTCCGCCGCCGGCTCTTGACCCCAACGTCGATCCGGCCAGCGTTTCCACCGGCTCGTCGTTTCCATGGCTCCCCATCGGTATTCCACTTGCGGTCATTGTGTTGATCTACTTGTTCCGCAAACGTCGGCCCGTGCGTTGGCTCTTGCATCGCGCCAAAGCTGCTGCTGAGACCTATTCGCTACCTGTTGGCGATGAACTGACGGCACCGTTTGTTGCGCGTTCGCTCACACCCGTTACGACAGCGCGAAGCGCTGTTGCATCGGCTGCGCCTGAGCCAGAGGTGGAGGCGCCTGCGGCGGTCGAGACAGTGAACGACGAGGACTACCTCATCAGCGTGCTCACATTCCGTAGCGACCAAGCCGATGGCGGTGCGCCGCAGCGAACGATGTCGGTGGTTCGCGGTTTGCGTGCCAGCATCAACGCGCTCACCGAGGCCATTGGAACAAGTGGTGGATCGTTGGCAGACCGACCGATCATCGATGTTGTCTCGGTGTTTGCCGTCGACCAAAAGCGGCTGACTCGCGCCTACGACGCCAGCATCGATCTTGGTCGGTGGATTGAGACGCAGTGTGGCTTGCGCCTTCTTGCTGCAAACGGTCGGCCAGCCCGAGTGCCTCAGTTACCAATGCCTGATAGCGCAGATTCTGATTCGTACCACAACGTGTTCTTCGGAGTTGCCAACACCGGCATCGAGATGGGTGGGCTCATTCCTCTCGCCGTGTATGCGCGGGTCGACCTGCCCGTGATGGCTGATGAGACTCCTCCAGCGGCGAGCAGTTTCGCTGAGCCCAAACCCGTACTCGTGGCCCCAGCGTTCCCTCCCCCCACTCCAAAGGTTGTGCAGCCCGCTCCTGTTGTTCAGCCCGCTCCTGTTGTGCAACCCGTTCCTGTTGTGCAACCCGTTCCTGTTGTGCAACCCGCTCCTGTTGGTCAGCCCGTTGCGGTTGTGCAGCCCGCACGGGTTGCGGAGCCAGTTGTCGCGCAAACGATCGTCGATGATCGCAGGATCGACACGATGTTCGACATGTTCAACGAATTGCTGGCCATCGGAGGCTCAACTGAGTCCGACGACGCCCATCTCGCTGCCTAGGGTTTGTGTCCTATTGGCGTGGCCGCGCTGGGTTCGGCGCGGCGAGAACTTCGTCCCAGTCGATTTCCGATTCGGCCTCAAGCGACGATGCTCCGCCGCGAAGACCAAAGAGTCGCTTGGCGCGTACGAGCCAGATGATCAACGCGATGTTCACGATGAGCGCGCCAACTCGCAAGACGGTGACGCGGTTCAATAGTTCGTGGATCTCGAGCGGTAAGAAACCGGTGGTTGCAACAACAGTGAGGTATTCGGCCCAGCGACGTTCGTGCCACAGCCCGATGGCTTCGGTCCATTCGATAACCGCGTAGAGCAGCGCAAGCAGCAACAGCAAGCGCAGCGTGCCGGGTTGAAGATCGAACAGATGCTGTGCCTGACGTGCCAACCATCCGCGGCTGGCCTGTTGGCCCGTGTCGTTGAGTGGGCCCGAGAGCAAGGTGACCATGCGATTGGCCCATTGATGAATGCGATGCAGGTTCGTCTCAAGCAGAATCAGCGCAATCGACAGCAGCGAGAACACAAACGCATGTGTTCCTTTGTTGATTGCGATGAGCTTCATCACGATGGCTTCGTGGAGCGGCTTACCGCGCCGAGGTTTGGCGATCTCATCAAGCGCAGGAAGCGTGACCCATCGTGCTGTGCCCGGGTCGGGTGCGGGATGCTCGATCCATGTGTCGCAGCGCAGGCAGCGAGCAAGACGTCGGCCGTCGCTCAGCGTTGCCCCGAGTTGTGAGTCGTGTGGGCCCACGGACGATGCATCGGCTGCAGGCGTTGCGTGACCGCGCATCGAGCAGATCCAGGTTTCGGGGTGCCAGTGTTTCGGCCAGAGGCGCATGGCCAGACGCTATAGCGAGTGGCATCGCTAGTGTCGGGACTATGCATGTGCCGGTTATCGATCTGCAGCAATGGTTCGATGGTCACGAGCTTGAGGTCGCTGAGGCGGTTGATCAGGCGTGCCGCTCGGTGGGCTTTATGCAGGTGGTTGGCCACGGCATTGATCCAGGTGTCATTGATGCGATGCTCACGGCATCCGATGAGTTTTTCTCGCTTCCGTTAGCCACCAAGCTTTCTGCCGTTCCGTCGCATCCGGGTGTGAATCGTGGATACGCAGCGATGGGCACCGAGGCTTTGGCCTACAGCCTTGGCGTGTCGTCGTCTCGCCCCGACCTGTTCGAGGCATTCAACATTGGACCTGACAACGTCGATCGCTCCGATCCGTTTTATGCCAACGACCCCTACGCGTTCTTTGCCGACAACGTGTGGCCAGATGAGCCGGCCGATCTGCGCCCAGCGTTCAACGCATATTTTGCGCAAGCCAATCAGGTGGCGTTGCACTTGACCGAGGTCTTTGCCGCAGCGCTGGGTCTTGAGCCTGGATTGCTGACGCCATTCGTTGATCGATCAACAGCCACCATGCGCGTGAACCACTACGAACGCCGACCCGAAGATCCGCTTCCTGTTTCCGACCAGATGCGCATGGGCGCCCATACCGACTACGGCATCGTCACTGTGCTCTATGCCGACGCGGTGCCGGGACTACAGATTGTTGGCCCCGATCGTCAATGGCACGATGTCGTGCCGGTTGCGGGAGCTCTGTTGGTGAACCTCGGCGACCTCACTGCGCAATGGACAAACGACCGTTGGCGATCGACGCTGCACCGCGTGGTGCCACCACCTACCGACGGCACTGGCTCTGCATTGCGGCGATCAGTGGCCTTCTTCTTGGATGGCAACTATGACGCCACCATCGAGTGCCTTGCCACCTGTAGTTCGCCCGACAATCCGCCGCGCTATCCGCCCACTACTGCTGGCGAGCACCTGATGGCCAAGCTGCTCGGTCCGCGCACGTTGACCACGAGTGCTGCTACCGACACGGTTGGCGACCGACTCGACGCGGTGTAGCCCGTTCGGGTGTCGGGGTGTGGTTCGCTAACATGCCGCATGACTTCAACGAAGAATGTCGAAACGGTTGAGCGGTTCATCCCGGCCCCACCAGCAGCGATTTTCGATCTGCTCGCCGATCCATCGCGGCATCGAGACATCGATGGCTCCGGCACCGTGCGCGATCGAACAGCGGGCTCCGAGCGCTTGGCTTTGGGATCACGATTTCGAGTGAACATGAAGGTGGGTGTGGCCTATTCGATGGAGAGCACCATCATCGAGTTCGTCACCGATCGGCGCATTGCTTGGCAGTCGCGTTCACCGAACAAGGTGATTTCGTTGTTCGGTGGTGGTCGCATCTGGCGCTACGAGCTTGAGCCCGTCGATGGCGGAACATTGGTGCGCGAAAGCTGGGACATCAGCCAAGAGCGTGGGGCTCGGTTTCTCGTGCGTCGGCTTCGCAAAACCACTCGTGAAGCGATGATTAAGACCTTGGCTCGCATCGAGGAACTTGTCACCGCCTGAGATCGTCGGGGCACGTATGAACTGGGTGAGATGCCGTAACGATCGGCATCGCTGGCACTTCGCCATCGTTAGTCTGAGCCGATGAACACCTATCCGGCATCGACTCAAGTGCCTCGTGCTCAGACCACCGGAACTGCCGAAACAATTCTCGCTGAGCGCTTCGCTCGTGGTGAAATGTCGGCGCATGATTTCGTAACGACTCGGGCTGTCTTGCGCGGCGAGGCACCACCGGAAAATCAGGGGGATATGCCATGACCAAAAGCCTCTACCTTTCGGGCAACTATGCGCCCGTGACCGAGGAAGTGACTGCTGTTGACCTGCCCGTGATTGGTCAGCTTCCCGCTGAGCTCAGCGGTCGTTACCTGCGAAACGGACCGAATCCGTTCGCTGCCGTAGACCCAGCGACACATCACTGGTTCATTGGAGACGGCATGGTCCATGGTGTGCGACTCCACGACGGCAACGCCGCGTGGTATCGCAATCGCTATGTCGGCGGCAGTCGTTTGAGCCAGCATCGCGGCCAGCCCGACATTGAGGGCCGCAACTGGAACAACAGCGATGTCGGTCCGAACACCAATGTGGGTGGATTCGCTGGCACCACCTTCGCCATGGTCGAAGCCGGTGGTTGCCCGGTGGAACTCACCTACGACCTTGAGACGGTGGGCCGCAACGACTTCTTCGGCACGTTGCCCGGAGCGTTTACGGCGCATCCCAAGATCGATGCCGACACGGGCGAGATGCACGCCATGGTCTACGCGCTGCCCGAGTGGATGGACCACGTGCAATACGTGGTTGTGGCGCCCGATGGCAAGGTGCGTCGGACCGTCGACATACCGCTTGAGCAGACAACGATGCTGCACGATATGTCGCTCACGCAGCGTTACGCGGTCGTCTACGACTTCCCGGTTCGCCTCGATTTCGATCTCGCCTTTGCCGGCCGGTTTCCATTCAGTTGGCAGCCGGGTACTGGTTCGCGCGTTGGTTTGTTGCCGCGTGAAGGCGATGCCGCCGAGATCGTGTGGATCGATGTGCCCGAGTGCTATTCGTTCCATCCGATGAACGCTTACGACACTCCCGAAGGCAATGTGGTCATTGACTTGTGTGTGTACTCAAAGATGTTCGCTGCCGATCTGCTCGGCCCGTTCGGTGACAATATGGCGCGCCTCGAGCGATGGGAACTCAACGTGGCCGCGCGTACCTCGAGCGTCACGGTTATCGACGACACTCCACAAGAGTTTCCACGGCACCGCGGTCGGCTCACCGGCAAGCCGTATCGCTTTGGCTACTGCGCATCGCCGTCGCCCACAGATCCAGAGTGGAAGACGCTGAAGCACGACATGGTTACTGGCGAGCGATGGGTGTTCGACCACGGCGTTGGGCGCGGTGCGGGCGAGCCCGTGTTCGTGGGGCGCGAAGGAGCAACCGCCGAAGACGATGGCTGGCTCATCACGTTTGTTCACGATATTGCCGCAGACACTGCCGAGTTGATTGTGCTCGATGCTCAAGACTTCAGTCGCCCAGCCGTGGCACGGGTTCTGTTGCCGCAACGCGTGCCGTATGGCTTTCACGGCAATTGGGTCAGCGACCGCGCTGTTCCACCAACGAAGTGACGCTGTAGGGCAGGCTGTACGGCGTGCCCCACGTTCTTGCCATAGATCTCGGTACCACTGGGCTCAAGGTTGCGGTGGTGCGCGACGACGGCGCAGTGCTCGGGATTGCGTCGCGTGTCATCACCACTCACTTCGTTGACGGTGGTGGCGTTGAGCAAGACGCTCACGAGTGGTGGCAGCTCATTGTTGAGGCAATACGCGAAGTGCTGGAGCTGACCAACGAGTCGGCCAACGTGGGCACGGTTGTGTGCACGAGCCAATACATGTCGGTTGTCCCAATAGCGGCCGACGGGGTTCCGGTGGGGCCGGTCATCATGTGGATGGATGGTCGCGCCGCCGAGCGCACGCGTCATCTGCGCCATCGCGAGAACATCATGGTGTGGCTCGAGCGCCACGGGTTGGCCCCGTTCGGCTCTGACGACCTTGCCCACATCGTGCTGCTGCGCCACGAGTACCCGCAGGCGTACGCAAGCGCAGCGGCCTTTGTCGAGCCGGTTGATGCGATCACGGCTCGGCTTGTGGGCGTCGTCACTGCCAACCAGAACACGGCGTTCCCGTTGCTCTTGGTCGATAACCGGGTGCACGGCGCAGTGCACTACGACACCGACCTCATTGCGCGCGCCGGTGTCGATCCGCACAAGCTGCCACCGCTGGTGCCGATGGGCGCGGCTGTGGGCGTGGTGCGTCGGTCGGTTGCCGATGAGCTCGGTCTGCGACCCGATGTTGTGGTGTTGAGCGGTTCGATCGACTCAACCACTTCAGCAGTTGGCACTGGCGCCACCACCCCCGAACGCGGTGGTGTGGTCATCGGCACGACAGCAGTTGCCGTTTCGCATGTCACGTCGTCGCGCGCTGATCACATGCGAGCACTCATGACCGCGCCAAGTCCTCTCGATTCGCAATACGTGGTGCTGGCCGAGAACGGCGCTGGCGGCAAAACACTCGAATACGTTGGCGCCCTGCTTGGTCTGTCAGCAGCCGACTTGCTCGACGCTGCGAGCCAAGCTCCGCCTGGGTCAGAGGGCACGATGTTCTTGCCGTGGTTGGTGGGTGCAATGGCGCCGGCCCCCGATCCAGGTGCTCGCGCTGGATTCGTTGGGCTGTCGTTGGGTACCACGTCGGCTCATATGGCGCGTGCGGTGCTCGAAGGAGTGGCCCTCAATATGGCTGCGCTGTTGCCTGCAGTCGAACACTTTGTTGGGTCGCGTTTTGATGAAGTCACATTCGGCGGAGGTGCCGCTGCCTCCGCGTTGTGGGCGCAGATCATTGCCGACGTATGTGGTCGTGTCATCTACCGCGTGCATGAGCCCCGCGCCACCAACGCACGAGGTGCAGCGCTGCTCGCGTTGCACCAACTTGGTCGCGTTAGTGCTGACGACCTGCCGTCACTGGTACCAATCGAATCCATTCACGAACCCGATGCGGCGAGGAGCGCGTTCTATGGTGAGCAACTCGAGCGGCTTGTGGCTGCCCGCGAATTGGGCGCTATTAGATTGAGGCGATGAACCTCACCGTTGCGGCCATCCAGATGGCCATGTCTGATTCTGTTGCCGAGAACATCGCCACCGCCGAACGATTAGTGCGCGAGGCCGCAGCGGGGGGTGCGCAGATCATCCTGATTCCCGAACTCTTCGAGGGTCCGTATTTTTGCATCGACATGTTGCCCGAACACTTTGCTCGCGCCGTGCCGCTGAAGGGTCATCCCACCGTTGCACATTTTCAGCGTCTTGCGGCCGAACTCAATGTGGTGCTGCCCATCAGCATTTACGAGCAGGCCAACAACGCCACGTTCAACACCGTGGTGATGGTTGATGCCGACGGGTCGCAGCTTGGCATCTATCGCAAGAGCCACATTCCTGATGGCATCGGCTACACCGAGAAGTTCTATTTCAATCCCGGCGATACCGGATTCAAAGTGTTCGCAACCAAGCACGCAGCCGTCGGCGTGGGCATCTGTTGGGACCAGTGGTTCCCCGAGGCTGCGCGCGCGATGGCGTTGCAGGGTGCCGAGATCTTGCTGTATCCCACTGCTATTGGTAGCGAACCGCCCGCCCCTGAGTGGGACTCAAGCGGTCACTGGCAACGGGTGATGCAGGGCCACGCTGGCGCCAACATCACCCCGCTGGTTGCGGCGAATCGCATCGGTCGCGAAGTCGGTCGCGATGCGCATCGCGAGATCACGTTCTACGGCTCGTCGTTCATTGCAGATGCAACCGGTGCCAAGGTGGCCGAAGCTGGGCGCGACGATGAGCGCGTCATCATCGCCAGCCTCGACCTAGCAGCGATCCGCTCGATGCGCCACGCGTGGGGGCTGTTTCGCGATCGACGCCCCGATCTGTATTCGTCGTTGCTGACGCTCGACGGAAATGTTGGTGAACGATGACGATGCGCATGCCGGCCGAGTTCAGCGAGCACGAGCGCACGGTGCTGTGCTGGCCCACTCGCGACTCGGTATACGGCGAACTGATGAGCCAAGCCGAAGACGCGCACGCTCAAGTGGCGCGGGCAATCGTGCACTATGAGCCTGTCTCGATGATTGTGAACCCGGGGCCCGCTGCAACGCGCGCCGCCGAACTGTGCGGCGGCCAGGTCGACATCGTTGAGCTACCGATCAACGATTCGTGGTTCCGCGATAGCGGCCCGATCTATGTCACCGATGGCGCAGGTGCACGTACCGCAACGGCATGGAACTTCAACGGGTGGGGCACAAAGTTCACGCCCTTCGATCTCGATGCTCAGGTGGCGACGCGCTGGGCCGAGCACGCGGGTCATCAGACCCGACGGGTGCCGATGGTCTTTGAGGGCGGCTCGCTCACGGTAGATGGCGAGGGCACCTTGGTCACCACGACCCAATGTCTGATGCACCCCAACCGCAATCCAGATCTCACCAAGCTCGAGATCGAGGCGCGCATCTGCGCCGAACTCGGAGTGTCCACGGTGGTGTGGTTGCCGTATGGATTGGCCGACGATGACGACACCGACGGCCACGTTGACAACGTTGCTGTGTTTGCCCGACCGGGGCTGTTGGTCATGCAGGGGTGCGATGATCCGACCGAAGCCGATTGGCTGCGTCTCAACGTAAATGCGCGTTGGGCGCGTGGCTCACACGATGCTGCGGGTCGCCTGTTGCAGGTGGTCGAGATTCCAGTGCTGCCCTTCGTTGAGATCGGCGGCCTGCGCTGTGCAGTTCCCTATGGCAACTATTACGTGGGCAACGGTTTTGTGCTTGTGCCTACCGCCAATCATCCGGCCGATGCCGACATGTTGGCGATCATCGGCGCGCAGTATCCGACACGCGATGTCATCGGTCTCGATGTCGGGCCGATCTTGGCCTATGGCGGCGGCGGCATCCATTGCATCACCCAGCAGGTGCCCGCGGCCTGAGCAGTTGGGTCAGCCGCGCGTCTCGAGATGGCGCATCAGTTGCAGCACGCCCACATCGTCGTGCTGCGGGCCAATAATTTGTAGACCCACGGGCATACCGGCTGGGCTCTTGCCCACGGGCATGGTGCCTGCGGGCGAGCGGGTGAGGTTGAACGGATAGGTGGAGCGCACGAAGTTCACGTCGCTGCCGTTCACGTCAACAGGGTCGCAGGCAAGCGTTGGTGTGAGCAGCAGATCGCATGTTGAAAACACTTCGACGAGGCGAAGGTTGAGGTGATGACAAGCATCCTCGGCGAGCACCATCTGCTGGGCCGTGATGCCGTCGGCCATGCCCACGTAGCTTGCAACCATCGGGTCCATTTCGCTGCGATCGCGGTTGCCTACCGAACGCTTGAGGTAGCTGGCAACCAGCGTGATCCAGTCCATCACGGGATCGATGTCGAACACGTTTGCAATCTCAACGATCTCGACTCCGTCACTCGCAAGTTGCTGTACCGCAATCTCGCACGCCGCGATTACAGCAGGGTCGACATCGGCGTAACCCAGCGTTGGGCTCCAGGCCACGCGAGTTGGCATTGCGCGTTCGGCAACAGCGCGAGTCCATGGCGTAGAGGGCGATGGCAGTGAGCGCAGATCGGTGGGTTCGGCACCAACGATTACGTCGAGCACGGCAATCAATTCGTCGACCGTGCGCGTGAGCGCGCCACGAGTGGTGAGGTCAAGCCAATCGACGGGTTGTGGACCGCCGTCAGGCACACGGCCGAGCGATGGCTTGAAACCAGGAAGCCCACATGCGGCCGCCGGGATGCGGATTGACCCGCCGCCATCCGAGCCCGTGGCTACGGGGACCATACCGGTGGCCACTGCTACGGCTGATCCGCCCGATGATCCACCCGATGTGAGATCGAGATTGAACGGGTTGCGTGTGGCCCCAAACAATGGATTATCGGTAGTGCCTTTGGCCGCGAGTTCGGGTGTATTGGTCTTGCCGACCACGATGCAACCAGCAGCCTTGAGGCGGCGCACCAGCACCGAGTCGTCGGTTGCGATTGGGGCATCACGCCACAGCGATGAACCGAACGTGGTGGGATAACCAACGGTGTCTTCGGTGTCTTTGACTCCGAGCGGCACACCAGCGAGTGGCCCGACAACGTCGCCATTGGCGATGCGAGCATCGAGCGCCGCTGCGTCGGCAAGGGCCCGGTCGCTTTGAACGGCGATGAACGCGTTCACGCGCGGGTTGTGCGCTTCAATCGCAGCAAGCGCCTCGGCGACGATGGTTACGGCAGAGCGCTCGCCGCTGCGTACTTGTTGGGAGGTGGTGATGAGCGAAGCGTTAGACATGACTCCATCTTGGTGCATGGCGGCCACGACATCTGCTAGCACAGACACATGAAATTTGGCGCAGTGCTTCCCACAACCGAGATCGGCAACGATACGGGTGCAGTGCGACACTGGACTCAAGCTGTCGAGCAGATGGGTTACGACCGCATCATTGCGTACGACCACGTGCTCGGCGCAGTGCACGCTGACCGCGAACCTCCGCTGTGGGGCCCCTACACAGAGACCGATCCGTTTCGCGAACCAATGGTGCTGTTCGGGTATCTCGCTGGCGTCACGAAGCATGTTGAGTTGATGACCGGTGTGCTGATCCTTCCCCAGCGCCAAACGGCCTTGGTTGCCAAGCAGGCCATCGAGATCGATCTGTTGTCCGATGGTCGGTTCGTGCTTGGTGTTGGCACCGGTTGGAACCATGTTGAGTACGAATCGTTGGGCACCGAGTACCGCAACCGCGCTCGGCGGTTCGATGAGCAGATCGAGCTGTTACGTCAGCTCTGGGGCGCTCCAGTAATCGACTACACGGGCCGCTATCACCGAGTAGATCGCGCTGGTTTGCTGCCGTTGCCGCAACGCCAGATTCCTATCTGGTTCGGTGGTGGTTCCGACGCAGCGATGGCTCGTGCCGCAGCAGTGGGTGACGGGTTCTACTTCGGTGCGGCAGGTGGCCGTATTGAGGCAGCGCTCGAACGCTTACGGACAATGCTTCATGAGCGCGGTCGTGACTCGGTCACGTATCCGGTGGGTGCGCAGATCCACACGGGTCGCGGCGTCGAAAAGTGTGCGGCCGAAGCGGCCGGATGGAAAGCCGTTGGAGGCACCCACCTCTCAGTGAGCACGATGTCGTCGAAGATGTTGGGGGCAACCGACCGGCCGTGCTCGACAGTGGATGAGCATCTCGCGCTGCTCGAAGAATCGCTGCAGATGCTGCGCTCGCTGTAGCGGCGAAGGCCTGAGTGAGAGCCGAGCGAAGGCCTAGCGAACCGAGCGCATCGGTGGGCGCTCGTCGAGGTTCAATGGTTCGCCCACGCCGTTGGGGCGAAGGAGAGCAAGTTGCTGATTGGCGAACGCTTTGTCGGCGCCAACGCGAGTGAGCAGGGTGGCCATCACCTCGGCTGCTTGCACGCCGAGACGGTCGAGCGTTTGATGGCGATGGTGACGTTCGCCAACATCGACCTGCGCGATTGCTGCGGCGCCGAAACGCTCGGCCACATCGGCCAGCATCGCAATCTCTACACCCCAGCCCTGCACGAACGGAATCTGCTCGATAGCGCTGCGTCGCCCGGCGAACTCGCCGCTGAGCGGCTGATGCAGCCCGGTGAGTTCGGGGAGGAACAAGCTGAGCAGTGGGCGGGCCACAAGTTCGGTGGTGCGACCGCCACCGCCGAGATCGGTGGGGCGGTGATAGCTGGCCTTCACGAGCGCCACATCGGTGGTGGTGAGCAGCGGCATGAGCAAGCGGAGAACCCAGCTTTGCTCGACACTGGTGACGTCGCCATCGCACCACAAAATGAAATCGCCGGTGCTTGCGGCCACCGTGGCCCACAGGGCATTGCCCTTGCCCCGCCCTTCGCCGTAGACATCGTTGACCGTATTCACCGACACAACGGTTGCGCCGTTGGCGGCTGCGATAGCCGCCGTGTCGTCGGTTGAGTTGTCGTCGAGCACGATGAGTTCGTCGACCAAGCCGTGGGTATCGACCAGTGTCGTGCGCAACATGTGCACCAGTTCGCCAATGGTGGCTGCCTCGTTTTTGCACGGCAGGCACACGCTGATGGTGCGCGTTCCTTTGGCCTGAAGCGCGTCGCTCATGGTGAACGATGATGCATCGAATGTGCGCACGGGACTCACGTCGCTGAGGGTAGATGGACTCACGACCAATAACCTCGCTGAGCGTGGAACTGTTTGCTGTGATTAATGCCTCGCCCGACTCGCTGAATACTGACTCGATCGTTTCGGGGGTGGAACAGGCAGTGAGCCGAGCGCGCAAATTGCTGGCCGATGGCGCCGACGGACTCGACCTTGGTGGCCAAGGCAGCACCGACTCGGCAACCGTGGTGGGCTGGGAAACCGAGTGGAAGCGACTTGAGCACTTGGTGCCTGCTCTGGCTGCGCTGGGCACCCCGCTCAGCGTTGATACCTGGCGCCCGCAAGTGGCGCGGCGAGCGATCGAGGCTGGTGCCACGGTGCTCAATGCGGCCGATGGCATGCAGACCGACGAGATGTGGGAGGTTGCGGCCGAGTTCGACGTGCCGATTGTGTTGCCGTTCTTGAGCGGCCCCAACCCTCGCGAGATGCAGCACGTTCAGGCCGACCCGGTAGACACACTGATCGAGTTCTTTGAAGCTCGCCTTCTCGACGCCGATCGATTCGGGATGCGCCATCGTTGCATCATCGATCCGGGTACTGGCTTTGCTCCCAGCAACTGGGCTTGGGAAGACCGCTACGTGTATCAAAAGCGGGTCTACAGCAACCTTGATCAGTTGCGTCGTTGGGACCTGCCGCTGTACATCGCGTTGCCATGGAAAGACACGCCGCAACATTGGGAACTGATGGAGATCGTGTTGCGGCAACGGCCCGAGTACGGCCGTGTGCATTATCCCGATCAGGTGCGCGCGCTCGAGCGAAAGCTCGGCCTGATCGATTAGTGGTGGGTCAATCACGAGTGATCGATCAGTACAGATCGGCCAGCGGCCCGAGTGGAGTGATGTCGTCGGGAGGCAACGTTGCCTGCCAGTTCTCGGGGCACAGTTCGGGGGCCACTTCGGTCAATGGGGTGAGCACGAAACGACGCTCGCCATACCGCGGGTGCGGGATCGTGAGCTCGGGGCTGGTGATCGTGATGTCGTCGAAGAACAACAGGTCGACGTCGAGCGTGCGCGGGCCCCAATGCACCACGCGCTGACGCAGCGCGAGTGACTCGATGCGCTGGCAGCGGCGCAACATCGCGAACGGGTCGAGCGATGTCTCAACCGCCACAACCATGTTGAGATAGGCACCCTGATTCTCGGGGCCGCCAACTGGGGCGGTCTCATACACCTGCGACTGCCCGATGAGCGTGTTGCCGAGTTCTTCGACAGCGAGCTTGAGGTAGGCAACTCGGTCGCCAAGATTGGTGCCCAACGCGATGACGGCGCGGTGACTGGTGCGTGCCGGAATCTGTAGGTCGGCGCGGGTGCGGCGAATGCGCACGGCGGTGTGCTGGAGATCTTCGGGGATTGGCGGGCGCAGTTTGCGAACAATGACATCGACCGCTTCGACGCGATCGAAGGTGAGTGCGTCTTCGGCGATGCGGTGCACCAAACGTTCGAGAAGTTCGTCTTTGGATTCGCGGGCGATTGCTGCTGCGCGCTGGGCGACCATTCCGTAGTGCGCGGTGTCGACGAGGTCGTCGCTGACGCCAGCGTCGCGAAGGTCGCCCTCGAGGATGATGTCGAACTCAAGCGGTTGTGCCGCCTCGCGTTCGTGCGCCAGAACACCAACGACGGTCATCACGCGAAGGCCGGTGATTTCGATCTTGTCCATGCGGAGTCCTTCGTACATGAGGAGCGGGTGTCTATTGAACCCGATTGCGGTGAGATTGATTCCAAACCGACGCACAGAAACTAACGGTCAGTTTTTCGGTGTTGACGGTTGAGTCACGTGTCTCGCGGTGAAAGGTGTCTCAGGGACCGCGGGTTCAGCGAGGAGTTAGGCAACGGCGATTCCGTGACGAAGGACTTCGTATTGGCGCTTGGGGTCGTTGGCTGCGGTGGTGTTGGTGGGGTCTGCGCCGTTACGGATGATCGAGCCGGTCGGTGCATATTGCACGATGTAGCTCTTGCGAACCTGATCGGTGCGGTTGGGCCCGGTGCGATGCGGCGTGAGCGATGAGAACACCACGATGCTGCCGGCCGGGGCCTCTACTGGAATGGCGTCTTCGAATGAATCGAAGCAACTCAATCCGTATGGACCCACCGCATGCTCGAGCGTGCCGACCCGATGCACGCCAGGGGCAACCCATGGGCAGCCATTGTCGACGGTGGCGTCGGTGAGCGGTACCCAGCAGGTGAGGTATTGCTGAGGCTCTACGTATGCGTAACCGTTGTCTTGATGCCATGGAAAGTCGCGCACGGGCTCGGGCTTTTTGTAGACAGCTTGGTCCCAGTACATGCTCACGTTGTCGCCGATGAGATCGCCCGTGACGCCAAGGAGAGAATCGTGCCGAGTGAACTCGCGGCACACCTCGTTACGCGCCACGAGATGCACAGTGAACGTAATTGCATCTGCTTTGGCGATGAAGAAGGTCTCGTCGGGTTGGGTGCGCAAGAACTCAGTGCCCTGTTGTTCGAAGGGGTCGATGGCCGCAGTGAGCGTTGCCAATGTCTCAGACGAGAACGCGTCTTCGACGAGACAGTAGCCATCGCGGTCGAACTGCTCGATCTGCGCCGTAGACAAAAACGTGTGGCCGTTGGTGGTGTTCGTTGAGCGCCATGCAAACGATTCGTTGAACGGGTGCAGCTTCATGATGTCGTCAGCGTAGGGGTTTGTCGGGGGAGGCGATCGAGCGCAGCGTTTGCCTCTACTCCAAGAAGAGCAACTATCGAATGAAGGCTCATCCACGTGATGAGTCCGATGACCGATGCGAACGTGCCGTAGACCGGAGCCGCATTGGTGATCGCGTGCAGCACCACGGTGGCTCCGAAGACTTGCAGCACCGAGAAGCTCAGGCCAGTGCCCACTGCGCCAGGTATGAGTTGGCGCCGTGTGAGGTGTCGGGCGGTGAGCACTCGATAGCTGACAGCGACGACGGCCACGTTGATGATCACAGCGCTCAGCACCAACAGGATTCGGTTGAGCCATGAGACACCGCTGACGCCGATGATTCCGGTGACGATGGCGGTGCCGATTTGCGCCAAGCCCACCACACCAATAGCGAGCAGCGCGCGTAGGCGGCTTGACGCAATAGTTGGTCGCTGATGGTCGGGGACCTCCCAAATGTCGTTGATTGCAATCTGCGCAAACACGAACGTCTTGGTGCCAGCCCACAAGCTGCCACCGATTCCTACGATGAGCACCACAACGTTGCCGTGAAGATCGGCCGGGTTCACGCTCAGGGTCTGGCCGATGATTGGAATGTTGGCGAGCGCCGAGTTGATAATGCGATTGCGTAACCCTGGATCGCCTTGCAACACGAATCCCAAAATGGTCGTGAGCGCAAGCAGCAACGGAAAGATCGACAGGAATCCGTAGTGGGCAAGCAGTGCGGCGTGGCGCCCGGTGCGGTGCCTCCGGAAGCCATCGATGCCGTCAAAAACGAAATCGATTGTTTTTGAGCGACTTCGAAGTCGCGTTGCGAACGCACGGCTTGTCCACGCGGGTTTCGTCTGTTTGTCGCGCGCGGCCATCCGGTTCACAATAGTGCTCACCCAGCGGTGTACGTTCTTACCTGCATGGGGATGTTCGGACGGATGAGGGGATCCGAGCCTGCGCGGCGTGCGCAACGCGCCTCGCTTGGCTTCGCAGTCATTGTCGCGCTCGTTGTCGCGTTCAACCTTTGGCCCTTGCCTTGGGGTGGTGCAGTGCGCGGGCTTGTGCTCGGAATGTTGAATGCGCTGTTGGCTATCGGGCTGGCGCTTGTCTATCGAGCCAACCGCGTACTCAACTTTGCGCAGGCCGACCTCGGCTCGGTGCCTACTTCGTTCGCCGTCGCTCTCGTGGTCTTCTCGCATTGGCCGTATCCATTGGGCTTTGTTGTCGGCTTGGTGATTGCGGTAGCTCTTGGCGCAATTGTTGAGTTGGTGATCGTTCGTCGCTTTCGTAACGCATCGCGACTTGTGCTCACTGTCGCAACGTTGGGCATCACTCAGGTGCTCGTGCTGCTCGGCATCTTGGTACCGCGTTGGTGGGGCAAGAATGCGGCCTCGCAGCGCTTGCCACAGATGTTCCCGTGGAAGCTCGACATCGGGCCGTTCCGCCTTCTCTCAAACGACTTTGTTGCGCTGATCGTTGCACCAATCGTGATGGTGCTTGTTGCGTTGTTCCTGAACCGCACCCGAATCGGCGTTGCAGTGCGCGCATCGGCCGAGCGCAGCGACCGAGCCAACATGCTCGGTATTCCCGTGGCGCGGTTGTCCACCGTGGTGTGGGCGTTGGCTGCGGCCTTGTCATTTGTGGCCCTGTTCCTTCGCGCCGGAATTCTTGGCGCACCTATCGGCAGCGCTTTCGACGTCACCAACTTGTTGTTCGCTCTCGCGGCCCTTGTGATTGGTCGGCTGCAGCATCTCGCAACGGTTGCTATCGCCGGAGTTGCCATCGGATTTCTTGACTACTGGGTCACGTGGCATGCGCAGAGCCCACTTCTAGTCGTGCCGATGGTCTCGGCCGTGGTGCTTGTGGTCTTGCTGTTCCAGCGCCGCTCGGTGAGCCGTAGCGACACCGACGCGTCCTCGTCGTGGCGCGGTTCGGAAGCGGTTCGACCACTCGATGCTGCGGTCGCCCGATTGACTCCGATGCGCATCGTTCGCTGGGGCGGGGCAACGCTGCTTGCCGCTGCGCTGGTGCTTCTACCGCTGACGCTGCGAGTCGACCGCTTGATTCAACTCACCGAGGTCATCGTCTTCGTCGTCATCGGGCTGTCGCTGATGGTGCTGTCCGGTTGGGCCGGTCAGATCTCGCTCGGCCAGATGGGGTTTGTGGCGGTTGGTGCCGCAGTCAGTGCGCTGTGTACTTCGCGTTGGCACGTTGATCTGTCGTTGGCGCTACTCGCTGGTGCATTGGCCGGCGCCGTCGCTGCATTGCTCGTTGGCTTGCCGGCGTTGCGGCTGCAAGGCTTGTACCTTGCTGTGACCACGCTGGCGTTTGGCCTCAGTGTGTCGTCGTGGTTGCTGAACGATCGCTTCTTCGGGTGGATCCCGAATACGCGGCTCAAAATCGATCCGCTGTTTGGTCGCATCAACGTCGACACTCCAACTCGGTTCTATGTGTACTCGATGATCATCTTGGCGCTGATCATTCTTGTGGTGCGCGGCATTCGCCGTTCTCGCTCAGGGCGGGTCATTGTTGCGCTGCGCGATAACGAGCGTGCGGCGCAGAGTTTCTCGGTGGCCACCGTGCGATCCAAGCTTGCGGCGTTCATGCTCAGTGGCGCAATCGCCGGCGTGGCCGGCGGTCTGCTGGTGCATTCAAACCACGCATTCAGCCTGTCTCAGTACTCGGTGGGCGAAAGCTTTGGAGTCTTTACGGCTGCCATCATCGGCGGGCTTGGCTCGATCACCGGCGTCATCATCGGTGCCGTCTACGCCCGAGGCTCGTTGCGTTTGCCGTCTATCGAATGGAGGCTGTTGTCTACGTCGGTGGGCATGATGTTCATTCTGTTGGTGATGCCCGGAGGACTTGGTAGCCAGGTCACCAAGCTGCGTGACCTGCTCGCAAAGTACTCAATGGGGCGTCGCAATGTTGCTGAGACGCCAGCCGCCGCAGCGATCGAACCGGCGAGTCCGACAGAACCGCAAGCCAACTCCGAGGTGCAGGCATGATGAAAGCGTTCCTCGAAGGGTTCAGGCATCCGATGGTGTGGCTGCGCACCATCTGCGGAGGCGAGTCTGCCTTTCCGCTCATCATCCTGTTTGGGCTCAATGCCGTCGACGAACTCGACCGCACAGCGTTTGGCATCTTGCTGCCGAACATCCGCAAGGAATTCAACATCAACCTCACGACGGCACTCGCCCTTGTGGCTCTGGCCTCAATCGCCGCGCTGGCATTGCAGGTGCCTATCGCTCAATACGCCGACCGCTCAAAGCGCATTCCGCTTGCCATCATTGGCGCACTGGTATGGGGTCTCTTTAGCGGTATGACCGGCCTTGCCATGGGCGTTGTCGTGCTCACCATCGCCCGGTCGGGCTCGGCCATCGGTAAGGCAGTCGTCGACCCCACCCACAACTCACTGTTGGCCGACTACTACCCAATCGAAACTCGTAGCCGGGTGTTTAGTGCTCACCGCGCAGCGAACGCGGTGGGGTCATTTGTGGGTCCGCTGGCGGCCGGCCTGCTGGCGTATTACTTCGGATGGCGCACACCGTTCTTCGTCTTCATGGTGCCCACCATCATCTTCGCCGTGCTTGCGTTCAGAATGCGTGAACCCATTCGCGGACGCTGGGAACGGGCGGCAACGGGTGCCTCAGAAGAAGTAATCAACACTGAAGAAATTCCGGCGTCGTTCGCCGAGAGTTGGCGCACCGTTCAAAAAGTGCAGAGCCTTCGCCGCATCTGGTGGTCGCTTCCATTTCTCGCGACAGCGCTCACCGGGTTCGTCACCCTTGCGTCGGTGCTGTACGACCGAGAGTTCGGTCTTGGCGAACGCGGTCGCGGGTTTGCCGCTGCAATAGCCGAACCATTTCAGCTTGTGGGCATCGTGCTTGGCGCTCGGTTTGTTACCCGCCACTTCATGAACAACATGAAGGGCCTCATTCGTTTTCTGTCGTGGATCGCCATCGGCACCTCGGTGGTTCTCGTGGCGTTCGCACTGTCGCCCAACATCGGCACGGCAATCGCAATGAACTGTGTGATCTCTGCGGCGCTTGCCACCTTGGGGCCAGGCATCTTGGTGGCGTTCTCGCTGGCTATTCCGGCCCGTGCACGTGCCACCGGATTCAGCGTCGCATCGTTGTGGGTCATCCCGGGTCTCATCGTTTTGCCGCTTATTGGGTGGGTCGCCGACAAGTGGAACGTGCGCGTCGGCATGTTGGTGATGGTGCCGCTGTTCATCATCGGCAGCCTCATCTTGCGCAGCATCGCCGATGTCATCGATGCCGACATCGCCCAGGTGTGGCGTGCCGCCGCTGCTCGATCAGAGGCGTTGTATCAGCGCCGGGCGGGCGAGTCCGATCTGTTACTCGTACGCGGCGTCGATGCTGGCTACGGCGGACGTCAGGTGCTGTTCGGCGTCGACATCGATGTGAAAGAGGGCGAGATCGTGGCGTTGCTCGGCACCAACGGCGCCGGTAAATCAACCTTGCTGAAGGCCATCAGCGGAATCGTCGAAGCCGATCGCGGGGCCGTGGTGCTCGATGGCCGCGACATCACCCACGCTCCGCCAAACGAGATCGCGGTGTTGGGTATCTCGCAGATGCCGGGCGGAGCCGGTGTCTTCGGCTCGTTGTCGGTTCGCGAGAACCTGCAATTGGCCGGATGGACCCAGCGAAGCAAGAGTGACAACGTAGAGACCAGCACCGCCGAAGTGCTCGAAATGTTCCCGATTCTGCAGCAGCGCCTCGAGGATGCGGCGGCCAACCTCAGCGGTGGCCAACAGCAAATGCTTGCGCTTGGTATGGCGTTTATCGCCCGCCCGCGCGTGCTGCTCATCGACGAGCTGTCGTTGGGGCTTGCTCCCATCATCGTTGGCCAACTGTTGCCAATCGTCGAGCGCCTTGCCGCTAGCGGCGTTGCCATCATCATGGTTGAGCAAAGCGTCAACGTGGCGTTGTCGGTGGCCAAGCGCGCCTACTTTCTCGAGCGCGGCACCGTTCGATTCAGCGGTCCAACCGCCGATCTGCTTGCTCGTCCCGATCTGTTGCGATCGGTGTTCCTCTCGCATGCCAGCGTTGGCGAGTCAGTAGTGCAGGCGCCTGCCGCCGCCGAGGGCGAACCTCCGGCGCTGAAGGTCGACGGCATGATGCGCTCGTTCGGCGGTATCCGCGCGGTTGACAACGTTTCGTTCGAGATTGCGCCGCGCGAAATTGTTGGCATCATCGGTCCTAATGGCGCCGGCAAGACAACGCTGTTCGATCTCATCTCGGGCTTTACGCCAACCGAGGTTGGTCGCCTTTTCTTGGGCGGCAAAGAGGTCACCGAGGCCTCGCCCGCAGAGCGAGCCGCTTCGGGTCTCGGTCGCAGTTTCCAAGATGCCAAGTTGTTCCCCGAGCTCACTGTCAGCGAAACGCTTGCGGTGGCAACCGAGCGATTCGTGAAGAGTCGCAGCATGTTTGCCGCTGCGCTTCGCTTGCCGCAAACCTTCGACTCTGAGCAAAAGGTGGCCGAGCGAGTCGAAGAACTGCTCGAACTGATGGGCCTCACTCAGTATCGGCAATCGTTCATTCGAGAGTTGTCTACCGGCACACGTCGCGTGGTCGATCTCGCGTGCCAAGTGGCGCATCGTCCCACGGTGATTTTGCTCGACGAACCGTCGTCGGGAATCGCTCAACGCGAAGTAGAAGCGCTCGCTCCGGTGCTCTTGCGCTTGCGCGCCGAGATGGGCGCAGCCCTGGTCATCATCGAGCACGACATGCCGCTGATCAGTTCGATCTCTGATCGACTCATCGCGCTTGACCAAGGCGCAGTAGTCACCACGGGCACGCCCAGCGCGGTGCTCGAAGATCCACGAGTGGTCGAGAGTTATCTCGGCACCTCAGCTGTGGCAATAACCAGATCCGGAACATAATCCGATAACAAGGGGGAAGCTCATGCAACCAGTAAGTGCAGAAAGTGAAGCCAAGAAATCCACCACCCTGAAACGATTCGGGCCCGTTATTGGTCTCGTCGCAGCGGTTGGTATCGGCGTCGGAGCGCTGGTGATTTCGGGTGGCAAAGATAACAAGGTCGCTGCCCCTGTCTCCACCGAAGCCGCTGGCTCATCGTCTACGCCAGGCACCGGCGCTGCTGGCGTCATCACCTATCCCATGAACTTCACGCAGGCCAAGGAGGCTGGTGTCACCGTCGACTGGGGTAAGCGTTGCGACACCACCACCGGCAAGGTTGCTGTTCCCGACTTCTTCGCCTCGCCGTGTTATGTGCCGTTCACCGGTGACAACGGTGGCGCCACCGCCGAGGGTGTCACCGCCACCGACATCACCATCGTGATGTATCAAGGTCTGCCCGGCGATCCGATCATGGCCTACATCACCGACGCCGTGCAGGTGTCCGACACCAATGACCAGTCCACCGAGACGATGCAGAATCTCATCAAGTACTACGAGACGTACTACGAGACATATGGGCGCCATGTGAAGTTCGTGCCGTTTGTTGGCACGGGCACCGCGCTCGACGAGACTGCCGCGCGTGCCGACGCCGTGCGCATCGCCGAAGAGATCAAGCCCTTCATGGTGTGGGGCGGTCCAAACCTCACCAGTGCGTTCGCTGATGAGCTTGCGGCTCACAAAATCTTGTGCCTGAGCTGTACTCCTAGCCAGCCTCACGACTTCTACACACAGCGAGATCCCTACGTGTGGGGCATCGGTGGTAGCGGCGATCAGGCCCAAATTCATGAGCTTGAACTGATTAAGAAAGAACTCGTCGGCAAGAACGCAACACATGGTGGCCCCGATTTCGTGAACAGCCCCCGCAAGTTTGGGTCGCTCTACATCGAGAGCAGCGCAAGTTCGAAGATCTCGAACGACCAGTTCCAAAAGGGAATGGTCGATGCCGGTGCGCCAGTAGCCGAGACAGTTGCATACGAGCTCAACCCGGGCACCATTCAGCAGTCTGCATCGCAGGCCATCGCTAAGTTCAAGGCGGCAGGCGTCACCACCATCGTGTTCGATGGTGATCCCGTTGCGCCTCGTGACTTCACCAGAGAAGCAACAGCGCAGGGTTACTTCCCCGAGTGGTTCATCGGTACTTCGGCATTGGTCGATGTGAATGCGTTCGCTCGTACCTATGACCAAGAGCAGTGGAAGCATGCGTTTGGTTACACGTCGCTGTCGGCTCGTCTCGCCCCTGAGACCACGGGCGCCTATGCGTTGTATACGTGGTTCACCGGCAACGCTCCGCCAGCCAAGGACACGATCGCGTTGATCGCTCCGTTCCCCGCGGTTTTCTACGCAGTGCTGCAAGGCCTAGGCCCCAATCTTTCGCCGAAAACTTGGAAGGACGCATTGTTCAATGCCAAGCCAACCCGCTCGGCTATTACTCAGCCATCGTTGTCGTGGGGTGACCAAGGCATCTGGGCAATCCACGACGACTATCACGGTGTCGACGACGCCACGATGATCTGGTGGGACCCAACGGCAACCGGACTCGATGAGATCCGCAAGCCCGGCGTGGGTATGTACCAGTTCGTCGATGGCGGCAAGCGCTACCTTCCGGGCCAGTGGCCCACCACCGACAAGTTCTTTGATCCAACAGGTGCCGTCACGATGTACGACAAGGCGCCAGGTAACGAGAACGCTCCCACGTATCCGAGCCCAGCGGGCTGATTACTGAAGTCCTCACAACAGAGCGGAGCGATCATCTTGATCGCTCCGCCTTTGTTGTTTTCAGGGCTCAGTGAGTTGCCATTCGATGGTCGGCTGCCCTGCTGCGGCCAATGCGGTGTTGATGCGACTAAACGGATTGCTGCCAAAGAACCCGCGGTGCGCCGACAGCGGTGACGGGTGCGCTGACTCGATGATGGTGTGCCGCGATGTGTCGATGAGCACCGATTTCTTACGCGCAGCATTGCCCCACAACACGAACACCACGTGTTCGCGTTTGTTGTTCACGGCGCGAATGATCTCGTCGGTAAACGTCTCCCAACCCTTGCCCTGATGGCTCGCTGGTTCGGCCGCTCGCACCGTGAGTGTTGCATTGAGCAGTAACACCCCCTGAGCTGCCCACGACTCAAGACTTCCGTGCGAAGGCATCGCGACGCCGATGTCGGTTGCGAGTTCTTTGAAGATGTTTGCCAGCGATGGCGGGATGGCTGTGCCGTGCCCCACCGAGAAACTCAATCCGTGTGCCTGGCCGGCGCCGTGGTACGGATCTTGGCCAAGGATCATGACCCGCGCGCTGGCACACGGCGTGAGTTGTAGCGACGCGAGCACCTCGGCCGGGGGTGGATACACCGTATGGGCTTCGCGCTCTTGGGCCACGAAGGTCTGCAATGTATGCCAGTAGGGCTTGCTGGCTTCAGCGCGAAGCAGAGGGTCCCAGTCACTTGGCATTGCTGCAAGTGTTACCACCGCAGCCCGAGCGCGAAAGAACCCGGCCCCTCAGCGCCGGGTTCTTTCGAAGTACCTCAGGAGCGAGTCTCAGCCGTCGCTACTGTGGCCACCACTTTTGACGGAGCCGGTGGTGCTGCCACCAGTGTTGCTGCCGCCCTTGTTGCTGTTCGAGTGGCTGACACTGTCGTCGATGCTGCTCGATGTGACGCTGCTCGATGTGACGCTATTGTCGTCGCCTGACTCAACTTCTGATTGGTCGTCGGCCGCGTCATCGTCGTCGATGCTCGACGAGGGAGCCGTGCCATCGATGATGCCGTCGTCGTCGTTGCTGTCGTCGTTGTCGTGGATGCTCGATGAAGGCACAGCGCCGTCGACACTGCTGCTGGTGCTGTCATCATCAGCGTTGTCGTGGATGCTTGATGCGGGCATTGTGGGGTCCACGCTGCCCGGCGTGCTCACGGGAGACTCTGGAGCATCTGTTGTTGCCGTGCTCGATGTGGTGATGGCTGGGCTGTCCTCGAACGCGCGGTTGGTTGCCGAAGCAATTCCGGTGATGCCGAGCACGGCCGCTGCGCTGAGTGTGAGAGCGATGGTGAGCCGGCGGTTGGCCCTTATTGAAGTTCTCATTGGGTCCTTCTTTCGATTGTTTGGAGATGACACGCCTACCGATCAGCTGCGGTTTGGTTGTGTCCAAATATTTCTGAAGCTTGGCAGTGGTGCCATAACGCCAAAAAAGCATGAGCGCACGGTGAACGTGCGCTCATGCTTTTTGGCGAATTGTGTGGGTCGTGTGCGCCGAGGGTTTACGACTCGGTGGCCAAGGCCACAAGGTGGCCGTCGGGGCCAATCGAGAAGTCGAGGTGCGACGTATTCCCAATGGTGTTGAACAACGTTGGGCGACACGTAATTCGCACGCGCTTGGACGGGGGGTCGACGACGCAGTCGTGATCTGCGAAAGCCGAGTAGGAAACAATCGTGAGCACGCCGTCTTGGAGGTGCACTGTGGCCGTCCCACCAGACGACGACACCGTGGCATCTTCGATGAAGTTGGTTGGCACCGACGAACTTGGCGTGGGCGCTGCGCTTGTGGTGGGGGGAACAACTGGTGCCGACGTGACGACGGGAACGGCAGGCGGCGCTGTTGTGGCCGGAGCCGGAGTGGTGGTGTGGCCGTGAGGCACGGTGTGTGCTGTGGTGGTGGGCACGTCGATTGGGCTTGGCGTGGTTGAGTCAGTGCCGGTCTGTGGAGCGGTTGATGGGGTGCTGCCGTTGGGCGTGTTGCCGTTCGGTGTGTTGCCGTTGGGCGTATTGCCGTTGATCGTCGGCGTGCTGATCGCGGTGCTCGACGACGTTGTGTTGCCGTTGCTTACTGTGCTTGCGACCGTGACCA